>Ga0210059_1012881_pt1 | contig 12569 bp, 6 predicted proteins | sample Ectturendosymbi2_FD_188042 | JGI IMG/M metagenome (GOLD analysis project Ga0210059, IMG submission 188042) | Ecteinascidia turbinata endosymbiont from Florida, USA - Sample 2 (SPAdes) (version 2) | ecosystem: Host-associated > Tunicates > Ascidians > Unclassified | place: Key West, Florida...
TTTTTTGTGACTGACGTCATAAGTGAAGTAGTTTTAGGGTCATTTTGGCTCATGTTGCCTGGCCTAGGGCCCAACTACTAGGCCAAAGTGTTTCGCTGAAGTTTTCATTGGAAACTAGACTCTAGTCCAAGTCTTTTGAGCCTTTGATCAACTTTCTAGCATTTCTGGTTTAAAAGTTATGATCTAAAATAAACAAATTAATTAATTATCTAATTAGCTAATTAGTCAAATATTTTTACTAACTTACATCACAATTTTTGAACCAGAAACCCCAGCAGGTCATCCAAAGTATCAAAAGACTCGGATTGTAGCCTAGTTTCCAGTAAAAACTTCAGCGAAATACTACCACCTAACGGTTGGCCTCCAGGGCCAGGCAAAGTGGGCCAGGGTGGCCTAAAAGTCCTCCACTTATGACGTCACTCACAGACAACCTGCACCCCCCAGGCAAAAAATTTTTTTTCGAGTCTAATCTACTAGACTGGCCACGTTTTTTGAGATATTTGCCGAGTCGCTAGAGCAAACAGGAGCGGAGATATTCATCCGCAAAGCCACGTTCGAATCAGCTGCTTTTTGCGAACCGCTTGAATTAACCCGGCAGCCAAGGTGTTAATAAGGAAACCATTAAAACAATCTGAAAATATCAGGTTAAACTACAATATCGCTACATCTAAGCTGAATTTTGTAAACTGAATCTATTTGGGCAACCTGCGAATGTTGACAAGGCATAGGTGAACCAAGTTATTTGGATGAACTGAAATATACTGCCTAAAAATGCATGTTCTTGCGGCCCGAAAGAAATAAACTGATGTTCATGCATGTTCTCCACTTACTTCAAACTAAACTATGTTTTGCTCATGTTTTCAGCTGTTTATTTTAGTGGAGCTTCAACAAACCATGGGGCTATCATCACTTATGCCTATTTTCGCTGGTAATGCTTCTTTGTTCAGTAGTTGGGCCCTAGGCCAAGTGGTTGGGCCCTAGGCCAAGTAACATGAGCCAAAATGGCCAAAACCTATCTCACTTATGACATCACTCACAATAAAACCCGAAACCAAAAAAAATTTTTTTCATTGCAGACTTGAAGACTTGCCGAGTCTTTTAAGGGTTTCAAAAGTTATCTAGCGCAATCGCTTGGCAAGTTATGCAGTTGGTAAGACAACCGACAACTACTTGATTTAGGCTGATTTTTAGGTACAATACATTCGTAGACCGGCAGCAAACGTGTTAAGAAGCATAAACAGTAATAAGCTCAAGATTTTAGTGCAACTGTCATCAAATTAGATAATCATTTTGGAAATGTTAACACCTTCAACAACAATGCATGAGCATGCTATATTCATACTTGGTATTTGAGCCTCTTTTCCTGCGTCACTTTGCATCAGCATAACTTGCTAACTGATTGAGGTAGAGAGCTGTGCTAACCCTCTAAAGATGCAAAAAGTCTTTTAGTACTGATTTTAAAAATTTGAAAAGTTTTGGATTTTAAAAAATCTAAGCAAGAAGGTTTTCCACATCTTTAAAGGGTTTGAACAGCTCTCTAGCTCAGTCAGCTAGAAAGTTATGGTGGTGCAAAGTGACGTAGGAAAAGTAGTGCTAAGGAAAATCTGAGGTCAACCTATAGTCCTACTAAGTGACTAGACACATACATAATAACAGTTTTGTGACAAAATTATATATCTGTGATTGTGGTAGCTCAGTGGCTAACTGTTTAGCTCTCATTAAAAAAAACTGTCTTGATGAATCCATCACCATCAAAATGCAAAAACAATTTCAAAAATACAAACATATATTTTGAAGTAAAATACTGTGAACATGGAAAGCTATTCATTTCCAGTGCACAAAATACATTTAGTCCAACACATTTCACCTGAGTACTTAGACTAGCAAAATAGACTGCAACATACACAATAAGCATAAGAGATTTGACATTATTTCTTCTGACTTTTTCACCAGTGTCCATCAGTCATACATTTGCATAAAAAAGGTATGTTTAAGTAACCACACTGTTTGTGCAGCACCTATGTCAGCTTGATAAAAGTTTGTTGAATATAACAGCAAATTTCTACTTGAGTATAATAGTAAGAAATCTAAGCACCACATATAATAAATCATCCCCCACTTATTTTTCATAATTTGAGCCTGAACCAACTAATAAAAAATGGTCTGCTTCTTAAAAATTTCATTCATAAATGAATGAATGAGGAAGAACTCAGCTTGTTTTTTTAAGTTAAAACAAACCATTTCATGTGTTACACATGAGAAAAGCTATTCGCTATATGACATGCTTTCAAAAACACAGATTGATTTGCACAGATTTTGGTAAGATAAGGGATAGGCATTAATCTAACAACCTTGGTGTGCACAGAGCCTACAATAAAATACCAAAACTTCACAACATACCATTTTTCAAAAACCACACCAAAACTTACCAAAGGTATGTTCATGTCACAAACTCAACATATGTCAAATGTAAAATGATTTTCAAGTTTCCAGCAAAGACACTTACAAATGTTTGTTTTGAATGTTTTGCCTTATTTCAATATTATACACAACCAATGAAAAGCTAAAATCTTCCCAAACACAAAAGGTGTGCTGTATGCAATTATTTTTGGCATATGATTAAAAATTCAAGGTTTTAAATGTTTAAATTCAAACATGCAAACCCAAGTTCCTTGGAAGTTGGTGCTAAATTGACACCACTGCATTGCACTACTTCTTATGTAAGTTGATGAAATGTTAACAATCCATTTCAAACCTATGTAGTCCTTTTCTGCGCACATATTATCACTTGCACAAACATAGATTCTCCAGCACCCTGCTGTCATATTCCAGCCAGGAGCATAGCAGCAGCTTAAAAGAATATTTTTAACACACGTTTGAAGCAAACTATCACCAGAACTGCTTTTTATCTGAGAATATCGGTTGTTTAAATTAGAGCTTGACCGATAAGGGTTTTTTTGGCCAATACTGATGTTTTTCATTTTTCATTGCCGATAACTGATGCCGATATTTTTGTAATACTCACAACACAGCTAAAAGATATTACAGTGTAGTTTTTTCTTCGGTATGTAGGGCTGGCCACATAAGCAAAAGAAATAATTACACAAGCTCTATTAATTATGAAAGAGCAGATAGCCATTGTAATGTAATAACTTTTTAACAGGCAGTGGCTATTTTGCCTCCTGAACCAAAATAGACACTGATGGAATTATTTTGCCTTTAGCCGAACACGATTTATTGAAGTGTTCACATGAAAAGTCTGGAACTCACATGACTTGCTTACTTGACCTTGATATCTGGCTTACTCCGATAGATGAGTGTTGTCATGGTTTCAGTGCTAGCAAGTTGTTAGCAGCTTCTCTGCATGTGGTGAAATTAGGCTAAACCCTAACTGAAAACTTAAACTCCTACTACCTAGTCTCTTTGCATATCATACTAGTCACATGACCACTTCAACCAATCATCTTCGACTAAAAACACAATAGACCCCAGCACAGCTTTGCCTCATGAGATAAAAAAGACATTACCTTGCAATAAATGACACAAGCATGGGAGCAGAGAGTAATTATGAAGATGACTTACTAGACAAAGAACAGTTCTGAAATCCACTGAGAAACATAGTCTAACAGGTTGAACATAAAACAGAGTTGCAGCATGCCAGTTAACAGTATTTGAGTAACAAACTACCAGAGGTGCTCGACACAGAAAAAGAGGACAGTATTGTTGTTGTTTTGAGTAAGCCGCAAAAAAATTTTTACAACACTGCCTTAGCAGTATCATAGAGTAATGACCATCACACATAATGCTACATTATAATGCATATTAACCAACTCAAAAGATGTTTTTATGTACTCTTATGGATGTTTTCACCCGTCATGTCTCATCCAGTCACTCCAAATCAAGTGAATCCACAAACAGGAAACATGTGTTGCATCAAAGTATTCTCTTGTGTAGGGCAAACAACAATACACGACTCATTACGATCAGAAACAATCACTTCACTGTAATGAAGAACCATACAACAATGAATTCTGCATAAACCTGGGTCAATAAAGCAGTCAACCACCATAGCATGTACCCTGATTTGTTCGTAGGCAGTCACCTGCTTACCGTGAAAAAATCTGCAAGCGAACGTTATGCCATATATCGTTTTTTCAGGACAATTTCGCAGCGGTATGCCTATCACACATATTATTATTACGCATTTGCTTATTATATTATGCATTAGTGGTCTGCATATTGATGCAGTCACAAGGCTCACGCCATAAAGAACACAACAAAGAATTTGTGTTAATCAGTCAGAGATGTAGTAGCAACTTGGGATTCCGAGCACACTGCAGAACAATAGCACAGCAACTTTTATGATCAAATACTGCCAACATATTGGTGGAATTTCGCCAATATGATGCATTGGCAACATCACTATATCAGCTGATATATAGCAGCACACTGATGCATCAGTCAAGCTATAGTTTGAACACTTTTCCTAAAAAAACATACAAAAACAAATACTGAACAACATCTCGAAGAAAACAGTTCCACATAATATAAATTAACAAATATGTGATACTAAAATTCAATGGCACATGCACAGCATACTTACATATTTATAGCACAAAGCCAAAAAGTGTAGAGGAAACCTGAACTTGTAATCCACTGATGCTATGAGCAAAGCACAGTTCAGCAAAAACAAAATCTTGTAAACTTGTTATTGTGAATTCTTGTATACATTTAACAGTCAGTTGCAGAGCTTTGCTATTTATAAAGCTGAAATGCAGAGGAATTGGCACAAACACCACTACAAGAACATGAAATAATAGTGTCTACACAAAAGCAGAAGTGCTGAATAGCCTTATAATGAAAATCATGGTCAAAGAAATGTCATTTGTGTCATTTTCTTTGGCCGTGATTTTCATTATAAAAACAGTGTCTAATTACTTAAAAATCTTGGTATTCCAGATTGAATCAAACACTTTGTAATACAAATCTGGTAAAACGAACAAAAGTTATATGAAAGCCCCTTAGTACCTATACAAATGGTTACACCTATTTACAAAACAAGTTCCAAGACGTTGCATAATAAATACTCCCATATGCTTACATAAGCAAAGTAACAGTACAACTATTTTGTCACTTTTGACCAATACCCAATTCAGGACACTTAACATATTCACCAACTCTATTTACATGAAAATCTTATGGAAAAATACCAACAACTGATGGTTTTTGAGAAAGATATCAATGAAATAACATCATGCTGTTTGTTACTGTGCACTGAGGTCATCATGGTTATAATGCAAACTTCTAATGGAGTGATTCTCTATTTGGAGGTTATATAAAAAAACTGTTAGCACTGCATCTACACCAAGGGTCTTTAAATTCCTAAGAGGTTCGCGAATGTGATTTAAGGGGTTTGTAAATGTGACTTAAATGGATAACAGGCTTGGCAAACATTTAACTTACTATTACAATGATCAAAAACTAATTTCAACTGTTAATGCTTCTTCATAAGGGGTCTGTAACTTTTATTAGGATCAGGTTTGGACAACTAAGTAATTATAGTTTTCTAATTTCATAAATTAGAGCGAAATCATGGTAATTCTAATTCTAATCTAATTCACTAGAAGCTTCAATGCTCTAATTTTAGTTCTAATCGAATTTCCGGTTTTGCCAAAAATGCTAATTTGACCAACGATATTTTTGAATACAAAACGAAAACGCACTCTCGTGCAATGAAAGTGCAACAAAATGGACACAAGTGCCATCCCATCACAGAAATGTGAAAACAGTAAAAACTCGATCAATTTATTTTCTCATTCACAGCTGCAGTACAAACTATGTGACTTGTCAATGATTGTTATTATGTCACATTGCCTACCCACTCACATGCAGAGGTCTTGATAGTCATCAGATACTTAAACAATCAGTCAGCTGTGATGTTTTAGAGCAGGGGTGTGCAACCACAGAGCACTGCCAGGCCAAATGCACAGAACCAGATTGGTCCACAGCCCACAGCTGCATGTGTCAAGCTCTGCATGTTAGACAATGTGCTGAACACCCACAAAAGTCGGAAGATGCATTAACTACAGAATTACCTCCTAAATTTATCAAATTTGACTAGTTGTCTGTTCAGCCTTATGCTCACATTACCCTTAAACTGGTCCTGACAATACCTTTCAAAAACTGTAATGCTTGCTTGAAAATCTGGTCCTTTATGCAAGCCATTTTTGGCCCACGGGCCATGGGTTGCACACCCCTGTTTTAGGGTTTTGGAAAAACGAACATTGTTTCCCTTATCTGAAGGCTGATGCTCGAGAACTCCTGTGTATAACAGTGACATTGGCTCCGTTGGAAGGAGTCTTTGATGTTGCAGTCTCAATGCTGAGTCACCCTGAGACAACTACAAAGAGAGTCAAACTAATGACTCTCGGCATAACAGCAATAGAGATTCAACTTGACTAGGTTCACTCCGCTATGGCTGTCACGACTTCAACATTATATGTGGCATAATCACATTAACCATCTAGGCGAATTTTATAGCGCAAAATGTACCAATTGTGGCATACGAATCTTTGCAATTCTCATGCTTATGAGAATGATTTGGGTATGAATTGAACTTCGATTAAAGTTGCTTTGATTTTAGCAAATGTAATTCTAATTTAATTTGAATTTAGTTCAATTTAAGGTTTTTCACAAATCTGCTCATTTTAATTCTAATCTGATTTGTGACATCTGAGTTAGGTTTGTAAATTTAATTCTAATCTAATTTAGAAAAGCTAAAAAAATTCCAGTTGTCCAAGTCTGATTAGGATATACTACAAGTCTGTGGCCCACAAATGTTTAAAAATGTTAATCTACAGTATGCATCCAATTTTCATTGGTTTTCCTTTTATGAACTGTTTAGTAATACTGAGACCATAATGCAAAACCACTGATTCATCCAAAGTAAGGTTTTGTACAAGATTGAGTGCTCGATTGCATTTTTGCACCCAAGGAGTATAGTAAAGCATCTCTTAACAAAAACCAGTTTACAAAGGCCTTGCAGCAATGCTATCCTTACTACTGATTCTATTATGGTATTTCATGAAATTATTATACAAGCAACAAAATTCCAACCTGAAGCCCAACAGGGTAAAGCTGTTGGTGAGGGTAAAGCTGCAATTGCCAACCATCTCCATGATCATGTGGACCATGTGTCTATCAGGCAGCAATTGCAGCAGCTTGCAGGTGAGACTGTGGTGCCATATAATGTTGTAGGCTGCTGTGAGGTTGACAAACACAGCTCCAGCCTCCTTTTAAGCTGAAAAGCTATCCTCGATGTCCTGTGTCAACAGGGTGACCTGGTCTACAGCCAACTTCCCGTGTCAAAAACCTGTCAACACAAGCGTATATGAGTCACTCGAGGAGTTTAAAGAAGACGCGCAGCAGAGATACGGCACGGCAGCTTTTTGGGTCCCCCAGTGGCTTTTCTGGCTTGGGGATCGCAACTGTTAGTGCTATTCGCTAGATTTTGGAATTTTGAGTTGGCACAAGCAGGAAGTGAGGAATAGAGCTCGACCGATAAGTTTTTTTGGGCCGATATCGATGTTTTTCATTTTCCACTGCCAATATCCGATGCTAATACTGATATTTTTGCACTACTCAAACTACAGCTGAAAGGCATTACAATGCATTTTTTTTCAGGCCACACAAACAAAAATAGAATTACACAAGTTGCAATTATGAAAAAGCAGATTGTGATGAGTTCAGAACAAGCAGTGTCTATTTTGCCTTGTGAGGCAAAGGCAAAATATACACTCCTGGAGCTATTTTGCCACCAGCTGAATATGATTGGCTGAACTGGGCACAAGACAAGTTTGGACAGCATGACTGTCTCAGTTGACTGACTTCTATAAATGTCTCAGTCTGGTGGATAGGCAATGTCTTGGTTTCAGTGCTGGTGAGCCGTTAGCAGGTTCTTGTTTGCATTGTGTGAACTGTAGGCTAAACCAACGCCCTTGTCTCTTTACATATTGTACTTGTCATATGACCACTTCAACCAACTGCGTTTGACTAAAGGCCAATTGTACTCTAATAGGATGGTTTCATCCATCATGTCTACTGCACTCCATAGCTATTTTACGACTCACAGTAGTCTAACTATAATCAACAAATGCACAAACAGGCAAACATGTGTTGCATATTAAATAGGCTTACTTCCTAAGTAGACATCTATGCCTACACTCAGATGTCATAAGTAAAAAACAATGCGCGACGCATTAAAACCATTACTTCACTGCGATGAAGAACCGTACAACATCGAATTCTGAATTCTGCACAAGCCTGGGTCCTGCTCGCTGTGATGGAGGCAATTTTTGATGCACGCTGAACGCAAGGCTGTCTAACCTAGAGAGTTTGATAAAAAAGCCAACTAACACAACTGCACGTAACCTAGTTTGTTCGCAGACAATCACCTGGCTGCTTACCGCACCAAAACCTGTGAGCGAATGTTACATCATAGAGCGTTTTGTCGGGACGACAACTGCACGTAACCTAGTTTGTTCGCAGACAATCACCTGCCTGCTTACCGCACCAAATCCTGTGAGCGAATGTTACATCATAGAGCATTTTATCAGGACGACTGCACTGCGGTCTGATTATTATTATGCAATAAGGCTCTGTGGACTAGAAACACGATAGATCATTTGCGTTAATCAAACAGGGTATGAGACGAAGCAGCAACTTGTGTTTCTGAACGCTCCATGCAGAGCAACAGTGTAACACTTTTATGAGCAAATATTGCCGATATGATACATTGGCAACATCGTCATATCAGCCGATATATATCGGTATACCGATACATCGGTCGAGCTCTAGTGAGGGTTGTCGCAAAACCAAGATTTGAGAGTATACCTGGCGTGGAGTATAAAATCCGAGAAGAGTAGAATCCAATCCTGCAGACTTTCCTGGCTTCAGGTGTGTGAGGGCAGCAAGCTCCTCTAGCCTAAAGGGTTCAGAGACACTGTGACCTTCAGGTATTGGAATCTTCCATAGGTCGAACAGATCCTTTTTGATGAGAATGGTAGACTCCGGGGCCCCTGGTCCTTTGTGCCCAGTTCTTCATCAGTTGCTAGGCGATGGAGTTTGCCGAGACAGGGCACAGGCAAGAGGAGCATCCAGACCCGCCAGTAAAGTTGTTGATGGTTCTCCACACCTTGCAGCTAGAGTGTGAAAAGTTGATGGAATTAACAGTTTCCTCGCATTATAGGTTAATGAACACTGTTACAGTGATTTTTAATGCAACTGTGAGCAGACATGGGTAATCGTAATCAAACACAGTTTGAGTATTCGTAATCAATTGAACTGACTAAAAATGAAATGCAATTGTAGTTGACGATTACTTTAAACTTGGAAATCTTCACCCTACATCACTGTGCGCCAAACTATGGTTGTGGTGGCTGAATGTCTTCCTTTATCATCGCTTATTATGATTAGGGGAGGCTATTTGCCTATCTGTGTGGGTTAAATCCAGATAATTCAGCGGCTAGCACAGCATTTGTAGTGAATTCACGCTTTGTTCCAACCACTCTTCCTGTTGGCCGCCAGAAATAACGTAACGAGTCTAGTGAGATGTAGGAACAAGAAGAAGAGCTTTATCAAAAGCGGGTTGATACTTCAGCAGCAGAATAGTGGGGCAGTATGTTGGTTTTCTTTATATATATTCAGAGTGAACTTATGAATGTAAATGCTGGAGTAGGCTACATATGTAGTTAGTCCAGTAATTTATACAGTAAACTAAATTTTTTTAGAGGAAAGGTACTTTAATCCAAGTCAAAAGTAATTTTCCACAACACTGATAACTAGCATGTCAACCGTGATCCACCAGATACTTGTAAAAAAAACTCAACAAAACAAGTAAGGTTTTGTTGACCATTGGTTTTGGGTCCAATAAACAGATGGACAGCTATATTGGCATCACTATCCATTTCATTTCAAATTAAAAGCTGCACAATTAATGCTATGCTGACTTGCAGACGATTGCAACCTGCAGTCAGACGACATAATCAGCAATTTTGAAATTATTAATTAATTTTCAGCACTGCTAGATGAATGCTCAAGTCTGAGAGTGGTTTGAATGATAAAAGAGTTGAAGTGTTGATGTTTATCAACTGTAAAAAATATTTTAAACAGTGATCATATTTGTTTAATTAATATTTAAAGTTTTTGTTGCAGTAGAGTAACTGACGGGAAGGAAGAGGGGAAATTTCTCCCCTGGACAGCTAAATGTAAAGACCAAGACCCACTTAGCTTATATTTCGGTTTTTATATTCATTTAATTGGTTTTTAGTAGTTTGTCGCCCGTTTGCATTTTTTAGAGTATTTTTCTGTTGATTTTGGGTTTTAGCATAGTCACCCACACCCGGATTCACTATATTTCTCAAGTTCTTGCCTGATTGTTGAATAGTAGGTCACCTACAAAGGCCTCTTTCCGCTAAGTTTCCCTTCTAGCTTAAACCTCTAGTTAACACACTGGTTTGTTGATTACACGAACATCTCATTAAACAATTAATGTGATTTTTTTCTAGTGCTTGGTCATTACAGATTGGTTATTTCATATATTACACTCATTCATATCTTATGTTGTTTATACTTACATCAAACCATGTAAATGGAGTTTGTTTTCGTTCTGAAGATGTTTCAAGACAAATCTAATCGTGATCATTTTCAATGTAATCGTCACCATAATCGATTACATTGTGATTTTGTTCCTTCATAATCGTAATCAAGCAGGTGGCAAGTAATTGTAAACGTTTGCATTTGTGATGTAATCACCGATGTTTAACTGTGAGACAAATGACTGAAATGTCTCAGAAAGAAATTACCTAAATGTGTCATGAAAAAAAACAGGACTCAGCTAATAAGCAGAAACAATGCAAAAAGCCACCATGCTAAAAAGCAAGCAGTTGTTATTGGAAATTAGATTAAATGAAAACACTAGAGATAGACAGATATATCAGTCTGGCTGATATATCGAGCCAGTATTTGGGTTTTGCCGATGTATTGGTATTGGCCAAAACGGCCAATTTCATCGGCCTCAGTAAGTATTGACAAAACACTGTTATATTCCTCACGCATCTAGACAATTTGTGCAAGAAAGCACAACAAACCAAGTCAAGACAGTTATCTTGCAGCCATGCTAGCACGTGCATTTTCGTAAACAAGCAGACAAGATGAACCATGAAGCACGCGTCGGCTGTCGCAGCCGAAACAAAAGCATCATCATTAATCAGATTAATTAAAAAGCATAGTAAAATATTGAAATTCCTGTAATTTCAAAAATTTTAGCTCATAAATCCCATTTTTTGAAGTTTTTGAAAAAACGGTAAAGCATAGAATACATTATATTTTTGATAACAAAGCAGAAAATATGATTTAAAAATTTTGGGAATATCGGTATCGGTCCATGAATGGCCGGCATATTAGTATCAGCTCCACAAAAGCCAAATTAGTTGGTCTCTAAAAAACACCATGACAAAAGAACAATAAAAAGCTCTACATTTTCTGTAGGCTTTAGAGGAATCAGCCGACTGGGCTCTGCTTTCATCTCTTTGCAATGATTCAAACTTGCGCATATCTGTATTCATAGAATCTATTTGAATAAGATGATTCTATTTGAATAAGATGATAGGAGTAGCAATGCGTAGTGTTACGTGAAATCGATTTCCTGTTAAAAATTTGTGATTGTTTCCTTGCTTCTTTCACTTGTGGAATGAAGTTACTTGAACATGACAAAAGAATTGATCAAGGTAAACAAAGATTGTCACTATACAGAAACTATATACAAAGTATATAAAACATTGGTAAACAATGCACAGAGTTGCTGTGGATTCATATTGTGAACAGTATAGCCACAATTATTGAATACATTATTTTATTCGATGTTTCAGCTTAGTCGTAATCCATCATCAAGAATATAAATACAATAAAACAGTTAAAGAAAAACTAAGGATGCAATTTGAAAGCATTTGTATTGCATTACGCCATACAGAACATTATGTATTAAATAGCAGTAAAAGGAATAGATCAGGGGTGGGGAACCTATTTACTCACAGGCCGCATGTATTGTGCATTATTGTTGGTAGGCCGCGAAATCAAATAAATTTTATCCTAAAATTCTACCTTTCTTTGAAAAGTGACTTCCCTTGAGTTACTAAGTACCTGTTAATCACAGAGCTTTGTTTTGACACGATGTTGTGCTTAACTTAGGTAACGAAAGTTCTGATGTGGGCCATATCCAATGCTAAACGCAGGCCGCATTTGGCTGCTGGCCGCAGGTTCCCCACTCCTGCGATAGATGAACCATCGATGTTGGTTCATCTATCACATAGAGACCATTATCTATTAAAAAGCAGTAGGGAATAGACAAGAGACCATTATGTATAAAAAGCAGCAAGGGGTTAGATCAGGGGTCTCCAAACTTTTTTGTTCGAGGGCCACATAAGCTGTTACTCAACAGTCCGAGGGCCACATAAGCTGTTACTCAACAGTCCGAGGGCCGGACATCTTACAAAATGTGATTGTTTCAGGAA
>Ga0210059_1012882_pt1 | contig 12569 bp, 5 predicted proteins | sample Ectturendosymbi2_FD_188042 | JGI IMG/M metagenome (GOLD analysis project Ga0210059, IMG submission 188042) | Ecteinascidia turbinata endosymbiont from Florida, USA - Sample 2 (SPAdes) (version 2) | ecosystem: Host-associated > Tunicates > Ascidians > Unclassified | place: Key West, Florida...
GCTCATGGAACCAAATACAATGATCCAAGTGTCTATTTTGCTACAACCACATTGAAGTGTGGTTGTTAATTGCTTCCCAGGCAATTTCGACCTGTTGCGGCGGAATCCCTGGCAGCCTGGAACCCTGGTTGAAAAACACTGCTCTACAGTCTATAACACCGTTAGTGTTGTACATTTTTATTACAAGATGTTACGCCTGTTCCAGTCAAAAGTACCTATTGCAAGAATGGGCAAATAATTTGGTTTGGGATCACTTTGACAAGGCCGCTTTTAGCGGATAGATAGACAGATTTATTTGGCATTACTGAGTTCATTGCTCCAGATGTACTCTTCAATACAACGAACGCCGGGTCATCGAAAAAAGCAGTTTGTGCAGCCAGGTGCCGTAGCGGAGGGGCGTACCATCAAATTCGATCGTAAAATAAATAAATGAAACAAAAACAATAATTGTACGCAAAAAAGGTATTATTCATTGTTCTTGTGCAAATGCACTACAGTATATCCAGCGAAAGCAATTCAGTGATACTATTGCAACCTCACACGCGTTCCATTGAATTCAAGATTTGACTAGAAATTAAGTTCACTGGGCTCACTTGCGAAATATCTCAGCGAAGCGGAATAAAAGTTGCAACAGTCCGGTAGAATCTTTTCGCACAAATGCCTTTCGCAAAGAGTTGACTTTCATTCGAGTCACATTTCGTCAATCCAGCATGGGCAGGAAGTTAAAATAAATATCAAAAGTTTGAAATTTTTCTTGAAATAACTCAGCATCGCCAGGTAGAAAGGAAACTAAGCAGGTGTGCGCGATGCAAGTCACGTTTGCTAAAGTGACGTGAGCGCCGTCTGTTTGTTTAGTCAGCAGCAAGTGCAACGGCTAGACTAACTGCGGGCTCATGTAACCTGTGTGTTTATATTCCATGCATGCCTAGACACAGCGGTAGGGTTGTCTCAGGTGACTGCACTTAGACAAAAGCTCACTGATTCTGAAGTGCAAAGGTTCCCTGAAAGCTAATTTCTTCGAATTCAAGGTATTGCAAGACTGTTTTGTAAGTTTGCATCACTGCGCAGTGTGCAAACATCTAAAATTTGCCGGTTGCCTTCATGCGGTATGCGGTAATGTTCCCTGCTGGATTGTTTTAAGTCCAGTTGAGACTGACTGTCTGAACCGATATTTCGTTCGACAACTGTATGCTGCATTGCATGTTCGCATCACAGTGAAGGCTTTACTGTGTCGGTTGAATGGACAGTCAACTAAGCTTAACTAACTGCTATTGTTTCTGACACACTACGCAAAGCATTGTGACTAGCTGGGTTCAAGTAACAAAAATGTATTGTTAAGTGAACCCTGCCCTTTTACTCCGAGTCCAAATGCCTCGGAATAACGTCAGACAGGACACTCACGTTTCGCCTACACCTCGAATCACTTCGCAAAAAGCTGACATCACTCGTCGCACTCTTTAGGTAGCTTGCTGACTCTGGCTGATTTGCCGGGTAAACAATGTTGCGAACAGCCACCTCAGCCCTGATCCTTTGAACAGCAGAGTACTGCGCTCGTGCCGCAATGATCACACCCCTCTTACTGAGCCTCATTAATCCAGTCATCACTGACGACTTGCGAGCAGGATGCCTGTGCCCTACACCAGCGAACAATCTTCCTATCCTCGCGGGTATCCAACCTGCTGGCCTACGTCGCAATGGAGCACACCCTATCAAGCACTCCGTGACATGGATCCTGGACAACCGCTCCACTTAGCGCTCACCTGTCCGTCGAGTGGAAATTCACGGCATCTAAAATCCCGACACCCATCTGTAAGCACCGCATAATAACTCAGCAGTCCATCTGACGATAACAACAGAAGTGCAGGGCTCTGAGCGGGTCACCGAGGGAATGCGGAGTGGTCGGAGAGCACGACGAGATTCCGGACTTTCATCCCCGACATTGGCAGTGGCACCAACCCCCCTGGAATGGCCCTACCAACAACAGCGAGGATCCGCCTTCGTCGGTCGTTTCCGCTCCTGTTCACACAAATGAGGTATGACCTCTTCTGCAGCTTGTGAGTGTGGCGCAGAAGAACAGACCATTGACCATGTTGTCCTTCATTGTGCATTGCATCGACTTTCCTGTGAAGCACATGGCCTGACGGTTCTGGGTGACGAAACAATCGAGTGGCTGCTCAACCTCTGCCCCGATATCTAGTGTGGCCTTGCACTGGATTGAAAGAAATCGCTCAAATGATAAAGAACAGAAACTTTATTTTTTAGTAGTGATGTTTACACCATGATTTTGCCACACTGCTTACACATTTGGATAGGGGCCTAATATCTGTTGTAGGAAAGAACGTGTTTGAATATAGGATTAGAGCAATTCCGTGGAATTAGTCGGGTGGTTGCAGACCCACAACCAGGGGAGCGAGAAATCGGCCCCGAAATTTTCAAGAACATGTTTAATTTTTAGGTAAAACCAGGGGCGTGCAGAGGAGGGAGCACACTAGGGGGCAACCCCGGGCATCCAATGCATGGTATCACCCAAGAAAAGAAAATGCAAAAGTTACATTTTATTGGAATGCTGTCACTGGATGCTTCTTCGCATTGTAAGGCTACTAGCACATGCTGCATGGATCTGTTGGAAACTTGCCTGATGGGAAATACAAGCCTATACTGAGTGACATTAGAGAGAGATAAAGTACTGCCATCGTTATCTTAAGGCCTTACACCCTATCGTTCTTCCTCACATTGTAGGCTGGACAATTTCTGGTATAATCTATTGTTAATCCGCGACTTGTCGTCTTAAAATATCCCTCCATTCTCTGTAGAACCAGAGTTCGTGAACTGGAGGTCGTGAAATGTTTGCAAGAGGGTGAGAGTATGGCAGCAATATTCTGTTGAAAAATGCACTGCTTTTATCATTCGTATAGTTATTATTCATTTCATGGCAAACGCCACAATCAAAATAAAGTGGTCAGAACAGTGAGCAAAAACTGAGATCTTTTGAACTTGCATATCTGGGTTTATGTGTAAAGAACGCTTCATGTTACAATGGTGTCTCAACGAACATCGCTCGGAAGTGCTAATGCACTTTCGGTGCGCCAAGTACGATACGTCTGAAACGTACAATGTTTTTGAGCAGAGCGACAGCGTTTTTCCTAAAGGTGGCTTTGAACACTCGCGCCGGCCGCGATAGTGTTAAAGGGTTAATTTTTTAGCGCCAAAAGTGCCATGTTAACTACGGCCTTCCAGAGAAAACACGTACGTTTTCCAATGTTCAAACCCCTTGATGCGTAACGTGGTACGACACTCGTACAACTTTTTCTCTTATTTCTCACTTGAGGTGACGTTTCTGTGGCGTAATCCTTTTGCACATGACAAAGGTCTTGGAGGGTGATTTTGGTGTGTCTTTATTTTCACATTCCTCAATACTGGAATTTGGCAGGGGGGCATGCATACAATCAAGTATTTACCCCCGGGCATCGTCAGACCCCTGCTCCAGCTACAACAACGAGTTACATTCATTTTGCCCCCTCCCCAAAAATATTGGCTGGCTGCGGACCTGGGTGATGAAGTGTGCTCAGATGTGCTGGTGTGAAGTTGTAGCTAAATACAGAAAGAAGATTAGGATTTAAATAAAATTCCTAAGCGTTCTGTGGTTTGCCGTATCTCCCTGCGTCGGCGTCAGCACTGGGCAGGTCTGTTTTGTTTGTCGTGTCGTGTCGTTGCATTTGCGGCTGGTTGCAGTCTTTCTTTTGATTACCAGTAACTTTTAAATTACTGACGTTTTAGGAAAACCTAAAATATGTGAGTCATCTATTTTTGCAAGTTATATAAATATGTAGAAATATTGTTCATTTTTGTCTTGTTTCATGATGTTCAGAGCAAATGAAGACCACACTTAGAAATTTTTGATACTTTTCTAAGAATAGATCTTTTTATAAAGGCAAGGCGCAAAACGATGATTTTTTGGTAAGCCTAAGCGTTGGTTTCCACTGCTGACATGCACATTTATACATAGCATAAGGAACGATAAATACAACGTCAAACACAATCACAAACGTCAAACAGAAGAGCAAGACAGTGAAAGCTCACCCTTTTTTTCAAGGCAGTAAAAGCGTCAGCTTTATTTTCTTGCAGTTTTCGACAGTGTGGCATTTTTTTGAACCAATTACCGAGATACAGTCCTGGTTGATGATTGCAGGTCTCACAGTACTGTAGAACAAAGTTGTTTTTCGATCTCCCGTCCTGTTGCACACCATGTAGATTTTGCTGCGACCAATACATTAGACAATTTAGCAATGAAATGAAGTTTGTTTTTGAGTCTTTGCGCTGTTCCCACTTCACTCAGTCGGCCAAGTCGGCTTGTATACTGTGCGCAGTGTACGGTGCACACTTTCTAAGATACATAGTAGGCCAAAACGTTGTGGTCATGCCATCAAATCATACTTCCAATTGGAAGTTCCAATCGCACCAGGTATTACCAGCTATCAGCGAAAACGCAAATACAGTTTCCAAAAAAAGCGTTCTTTCAGTTGCTGCAGCTGAACTCCAGTGCATTCTGTCGACTCATGCCGAAAACCACAAAAGACCTGAACCAAGTTCAAACATATCCAATGGTCACGAGACGATTGCGCGACGCACAAGAAGTGGAAGGGCGTTGTCGACGAAGAGTCTGTATCTCTAGTGAACTCCAGAAAATGTAGTTGGACTTGGTATGTCAGCTGAAACATCCTATCACCACCCAATAACGGTGAACCGAATTACATAAATTCATTTTTCACCGGTCTAGTGACGGAGGCTGCAATGGCTGAAGTGTGGGGGTAATCTGCTATGTTACATTTGAACATGTTTCAGGTTATTCGTCATCTGGAAGCAAAATACACAAAGTATTGAAATCAATCAACAGAAAATATAGTAAACAAATGGCATTGACCATTAAAATCCGTACTTCATTGAAAGAATAAAAAGAACCCATGAAAAACAAAATTTTTGCCTTTAAAATACAAAATCGGCTAAGAGTAAGTTTTCAAATCTAAAGCTAGAATGCTTTACGACTTCCATTTGATCAAAATTGCAAATTTGAAACAGGTTATCTTGAAGCTTGTTTTGGTCTATGAATGCAAATTTTGCAAATATTAATTTTACAATATAGATCAATACAGAATGCACAGTTCTAGTTTGAAAAAAATTGGCGCTCACTCATTCATTCCAAGTAATAAACCACCAGGTGGGGGTTTGAGCAATAACCTACACCAGCGATGTCCAACCCGCGGTCGGCGGGTTGTCGAAGGTTTTGTGCAGCCACGTAAGATTTCCATTTTGTGTAAGCAAAATACAATGACAACCTGTCTTTATTTTAATATTCCTAAAATTGATATTTTCGATGCAGTGGCATTTAGTGCCTGTTTTACACGTACTACGCACTGGTAGATTTCCAGGTATCCATTGACACCTCGGTGCAAAACTGATATCTAGCTTGATGACATCAACTCTTGTATTCCTCTGCGGAAACTGGTTTGTTACGATACTTGTTGTTCCATTAGCACCAAACTTTCCCATGGCATCACACTTTGGGAGTGATTAGAAGTACCATACAGTCATTATAATTTCGGATATTGTTTGAATGTTCTCAGAGCTATAAACGAAACTTTGGTTTGCGAAAATGGAAATAAGTCATTTAATGTGCAGCCCTCATGAATATAGTGATATAATGTTTGGCCCAGTAGCGCATTTCGATTGTAAATAGCTACACTGTACCTTTGCAAAGAGCAAGATAAATTGTTTCAAAACGTGGTGCAGTCTAGGTCGAGAAATCCTAAGTCGTACAAGAGTAGCCCTTCAATTGGCAAAACAAGATATTTTGTTTTTGATTTGTTCGTCGTACGCCCTCCAAATACACTCCTCACTCAAATCAAGGTGGAAACTATCTTTTAATCTAGTTACCGTAAGGGTCTGTGTCATGCTTTCATTTATTTACTCGCAGTTTAACATTCCAAACAAGAATTATCTTCACAACGACATTTTTACCGCTGCAGCAAATGAAATAACAAATACTTGACACTCACTAGCGTAGGCGTAACCAGGGGGAGGCAAAGGGGCCATGCCCCCAAAAAAGTTTTGGCAAATATAGTGATTTTGTGGTTTGAGAGGCGTTTTTCCAAACAAAATAATGCTATTCGCCAAAAATCAAATATTTTGGCCCCCAAAAAATTTTGGGCTGGCTACACCACTGCTCACTTCTATGACTTTTTAAAGTATGGCCATGTATGTATGCGAAGTAATACTGAAGGCAATATTCGCTTCATATTCTTGTCTTTCACTGAGGGAAAAAATGCAAACTAAACTACTGAAACAGGGATTGGGAGCTCAAAAATAAGCAGCACCTAGTCATAAACACGATTGGTTTCAACGTCTTTCACTTTGACAGAAAAGCTATTCTTCACGAGTATCTCTGTTCAAATGGCAATTGCCAGTTGAACTTCTGACAACAACCAAAACGCCAAAATGCACCGGTATTTACACCGGCCGACTTCTCGTCATCGGAGTATGATTGCGCATTGCAACGGAAAGAAAGTATATTTGTCACAATAACTTTGTACTGCGGAAGCGAAGGAAAGGCACATGTATCACCCGACCATCATTCCACCCTTAAGTTCGTTCTCTTGACGAGCAGCAGCATACAATTTCGCACTGACTGCAGGTGCATTTGTCAGCGAGAGAGAGAAAGGAAAAACCGTGGCAAAAGTGCCTACTCACTGCGTTATGACCATACGCTTTTCTCTCGTCTAGGTATGTAACGGCGACATGCAGTTGGCATGGCAGCATTTTCGTGCGTGCTGCCTGAACTTGAGCCACTGATTTGAACTCTACAGTTTGTTTAAAGCAGGGGTGTCAAACATACGGCCCGCGGGCCAAAACCGGCCCATTACGATGTTGAATCCAGTCCGCGGGATGATTTTGTAAAGTAAAAACTTTTTTGTTTGCTTGAGAAGTTTATCCTATCATACTTCGATAACTGGTGACTAGATTTCATTCACTTGTAACCTTAACGCAATTGCTTATATTTTATTACTTTCCTCTGTTTTCTCACGTTAAATCTTCCCGTTTTCTGCATATTTCCTTTTGCATGTTCACACCGGTTTGAACTTTCAAGCAGGTATATATGAACATGCAAAAGTACCACTACTGTTGATAAAGTTTAACACTAGAACTCAGGAAAAAATATACCTTGAGCTCCAGCGATGTCGAAACCTTCGGAGTTTTGGGTACAACTCTCACTAAAATTTGCTACGTGAAATTCTAATCCAATTATTGACCGAAAAATAAACTGCACAGAAATCTGTTGGACAGGATAAAGTTTGAGAGTCGGTAAAAAGCAGTAACTGCAGCAAATAGGGCATTGAATTTTAAAAAATGCCGAAATCGACATCGGAGTTCTAGTGTTAAAAAATACACAGAAATGTTAACTGAAACCAACGACTCAAGCAACTTCATGTTTCAAATATGTCAACCTGGAGTGAAAATCGGGAGGACATCTTTGTAGTTTTTTTGTGAAAATAAGAGACAAGGAAATTGTATTGTGGCGTACTGCAATAAGGACAGATTTTTAGTTGCTGAACTATTATTCTTTATTCCGTGGCAGCCTCGTTTCCAAAAATGCTTTCATCGAAACAGAGAAAAGTTGACAAAGAATGCAGAGTTTTCCAAGACAGTTGGTCCGTTTCCTATTTTTTACGGAGGTGAATGGAAAACCTGTGTATGTTTGGTGTGTCCGCAGCAGGTTTCAGTGGTGAAAAAATATAACAAACGACGTCACTACGAGACTCATCATGCCGAAAGATACCGTGGCTTGCAGGGGCAACCGAGAAGACTTAAAGGAATTGATAGCAGGCTTGAAAAAACAGCAGTTCGTTTTCACCAGTAGCCGAGATATAAGTGCAGCACCTGTGAAGGCTAGCTACCTTATTGCTAATGACATAGCGTTAGCATCAAAGCCGTACTCTGAGAGTGAGTTCGTGAAGACGTGAACCCTAAAGGCTGCAGAAACCGCGTGTTCTGAAAAGCTAAAGCTGAGATTAAACTTGCCTGAAGTGGCCCCTGAACTGAAACGAATTTGACACCCCTGGTTTAAAGGATGCGTGACAACGTCAAAGTTCAGTGCGCTCCTGAAATGCAATGGTTTACTCTCGCATCTACTCATTCAAGCTTCACATTATCGAGACAACGCATCGCCTGATAACAATGTCCTGGGGGTTCACCTCAGCAAGGTTTGCAAATTTCATTAGTGTACGTAAAATTATTTAAATTGGTTGTGATTGTTTCAACTTTTATTCCTGTCAATCGCACATTGTGTGCGTTGATGTGTTTGGGGGGCGTGTGAGATTTCCAACAGATTGAATGCTTCTTTGTCATTCAGTGTTACGCCGACGAACTTCTTGATAATTTTCAGATTTCGCCTTTGTCTTATCGCTTCGCCATATTTCTTGTATTTTCTTGAAGTTTCTATTTCTTTATGTTTGGGAATAAAAAAGGCCCAAACATAAAAACGTGCATCTCGTACTTATTTGTAATCATAGACCTCTTCATCTCGCTATGCTTAGAGGATCCTCCTAAACAGAAATGCCAGTTTCGACCCTGCTACACACCATTCATCGTTAGGGCAAGACGAAACCGATTGTAGGTAACTGACCGTTCATTTGACTCACGACGCGTTTGCCTGTTACCAGCCAGAGTGCATTTCGAAACCCGAAACGTGTAGCTTAAGGACAGAATCCGCAACACAAAACATGGCATGCAAAACTTCAAACCAACTTTCTTTTGAGAATATTTTGTTTGTTGTGTTGTTGGTTGCATTCGTGTCGTTTGTCGACTTCTTCGACTTGCTGTCTTCAAGAAACCGTAATATAAAAACTTAAATTAGAGAGTCTGCATTTCCACGTGAATTCGATTATTATTGCAGTTTGTAAGTACCCCTTCTCACATTAAGGCCTTAAATTGCCCTGCCCTTCCTCATTCTCTTTATGGGCTGCTGTTTGCATTTCGAGATATCTGAGGAATAGAAGTAGATTTCCAGAGAAAATAGATTGTGTAGGCTTTTTGAGAATTGATCAGTGTCGCCCGCTTGTTATATAACACAGTTGACTGAATATGTTGGTTTGACGTCAGTAACAAAATTTGGCAAGAGTTGAAGTAATGGCGTATTACCTTTGTAACAATAGAAATATCGCTATATCACTAAACTCTACAAATACGTGAAAGACTTCACGTCAATGAACAACGTCAAAGCTTGAATGAAGCAAGCAGGGAATGAATAATTCTCAACATCAACCTTACCGGTGAAACTGTGACAATACTGTGTAGATTCAGAAGAATTACTTGTTAAGACGAATATTTGTTGACAGTTGGGAAACAAAATGGTGATGCACATCTAATCAGAGGTGTTCTGGAATATGACTTTGTTTTTATCGCATTAAACAAACCTTGATTTATTATTGTTTTTGTCTTGGATGGTGCGGGTCATTGTGAAGGAATGTATTTCTGTTGCTTCAGCTACACTCAGCTTTTATTTGCGTTTTTTCAGTATGTTTACCTTCTATGATACAAGGTACACTTGCTATATTTTTCACGTTTGCTCATTCTCTTCGAATTCAGTTTTGAACACTGTTATCAAGGCAGCGCACAAGGATTTCTTCGGAAGGTGAACCCTATGTGCGGTAGCTGCAGTGCGGTTTTAAACCGCAGAAACCACCACCTCGCTCGACAACTCACAGCACAGGAAAAAAGGCTGTACCTACTCAAACGCTTTTCACGCACAGGTTACGTTGCCATGGAAAAAAAGAGAATGTAGAAATCTACCTTACGTTTGCAGTATATCAAGCAAAGTTCAACTTAACTCCATTCAGACGAACGTGCTTCTCGCCCTGGATTAAGTTAAAGGAAAAAACGTCTTCTTCTAAACGGATTCAAAGCGGAGTCTTCCATTCGTGGACGGAACAGTCACGACCGAAGCAGTTACTGCAAAAGTTGTGGGTGAGCTTTTTGCTTTCGCAATTTTTAATTTCATTTTTCAGCAATTGCAAAATATTGCCAAAACACTGTAAGGCGTGTTTCAAAATTCTTCCGATATGAAGATGCTGTAAAAGCACTCTAACCAAAAATCGTCTTATTAATTGAAGTAGTCTGAAAAAATGCAAAGTCGGTTTTGCTTCATGAAAAGGAAAATCATTGCTTAAAAGGATTTGATACTAACTTCCAGTCGGACTACCATTGGACATTACGTCAGCTGACTTAAGGTTTGCATACGCATCTTGCTGATTTCACAGAACCCCGGTATCCCATAGTCCGAATACACACTTCGAAATCTTTTGAAAGTTTAATGTTTTGAAATATAAGCTTCAACGCAGCCGCGCACAGTATGTCAAAACTTATCATGGAGCTTTGTTTCAAATCCAAGTGTTTCCGGAAGTCCAAAGGTACACGCAGCGAAGCGTCATGCTCCAGTAGTCGCAAGGGCAGTTATTTTTTTGCTTCAACATCACAGCAGGACCGTGAAAATCTGCTTTTCGTCACTGCTTTACACAATACTTGAAAGAACTGAATTAATTCTTACAATTACAGCTGAGTTGTAGGAATTCCGAATAAATTGAAAAGTGAACGTGTAAATTCCAAACTTATGATCGTAACATGCCAACAAACAACCAAAGACCAACTCACATAGGAGATCGATGTTTGTGTTCAACCTTTTTCATTCCAATTTTACGTCTTCAGCAGAGAGTAAACGAACGAAAGTAACTGAATCATCCGAACCTCACAGTTTATGAAGAGGTGCAGTCAGCATGCGTACCGGTTTTTTAACGTTGGTGGGCGACAAAAAGTTTCTTCTAATCTATATTACAATGACTAGCCACTGAAGACCTGCAAATAGCGTTCTTGCGATGAACCAACCACCGCAATAAATAAACGTTTGGCTGCACTGTATTGTTGCAAATGCTTCAAATGAATGTGCAATAATAGATTCACTGGGTTAAACCTTAAAACAAAAGGTGAGCTGCCATGCACACATTGGCGCAGATGTAGACGAAATCTGCAGTTATGTGAAAAATAGCCTATTTTTCAAGCAGAAGTATAAAAACAGCACAACAGGTTCTTCCAGCATTTTTCATCTGTTTTTTGTAGTTGCGAAAGCAGCAGACTGGGCTTATGAGAAAGACTAATTTAGGTTTGCAAACATGTTCAAACCCAACTTAACAAATCAGTTTCTCAAATTGTAGGTAATTACTATGGTCAAGTTGAATTACTGTACCTTCCGCTTTAACCTCTGCATGCAAATAGGTAGACAATAAAACTATTGCTGCTTTTTAAATTCCGGTGGCTGCACATATTACTTGATTTCACGGCTTGTAAGCTAATGAGAAAAATATAAAACATGACATTATGTAACCATAAAAATTTCGAATTTCATGACTGACATTTGCATGTTGAAAAAATCCTTCTTCGTGTATTAAAAAGCCTACATCCATTGAGGGGTGAACACACACAAAACTCAAACCTTCAAATTTCGACATTTCCATGCAAAGAATTTGCGGAATTGCTACCATGCAATAACTCGTAAGCCACCTTCAGATTTATCGCATAAATTTGAACTTAAGTTTGATTGGTTATACTGCGCTATTTTTCTGCTAAAACATAATAGTTCTTTCATAATATAGTTTCGTTTGATTGCTTTTTTCTTCTTTTTGTTAACTTTAACCAAATATTGGTATATTCGATCAATTGGTGTTTGCAGACCCTGTAAATAGCTGCTATTATCAGAGAAAAGCAAAATAATAGAGGTTTTCTTTCCAATTTTGACTAAGGTCTTTCGAAACACTTAACTATTGTGCAAAAACAATCTTTAAAACGTCAAACCTTCGCTTAGAGCGATCTCTTGGATAACAACCATTTTTTTTATTTCATCAAATGAGTTCAAGATTTTTGAAACTCTCTGGCATATAACATAGCTGAATAATATTTTGGGATGTCGGAAATATTGCGTTGAAAACGTCAAGCGGTATGCTGATTATTTTTGCCTTTCCGTGAGCCCACGAGGAATGATACAAGTTTCTGACTTGTTCATGCAATTTCAGAGTTCCGAGTACACGGAACAAGAGAAGTAATCAAACCCATTGTCGCTAAGATATTCACTTGGTCTTAAAGAACAATCCAAAAATGTAATTCTAGGCATCGTGTAATTTTTTGCCTGGATGTGCATTACCTGATCTGACATAAAGCCTCACTGAATGCATCATTTAGATGTGGATATGTTTCCTGAATTAACACATCAAGTGCATATGATGAATTTCAGTGTCAAATCTTCCAATGCCTTACAGAAACAGAGTTTGCTATATTTTTAGAAATAGTTCACGCCTTTCTATGGCGTTAAATGACAGGCAAGGACCTTCTGATAAAATCTGTTTAACTTGAAAACGATCCTGAGAACGATACAGACAGCTTTCATGTCAGTTGAATATTTGTGATTGAAGGGCAAATGATTCGAGTGGTATATCGTTTCTGACGACTCCCTGTATCAGTTATCTTGGATG
>Ga0210059_1012883_pt1 | contig 12567 bp, 3 predicted proteins | sample Ectturendosymbi2_FD_188042 | JGI IMG/M metagenome (GOLD analysis project Ga0210059, IMG submission 188042) | Ecteinascidia turbinata endosymbiont from Florida, USA - Sample 2 (SPAdes) (version 2) | ecosystem: Host-associated > Tunicates > Ascidians > Unclassified | place: Key West, Florida...
CAGTAGAACTATGGATTTTACTACAATATGTCTTTTTTGCCCATCGCGAGCAACGCCACCTAGTGATACACTCAAAAGCAAATAACTCAGCTGCCCCTTGATGGATTTCAATTATGTTTTTTTTTCAGGCCATTTTACATGTGGGTGCACCTTATATAAAAAAATGAGGCATTTTTGTGACATTGGGTTACACCCCTTGTTGGATTATAATGATTTGACCCTATATCATGTACACAGCTGTATTACATTTACTTTATTCGAGTCACACACGTGCAAAGCCACGTGCGATCCGGTTGTTCTGAGGCAAAATTCCTCGAAAACGGCCAGATGCGGAAGTGTTCAAACTCAATCATACTTGGCTAGTGGTCTAGCTCACAAACTTATTTTGATTGAGGAATGGGTCATTCCATGCCAAGTCACCCAATGGGCTAAACCCTACCCTTTCAGCACTTAATGAATTTTGGGATTCATGTTGGTTTTCGCCACCAAACCTCAAATCTAAAATTTTTCGTTGATCGGTTTCTGAGATATGGGGGGTTATTTTTTGAAATTTTAGAGAAAATAAGGGGGGCGCCTAACTTCAAAACTCCGTATGTTTTGAACTAGTGGTTCAATCTGGAAAACTAAGGTATCTTTAAAAAGGGGGAAAAGCCAGGATTTCAAATCTGACATCATTTTTGTGGTTTGGGTAAACTTTGGGGTGATGACTTATGACCTATATTTTGACCTTGAAATTGAACCCGTGGACCAAATTAAAAGATGCTGATGACCATTGGATATCACAGCCCTATTTGTTATCAGCAATATATCAAAATATGGAATACGTAAAAATTTTTGGTTTTGAGTAATAACAAGTTGAAATTAGCATATGTTGACAATATTGGTTAACACTTTGGCATCCAGCCGAAAAAGGGGATTTTCGAAAAAAACACCGAAACGCACATGGCTTTGTGCAGGAATGACTCTGCTCCTGTACGGGTAACTGAACTGGTCGAAGTGTCAAAAGATGCGACTTCTAGGGTGCACTCGAAAAAAATTTTTTGGTTGGGGGTGCAGATTTTTTGTGAGTGACGTCATGAGTGGAGGACTTTGAGGCCACCTTGGCCCACTTTACCTGGCCCTGGGCATCAACTGCTATATGGTAGTTTTTCGCTGAAGTTTTTACTGGCAACTAGGCTACAATCCGAGTCTTTTGATATGTTGGATGACCTGCTGGGGTTTCGGGTTCAAATGGTATGATCTAAACTAATCAAAATATTTTTTATACTGAGGTAAGTTTTTATACTGAGGTCAAACCCTGTAACCAGAAAAAAACATACCACTGAGCCAGGTTTTTTTTGAGGAAAATGTTAGGTACCCGTTATGGACTTGTAGGGACCCGATTTGTCTGATTCTAGAGAACTGATGATAATTTTCTCTGATTCTAGGGACTCGAATCGGGTCCCTAAAACACTTTAAAAAATCCCTGCACTAAGCAGATATTTCACTGTTAAGACAGGAAGATATCAAAATGTTGGCATGCAAGGTACGATTAAGTACACCATATCAAAACAATTTGTTTCCATCATGAGCAAGAATTGCTTAAGTTTTCATTGCAATGAAGAAATTGTAGTGATCCATTTGATATTCTTCCAAACAAGCAAAGGACAAAATAATTTCGAGTTCTTTGTTGCTATGAAAAACTGAAAAATCCACCTCCAAATGTAAATCCAAGTGAAAAAACACTGCAGCGCATGTGCGATTAGACTGGATAAGGAAATGAAGAGTATGCTAAATACTGCACAAACTAGGTCTACTGAACCACATGCTGGTGTACCAAAGCATGAAAAGGAAGAACTAATGGATGTAAGTTCAACACAACAGAATATCAATGATGTTGATAATGTCACTGTTAGTTCTCCTGAAAAGGACACTTTGCTTGTAGACGTCAATGTTGCATTAATTCTTATCAATATTGCACGCAACAGCAGTCAAGCATGGGCACTTGACTCTATGAACAGAGAAGTTAGGAAATGAAGGTTTGAAAAAGCAGAACACATTGAGAAGACCTACGAAGTTGAAGTGAAATCATCTGCCTCAGCATTAGGTGAGAACAACAAAGATTTGTGTACGTTTTGTATGATGTTGGAAGAACTGCAAGCAATATACAAAAGATCCACTTGTATAGAACATGTTCAAATTTTAACCCAATCCCCCTTCACCACCATAGAAAGGATAATGAAAGAATTTCTCAAACTACCTTGTGAAAAAGAGCTAAGCATCGAAGAAAGAAAAGGGCATTCTAGGAGAGTAGTCTAGAAATTTTGCACCATCCTTGCCATGCACACCGCTTTTTCCCAAAAAATATTTGACTGTTTTCATCTTCCAGGTCAGGTGGCATTGCTTTGGTCTTGATGCCCTCTTCCAAAAACGCCCTTTTATTTGCGCTCTGCTATTCTGTACTAAGTGGTTCGAGGCACCAAATTCTTTTATTTTTCTTTCTGTGGTTAAGGGGGATTGGGTTAAAATTAGAACACATTCTATATAAAAAGTGGATCTTTTGATTTGTTTCTTGCCGTTCTTTCAACATGGCATGAAACAAACATAATATTTTTGTTGTTCTCATCTAATTCTGGGTCAGATGACTGCAATTCAACTTCGTAGGTCTTCGCAGCACAATATTTTAATTTCTGTGCAGGTTTTAGAAGCTTCTGTTTCTCCATCAACTTCTTCCATTTAATTCTTCAAGCAAAATGTCCTTTTAAGAACAAACAGTGACACTAACAACATATTGATATCCTGTTGTGGTGAACTTGTATTCATTAATTGTTCCTTTTCATGCTTTAGTACATCAGCATTTGATTCAGTAGAGCCTGGAGTTTGTGCAGAACTTGGCATATCTTTTATTTTTTATTCAGTCTAACTGCACATGTGCTGCATTGTTTTCCACTTGGAATTACATTTGGAGGTAGGTTTTTCAATTTCCCATAGCTACAAAGGACATGAAATTATTTTGTCCTATTGCTTGTTTGGAAGAATATTAAATGGATCGCTACAATCTCCTCTTTGCAATGAAAACTTAAGCAATTCTTGCTTATGATGGAAACAAATTGTTTTGATATGGTGTGCTTTATCGTACTTTGCATGCCAACATTTTGATATCTTCCTGTCTTACCATTGAAATATTCTGCAATAGTGGTATGTTTTCCTCTGGTTACAGGGGTTGACATCAATGTAAAAACTTAACTTATTCACTGATACTGACACGTTAACAACCTTATGAACCTTAAAAAACACGTTTTATATCAGAATATAGTGTAGGTAACATACATTCATTTGGGTACATAACCTTTTAAAATTGTCGTTTCACCATGGAAATATACTTTTGCCATGTTAATTTGACCTTCTGCAATATCCTGAAAACAAACTACAACCCTAACCCTGGCATGGAAGTTGTGCATGGCAAAATGATGGCATTTGGAAGACTTGCTCTGCATTTGATTTGCATGAACTTAACCAATATTGTCTACATATGCTAATTTTAATTTGTTATTACTCAAAAACAAAAAAATTTTGTATTTGTATTCCATATTTTGATATATTGCAGGTAACAAATAGGGCTTTGATATCCGACGGTCATCAGCAGTTTTTAATTTGATCCACAGGGTCAATTTCAAGGTGAAAATATAGGTCAAAAAGTCATCAACCCAAAATTTACCCAAATCACAAAAATGATGTCAAATTTGAAATCCTGGCTTTTTCCCCTTTTCAAAGATACCTTACTTTTCCAGATTGGACCACTAGTTCAAAAGATATGGGGTTTCTAAATAAGGTGCCCCCCCCCCTTATTTTTTCTAAAATTTCAAAAAAATAACCTCTCATATCTCAGAAACCGATCATCTGATCAGCAAAAAATTTTAGATTTGAGGTTTGGGGGCCTAAACCAACATGTAGGCCAAATTTTACTAAATTTTGAAAGGGTAGGGTTTAGAATTTCCTTTTTTTTTGTTTGACCTTTTTTTTTGATCTTAGAATTTTCTTTTTTTTTGTTTGAATCCATCTAGAAATTTTTAAAAGGAAATCGATTTCACTTAACACCAGGCATCATCAGTCTTTGAATGTTATTCAAGCAAGTGAACCAGATTTGCAGAGTGGGAGGTATAATGTCCGACTCTGGCTCCTACCTTCCAAAACTTTCCAACTCCGACTTTTCGAATATTTCTGACTTGACTGCTTAACATAACATGAAGTTTGGGTGTCAAAAATAGCAAAAAATGAGATTTTTTTATCTGCCTCCACCCAAAAATCTCTGACTTGACCATACTGCAATGAACACTGCCAACATGTTATGATCTTCAGTTCACAAAAGTATATTCAAGTTATTGTAAAGAGCTATAAACTCTGCAGCTATTAGGTCTAGTTAAACCAGATATATTTTTGACTAAAAATGAAACAAAATATAACCTTGGAATTGAATCTTGTAAGTAGTTGCCTTGAGATATTTTTTTACAACTTGTTCAAAGCACCTAATTAATCAACACGCAAGGCTAATTAATTGTCAGAACAGTTTCATTGCACTGAAGCAGCCATTGTTCACCAGATAATAACGACACGCAGCACTTGCTGCTTTAACAATAACCAGATCACAATTAATGAACTAACACTTCCATACCATATATGGTGTACACCAGTATAGTATTAACAACCAAACAAGTGCATTGCATTATTGGCACCTTAGCTATGTTGTCCTGAAAATGCAAAAATTCTTGAAATGTAAATTATTTGTCATGGCTATAAGACAAACTTGTGTAAGTGCTATCAGGTTTAGTCAGAGCAACATAGGTGATCAATGTAGATTTCGTTTTGCTGATGAAGAATGTGTTGATGTTGAAAAAAAAGTTCACATATTTCGTTTTCTCAGAACATTCACCTATTTGAATATATTTTGTCAACTTTACTTGCTTTCTTTTGATGAGCATTTTGCTATTGGGCATTATTTTGTACATGAGTGTCTGTCAACTTCTTAATTCACTTTGTTTTTCACCTTTTGACCCATCTGACGTAACTTTGAGCAATATATTTACGAAAACAGGGCAGTCATAATTTCAGGCTTTGTTCTGTCCTCATTGGCATTTCAACAATAAACAAGCATGACTGCATTTACTGCATACACTGAACAATTACTCAACACAACTCACCTGTAACAAAACTTCCATTGGTAGTATCAGTACTTGGTGTTGCTGTTGTCACTGCATAAGATGAAAAAACAAGCGCATAACTTCATTATGAAAGAACCTTGAAAATAAAAGTCCTTGCTTTGTTATGAACAAATTTAGGTCTAACAGATGAAGGCAAGATATCAAAACTACATCCAAGGAAAAAAACATGGTAAATTTCATCTCCAAAGTGTAATAAAGTATATATAACATGTGAAACTTACTTGGGCATAAAACCTATGAGTAGTCACATATTGCCCTTAAATTGGAAAGCACTACATTAAAAAATATCTAAACAAAAAACTATCAGCACACAACGAATCGCTAAAAAGTATATAACATTCAACCAATGGTTTTCAACCTTTTTCATGCAGTGACCCATTTTGCAACGCAATTTAACCCCTGTCCAAAAATGTCCAGACAGGGATGTAAGATGCAGTTGTGTTTGCACAGTTGAAAATCACAAAGACTAAAAAGTCATGTACGACATCACTATGTTGAACAAAGACTCATTTGTTAAATTCATGCACATGACAGCATGAGTGACAAAGACCCATGTCGTGAGTGACAAAGACCCATGCAAATCACTCCACAGCAAAACTTATTGAAAACTAGAAAAACTCCCAAGTTAGCTACTGCATTGAGATATCTAATTTACAAACACAGCACATCCTCACATCACATAGTTATGCACCGGTACTGCAATGGCCATAATCACACTCAAAACTGTGCAATGGTTAGAATCACATTCAAAGTAGGCTATCGTTTCTGCCAGGTGATCCTATTCTTCTGTTTATATGGCAAACATGTGGTTCCTTATATGAAATATAGAACTAATTATGAATTTTTTGTCAGAAGCTCTTGCGACAAAAATGGCAAACGACGCCAAGGGGCTCGCGACTCCGAGGTTGAAAACCACAGCATAAAACCGATTTAGGCAGATCTGCTTTTTATACAATAAAAACTCCCACACTTGCAATTGTGACTAAAAGGAAGAGTTTTCCTAAACTCACTTTACAGTGCTAAAGTGATCTGTAGGTGCCCATCTTCAACATAGATCACATGACTGACTACATTTGCAGTGAATACTGTACTGCTGTCAGGCCAAATGTGAAGTTTTACCTTATACCCATCTGTTAACGTCACGCATGAAGCTGAAAATGCCACAAGTACTATTTTCAAGCCTTCAGCCTGACATCACCAGATTTTAAACTAGACCACTGAAATGGTTGTAAATGGCAAATGCATTGAAATGGCTCATGTATGTTCACCATGCAAGAAACTTTTCAGTGATCTTTTCCTGTTTTCGTTTATTTTCAAATTGGTTTCTAGCGGGAACTTATGGAAATGTAAACAAAATGTCTTTCTAACCAGAACAACTGGAATTTTCATAGCAAATCTAGCATGTTTTGTCACAAAACATTAAGAGCACTTTGTGTCACACACCAAATGCAAGAGAGTGGAACTTTTTCTGAAAAAGTAGTATGAAAACAACAACACAAAAAACTACTTAAATCATGTTTCACATTTCGAAATGACCTTTATTCATCATGGTCAGCCAGGAGACCAGAAAATATCATGCCAAATTGATGGAAGTACAAATGACTGCATAGCCATAAATGCTTTATTTTCAATACTGGAACATAGGGCAATGACTATTTTCAACAGTGAGCAAAAGTGACAGCACACAATATTGAATGAACAATCATCTCAGAAGTGAATTAATTCTCAACTGGCAGATTGCATATGAAATGAAGTTGCCAATTATTCAATCTTGTTTGAAGCTGCAAAACACAACCCAATAGTTACAACTCCCAGTGAAACCGATTAGAAAAATGATGTTGTGGTTAGTTCAATATTTTTGGCAATGGGAATTTTTCACCTGAGAAATCATGTTAGGTAACAGGCAGTTTTTTTTAGTTTCTCACATCTGTGCTGGTTTCTGAAAAATTTTGCAATTTAAGCCCCCAAAATACTTTTGTTGTTAAACCAGCTATCCTTGTGCTATTTAGGGTGGATCAAACCTCCTTATGAAAAATCTTGACTTGGCAATGTAACAGATATGTCCTACCCCTTATCAAGTCTTGTTACAAAATGTTGTAAAATTTAGATAAACTCCACCAGGTCCATATCAGTCATGAAAATATGGAAACATGGTAATAGGCTAATGCACTACTGCAATTACTACAGAATTAACCCATAACAACCTTTGCTATAACGTTCCATGAAGTGACATATAAGAAAATATTTCAGAACATGTACTGATGATTTCCATTTTTCCAGGTTACTTCTTTGTTAGTAGTGATAACTAGTTGTACATCTTGCTGAACTATGGTTTTACATTTCAGAAAAGTTCTGTTGCATCAGCATACTGTTTTGTGTGCTGTATATACACAGTAAAGCATTTTGCATAATTGGTAGATGGCAAAAGTAACCAAAAAAAACAGAATAAACTCGTAAAGCTGCTGTCTTGGTGTTGGAAGAACAAGAAGGATGAAAAGATCATAGGCTGAGGGGTTACAAAAAATCAGCAGGTCATAAGATGACCTTTCTTCAACATGAAGGATCTGCACAAAATGCAGCATCAAGCAAAACAAGAAGGGACAACACAAATCTTGTTCTAACAAAGATAACTCTTCTCATCGCAAAGGAAACATCCCTATGGTTTGAAACAGGGCTGTTGAGTTGGAGCTCTGGAGCTGGGCATTTTGCAAGTAGCCGCAACACAGATGAAAATTTTAGAGCTAGAATTCAAAAACAATTTTAGGAGCCAGAACGGGAGCTTTGGCTCTCTGTGAGGTAGTTCCGGCTCCAGTTCCCTTTCTAGACCCCAAAGGCTGGTTTACACTAGGGCTAACAAAAGCTGAGTTAAGCTTGAAAACTGGTTTGTTCTATTATGACGAAATTGCGACGTTCTGCTCCGCCCATGCTTGCGCCAGCCCGTCGCAAACCAAAAATTTTTACGCTCTGGAGGGAACTGCTCAGCCGAGCTCAGCCCGAATCTCGGCTTAGCAGGGACGTGTTGAGGTACTCCGTGGGTGTACAGTAATTCAGGAAGGTGGTGTTTTTATGCGTTTGCACAACATTTCAGGGAGGAAGAGCAGTAGTAATGGTTTTTACAGGCATTGAAATGATAGGACTTGTGTATTGCCGATAGAGTTACACCTGGGCTACTGTAGTTCAATAATAACAGTGGAGTGCAATAGGCTAGAAGCCTACTGAATGGTCAGTGATGATATTGCCAACCAGCCTACAGCAATAAGCTACAGTGATTAAGTTGCCTAGCTCTAAAGATTACTTCAGTTTGTATTTGGTTTTGAAATGAATCAATGCAGGTTCCTAGTACAGTATGAAGATGCAAGATCCTGCATCCCAGTACAGTACGTTGTCACATCCACAATCTATAATTAATGTCCAATTAGCTTAGAATGGGATGTGTAATGAATGTAAATACCCAAGATCACTGCAACAGCTTGTCAGTTGCAAAGTTATTAAGTACACTATACTGTAACTATGTGAAGGCAAGGGTGTGCAAATTTGTTCAATGGAGGTCCAATTCCTGTGGAAGTCTGTCTGTGTTTTCACCATGGTAGAATCAAATTGTAGTCATAATCATAGGTCCACTATTCTGTTAAGCTGAATTGTGGTTCCAATGTCATGAAACAAATATTAGTTGTGGAGTAGGATATCATATATATTGACAGCATGAATGAAATAATATCTTTTCTAGGTCAATTTTCAACTGAGCACCACAACGGGAAATAACGTTAAAAAACAAATGGCTACTCGTTACCATGCACTGACAAGGAATATATCAACGAAACCCTTCAGAAATGAGTATTTACGAAGTTATGCACAATTAAAATTTCCCCTTGTATTTTTGAAATTTCTCGTGCTGTCCTTCTTTGATTAATTATGTTCAGAGAGCATTACCACCACCATGTTGTGGCTGTGCAAGGTACGTGAAAGTGCCATGTACAAGGGGAAGTTTTAATTGTATAAACTTCGTAAAGACTCATTTCCGACGGGTCGGGTTTGAATATTCCTTGTCAGTGCATGGGAACGAGTAGCCTACTTGTTTTTTTAACGATATTCTCCGTTATGGTGCTCAGCTAAAAATTGACCCTTTTCTACAACTTCACAAAAACTGGATTGCTGTTTTCTGCTAAACCTTTTTATAATCTGCCTCTAGTACCTCTGCTTATTCAACCTCATTTGGTGGTGCTATGTATATGCCAGTGGGATGTACATGCAATGGTGGTACTCAATTATCTATGTTCCATGGGTGTTTGTATTACATCTTCATGATATTTGCGAATAACACTGTCTTTGCCTTTGCTTTTGTTCTGACAATGTTGTGTTTATTGCATTGCTTGGCACCTCATAACCCTGGTATATTGTTGGTTACTTTTCTCAGTCTAACCTTTGTGCATGTTTAACCTGCTCATCTCTACATGCCTCACTCTTCACCCATGGCTTGCCTATCATCATCTGTCTTGTGTAAATTGTTTTTATGCAGGCCTATATGATTTAACATTTATGTTTCTGTAATATATGTTGTTCAACTGAAATGTGGTGGGATCATTTCCTTCCTGGTTACAATGGGCCCCCTTCATTTGCTATTTACGACTTTGGGGTACTCTGCTTGCTTTTCTAATTTCTGTTTGTTATTTTTTCTCAGATACATGATTTTACTTTATTGAAACCAAGAAAGTTGGTCAATATTGCAAAGGTTAGAACACTGATGAAACATTAATTTAATACAATGTTTCAATGCTTGTGCCACATCCACATGAAAAGCAACTCTCATTTTTTGTTAATATATTCCCTTGCTGTATGGAAAATATTGCAGAGCTTAGACAAAACTATCAATGTATATTTGATTAAATTTCTTTAAGTACATAATTGGCTCAAAATCTTAAAACTGTGAAAGGTTGATCTCAGTGTTTGTATTGATCTCACAGCATTTGTACAAAACACTTTTGAACTTGATTCACTACCCAAACCATAGAAAACATACATTCATTTGAATAGTGCCTCGAGTGATTGTGTTGCAAATACACCACTTGCATACCTTGTGTAGCAAAAAATGTGTGGTACAGCTAAATCTTCAATTCAAGCAACACTGACATATGAAGATTATTTTTGAATTTTTGTTTTGAAATCTGGGAAGCATTCATTATAAAGCCATAGTTGATCTGGCAAGCATTCGTTGTAAACCAATAGGTTATGATAGACATTTCGAAGAAAAGGCATCTTACTTGTATTACTATAGGAACTGGTGGAGGATGCATTTGTTTTCTCGTTTGCTGATGAAATCACAGATGTGTTTTGAGATGGAGTGGTGATTGCTGCATAGCATATTAAAGAAACACAGCTGAGTAAGCTAAGCATAGCACCAGAAAGGTGCTCTCTAACAAAAATGGTATGAATTTATAGTTGACAGGCATAAGCTGACTGGAACAACGTTAATACTAGAAATAACCTTTCTCACAATGTTTCAGATTTTCACAGCTCCTCTGGTTCGTAAGATAAATGGAAAACCAGAACCGTCACCAGAAAGTCTTCAGTAGGGGAGCTTTACATTTGTGCAGGGGGACTTGACATCGAAAATTTGATAAAACTCCACTGATTTATAATGCTTCAGATTTCAATTTGGGGGGTTGGTGCTTCAGTTGGGGGGCTAAGCCCAGCAAAGCCCCACCGTGGCAATGAGTCTGTGGAAAACCACAAACAAGTTCAAAGCAAGACGATGCTTTTCGCACTGCGTAATTAATTTGGAACCATACATAACACTGCTCTTAGCGCCATGATTCACATGGTAAGTTATGAGACACGCCACCACAGTGTTGCACCCAACGCGTTAACGTGTCCACAAATTTTGGACGGGTTTGAACCTTAGCGTTTCAGCATCAGTCCAATAATCACATATTTTCCATCCCAAACAAATTCTTCACAATCTTACTCCTAAACGAAGGGGTCCCATTATGCATGAGAAAGGTGATGAAAGGACACAGTTGTAACTTTAGAAGTTGGACATAGTCATTCCAAGAGTCAAAAAGTAGACACCCTTTCCACCAACATTGCCCCAATATCAGATGGTGTATGAATAGTGCATTTCTTGAGGTGTTGTTTTCCACAAAGGCACCAAACAAGTTGCATATGGACAGAAAACTGTTGCACGCAAAATTCATTTGAAAACAACACCTCACTAATCCTCTGATCACCTGCTACTTTGAGCTTTGGCAAACTGTGAAACTTCCTGATCATCAGGGATAAGTCAAGGTTTTAATGGTTTGCATGCTTTAGAACAAATACCATTTTTATTTAACACGAGATAGTTGAACAACTAACAATTGCACCTGACTGCAGAACTTCCTTTTGAATTTTTTGCTAGAGGTTAATGGGCATAGTAATGCAATTTTTTTGATAGCTTGGTCACTTCTGCTCCTGGTTTTCATGTTTTTCTTCTTATTCTTCTCTTTCAATCTATATAAGCACCATGCTTATGAAGTTTAGCTTTACACTCAAGTACAGCATTTTTGCTGATGCCTGTTCTGAATGATATTTGTCTCTCTGTATCCTATTCTCCATTTCATAAATTTATCTGAGCTCATTTTTCAGCCACAATTGCCTTTATTTTGTCCATTTTACTGGAACTAATAACTAAATGACACCTGGTTGCAAACACAAAAAAACAAATATCAATTACAAATGCTTTATCAAGTTTGAGCAACAGCATTTCCTGTGAATCTTTGGGATTCAGTAGGTCATAAATGCATTGTTGCCATGTAAAATAAAGTATATATTTCCATTTACACCAATTTATTGATAGTGGTCTTAAACTTTTGCAGAACACTGTACTTCAATTAAGGGAAGTATATCTTTTCATTATGTACTACTCATATACCATAGAAATGCTATTTTCCTTTAACAATTATTGATTAACATCTTCTCTGCCTGTGTATTAATATACCATACTTTGAAATCTCACATTGAGGCACCATTTTCACGCCACTTTGAAGCTCCACAACTCGCCCACTGATTGAGCTAGAGAGCTGTTCAAATTCTCAAAAGATGTGGCAAATCTTCTAGTTTGTATTTCAAAAAAATTGCAGCAAAAAGACATGACTACAATGAAAACATATCTGTTCTGCAACTTGTTAGTATTTCAAATGTATCTGTCCTTCCTCATTACATGTTTAGTTAATGAATACCTTCTTGCAACAAAAAACTGCTTACAGGGTCAAATCATTATAATCCAACAAGCGGTGTAACCCAATGTCACAAAAATGCCTCATTTTTTTATATAAGGTGCACCCACATGTGAAATGGCCTGAAAAAAAAACATAATTGAAATCCATCAAGGGGC
>Ga0210059_1012884_pt1 | contig 12567 bp, 9 predicted proteins | sample Ectturendosymbi2_FD_188042 | JGI IMG/M metagenome (GOLD analysis project Ga0210059, IMG submission 188042) | Ecteinascidia turbinata endosymbiont from Florida, USA - Sample 2 (SPAdes) (version 2) | ecosystem: Host-associated > Tunicates > Ascidians > Unclassified | place: Key West, Florida...
AGGACAAACAGTTGCAGATTATAAAATGTTATCTTTTCACCTTTCAATAAATGTAATCATCATTGTGGTATCATTTAAAATCCTGGATTTGTGCCCAATCGCTTTGTTTCAACAATTGTGAAACACCATGTATTACTTCACAAAGCTCGTGACTAGATTGGCACAAACCGAATCAAACACGCGCACAGCGTTTAGTTTATTTGTGCTGAGCAGATTAGGCATATGTGACAGATTAAACTTCCTCATATGTAATCTGCCATTTTGCATCTTACGGACTGAAAAATACAGTAATGTAATAAGCAAATGTCAGACAGACAGAAACACAACAGATAACTAATGTGGTGCAGCACATTGTTCTGGTAGACAATCAAACATTAAGTCAAAGGACATACAGTGTGATCTACTCTGAGGCTCAAGAATTTGTGAATTACTCTAACAATCTTGTAAACAACACCCACATTTTAGAAAATGGACTATAGAGAAATGAATAGAATGTGTTTAACTATAACACTAAGCAATAACTGATAAAAGTTTGGGTGGGATGAAAGATAAAAAAGTTTTTTTTCAAAAATTCAGAGCTTGTGAACTTTTCTTTTCCATTGCTGTTCCTTTTGAAAGCTGGCCAAGCGTGTGCAATATCATAGCAAAAACCACACACAAAATATACATTACAAATATAAAGTTACCTTAGCAGTTTCAGCCATCACAATTCCATCTTAAGGTAGAAAAGTTCAACATGGTCAGTTTTTCACAATTTTGAGTTTAATCTAGCTACAAGCAAATGTCACTATCAGCAATCTGCACACTATACATTAAAACAGTAGAAAAAACATAGCAGCAAAAATACATCAAACAACTAACTACTTCAACTTTAGTGGTGATTATACAAGCACCTTTTCATTACATAACCTCACATATACATAGTTATGATGTAGTTAAATACTGCACAAGCATGTAAGTAAAAGTTCTTAACCCTGTGATTCCTGCGATCGCCATAATTATGGCGCAAGGTTTGCAACGCTATAACTCGCCAGCCGATTGAGCTAGAAAGCTGTTCAAACCATCTACGGATTCAGCAAGTCTGCTATTTAAAATTGAAAAAAAAATTTTTCGTTTTGGGTTTGTGGTTCTCTGGGGGAGGACGTCACAAGTGGGGGTGTCATTTTCATTTTATTGGCCTAGTTTACACGGCCCTGGATGCCAATCCAATGGGCCAATTGTTTCGCTCAAGTTTTTTTAGAAACTAGGCTATCCTACGAGTCTTTAGAGCCTTTGATTGACTTTCTAGCATATCTGGATAAAAAATTATGCCACACAAAGCAAAAAGTGGTAAAACTTTCTACCCCTACAAAAGGAAACCAGGGGTTGAATAACATTCCCTTTGTGTATAGCCATAACTCGTCGTTAGAATAGGCTATAGAGCTGTTCAAGCCCTCAAAGACTCGTGAAGACTTGTAGTTTAGACTGTAAAAAAAATTTTTAGCTTGAGATCTCGGGTCTTTTATTGATGTTTACATAATGAGAGGATGTTTATGCATATTTTGTTTACATTTGTATGATGACGTCATATCCTGGGAGTCGAACAATCCATCAGATTTTGTGGCTCAAATTTTTTTGGATTCTAGGCTACAATAGGAGTCTTTAGAGGGTTTGATGAACTTTCTAGCATTTCTGGTTCAAAAGTTACGGCAGAAACAAGCAAAAAATAATTAGGGGGTTCCCCACTAATTCCCTAGGGGATCCTTACAAGATTAGGGGTCTTTCGGCCATAAATTGGGGACCAGAAATGTCACGAAGTTGATCTAGGCCTCTAAAGCATCATATTCCAGCCTAGAATCCAACCAAACTTTGAGCCACTATTTCGGCTCATTGTCCGGGTGATGACGTCATAAAAGAATAACCAAAAAATAGCAAAATCTACCCTTTTTCCAACGAAACCCACCGAAAACCCCGAACCCAAACCTCAAAAGTTTTTTTTTTAGTGCAAACTACAAGGCTTCACGAGTCTTTCGAGCGTCGCAATTAGCTCTCGATCGACAGCTCGCAGCAGTTTTTCTCTGGCAAAAATGCCGTCAGTGGGAGACTCATGCTTTTTCTGCAGTTTTTGGAATTTTGAGTACAACGGGGGTTTTGGGCCATAACTTTTGTTCTAAACATGCTAGAAGGTCAATCAAGGGCTCTATAGACGCGGATGATCATCTAGTTTACAAAAAAATTATGAGCCATAAAAATGGCCTATAGGATTAGCGCCCAGGGCCAGTTTAGTGGGTCAAAGATTCAAAAACCTGTCTTCTTTGTGATGTCACCAAGAGAAAACCCCCCACCCAAATCAAACAACATTTTTTTTAATTGAAACTAGAAGACTTGCTGAATCTGTGGATGGTTTGAACAGCTCTGTAGCTATAGTAGCTAGTGAGTTATAGCTTTTAATGCGTTTAAAATCCACGCCATAATTATTGCGGACACGGGACTTAGAGTTAAGCTGTTAAGATTAGCATCATCGGATCCAAGTAGTAATGATCATTTCAAAAAGACTTGGTCTAGGCATGTATACTAATTTTATATGCATTCAAAAGCTACAGACTTGTTTGTTTCATTATTTTCATGTTGCTAAAAGTATAACTAGTTTTTTTCCTTTTAGAATACTGATGATCTCTGATCTCCATGTTGTTAATAAATAAAGTTAACTCAACTCACCTAGTTAACACCTTCAGTGCCAGGCGATTTTTGCTTTACAAGGTATAAATTACCCATATTGGGCAAGTGTTTGCAACTCCATAACTCGCCAGTCGATTGTGCTAGAGAGCTGTTCAAACCAGTGATGTAGTCGAGATCGCAACCATCAAGAACAAACCCTGGTTAAAACTTCGAGACCGAGACTTCAGCAAAAATTCCCAGCCCAAGACTTGAAATTTGAGACCGAGACTTCAGAAATTATAGATTTCACTAAAATTTTCCAAAAATATATTGTCATCACTTCTAATTTGAATTTCTGACATTTTTCCCATTTTTTTTTGCTGTTTCTTATCTGCAAATACAACAATGAAAAAACTCGTTGAATTATAGTTTTCTAAAGCTATTTCTTTGTGATGATTCAAGTCTTGGAACAACCTTCTAACCTTCGAGACCATACCTGAAACCTACGAGACTGAGACTCGCAAAAATGAGTCTTGAGACGAGTCTCAAGACTGAGACCAAATATCAAGGTTTCATCACAGGTTCAACCCCTTAAAAGACTCGGCAAGCCTTCTAGTTTGCAATGAAAAAAAGTTAGTTTTGTATCTCAGTTTTTTTGTGGGTGATATCAAAAGTGAGGTAGGTTTAGGCCTTTTTGGCCAAAGTTATTGGGCCCAAGGACCTAACCAACCACAAGAGGGTATTACACAGTATTTCAAGTTTTTATCGGAAACTAGGCTAAAATCTGAATTTTTGGGCCTTTGGTTGGCTTTCTAGCATTTCTGGTTCAAAAGTTATGGCCAAAAAAAAAAAAATTTGGGTAAAATATCTCTTTACTCAAACTAATAAACTTAGGTACTTTTTACCCAATTTTAGGTATAATAATGATAACCTTTGAATGGTTACTGTATGAACAACAAGATCCTAAAGGTTGTTGGAGATGCTTGTTCATAGTTTTCGTTTCAACAAATGGAGTGATGCTAACTTCCAGGATCTCATGAACGTTGACTTCAGTCTAATTCCTAAACCCATAATTCTTTAAATAGTCTACATTGTATAGAAAAATCTCATACAGATACATAATTAGTAATTGTATATCTATGGATAAGTGATGAGTGGATATGTATGTCATGGTACCATGAATGAATTGTTATCAATCTTGGACTGATTTCCAAGATTTACTTTGTTTTTCGTGTAACCCTTCACCTATTGGGTTATTTGAATTGTTAACACCTTTGGCACTGATACAAATATATTGTATTGTATGTTGAAATCATGCACTGAGCTGCTATTTTTGTGCCACTTTGCTACAACTCCATAACTCGCTGGTCGATTGTGCTAAAGAGCTGTTCAATCTGTGAAACAACTAGGCAAGTCTTCTAGCTTGCAATGAAAAAAATTTTTTTAGTTTTAGGTTTCAAGTTTTATGTGGGTGGTGACATCATAAGTGAGGTAGGTTTAGGCCTTTTTGGCTGAGGTTATCGGACCCTGGGCCCCAACCACAAGTCACTCAAGTTTTTACTGGAAACTAGGCCCAAATCCTGGCCTTTTGAGCCTTTGATCAACTTTGTTGGGTTTCTGATTCAAAAGTTATGGTAAAATAACCAAAATTTGGATAAATCAATCCTTCTGCGTAATTTTTACTAAAATTCCTTGCTTACATAATATGACATCATCTGTGTAGTGAAAAAATACATATGTCAATGTCATTGTTTGGCTTGAATCTAAACAGATTATCTGTTGTGGCCAAAAATGATGAGATGCATAACTTGGAGATGGTATTTCCATGGGATACAGGTTGAATTTGTTTTTTGTATTTAATTTGTTTCTCATGTAAATGAGTTTAATTTGTTTTCAAGTAAATGAGTACTTAAAAATAGTTTTGCAGTAAATGCGTTCCGTTTGTATATTACTTAGCATAAGTGAGAATGGTTTTATAAATGTGAAAAATAGTCTTCTTTATCAAAATCACGAAAGCAACTTTGAAATGGGTCTTGCAATAACTTGATATTTTCAGTACATTTTCTCAAATTGAAAAAATCAGCAGGACATTCAATCTGCTCCTTTTATAGAAACTGACTCATATCCACATTTCTAACTGCAAGATGAAGTTTTTACTTCATCTTGAATGCAATATTGTTGTTTAGATTTGATAAATTCAGGAGACAAATTTTGTTGCCCTGAAGTTCCGTATTCAGATGCTTGAGATATTTAGTGGGAAGTGGCGGAACCACCCATGGATTTTTCTTATTTCAACACTCATTCCACCGTCCCACCTCACATGATTCAGTTCGAATAAAGTGGTCAGTTTGTCACTCAAGTGGCGTCATCCCTGTAGCATAACGCATAGGTTTCAAGTTTGCCATGCCAATGGTTGTGGATTTACCTCTCACCTTGTGGCGTCTTGCGTTTTCGTAATAGTAACTGCTTATACGTTTCAATTCAGAAGATCAGTTTTCCTTTACATTTTTCAAAACTTTCCGAACTTTTGCTTCAGGGTTAGCATTAGGTTAGGTTTACCTTGTACACGTGTTTACTATTTCTCTACTCTCTTATTATTTCTCTACGTGTTTCTTTCCTTGTGTGTTACTGCCACGTTACAGGCAGGGCATACTATGGCATGGAATGGAAGGTAAAAATTGGTATGGAACATGGAATGACAAGTATGGAATGGAAAAAATCTTCCATGTTCCATACCAATTCCATACTTGCATATTTTGACATGGTGTTGCTGAAGTCCAGTTTTTCTTTCAGTTAAACATGGTTGCAAACAGAGTCTGAGTTTGACTAGAACAGTAATTTGTGATCTGATGGCGTTCTTCGTAATCTCTGTCACAAACAGTAACGTGGACGCAAAAAAGAGGTCGCTTGTTCTGAATCTGGCTCTGCTGTCATGAACATCATGGCCAGAGGTCAACATGTTTACATTCGTGCTGCCAACCTGCCACTGAGTAAGATCAGATAGCTACCTCGCTAGCATTGCAAGCAACGTTGCTTTTTAATCTAACACTTCACTTGGCATCCTGTGACAAAACAATGTGCATTAGTTTGAGGTGCAATAACTGAAAGAAAACTATATAATCGTTCTTTTTAAGCAAGGCATAAGGCGTTCATGCTGGCCACGGCAACTAGTAGACCAGTTTTTCTTCAGATACGTTGTGCAATGTTAGGCAAATATTCTATCAGGTCTGTTGCGTCACATTTCTGTAAGTTGAAGTTCGGCATACTCAGATTGATTAAAGCGAATTCTGTTGCAACTGTCAATACTGTATGCTACGTAGGTTTAGTAACTTACATCAGCTTTTGAGGTCAGACTTCAAACGTGACGTGAAGTTCAAACTAACACAGTTAGCATAAGCGTACGGCATGGGGATGCGGTCGCATCCCCAACGCTAAAAAATTGGCCATTATTTGGGCAAAAAATGTTCAAAATTTGGGCAAAGTTTACAGCTACATTCACATCTAAGTGAGGTAGTGTCCATTTTCCAAACTGAGGCAAAAAAATAACCAAATCAACGGCAAAATAGTCTGAGACTATTTTGCCATTCTTTTTTGCGCCTGATGGCAAAATAAACACTGCCCTGGTGTGAACTGGAATGTGTGGTAATTCCAGCAGCCTTTATCAAATTTGGGCCAACTAAAAAACTTTAATAACGTTTTGGGTAAAATTAGAAACATTTGAGTGAAATAGGAGCATTTGGGCAAGGTCCAACAGCCTCAATTAAATTTGGGCAAATGAGAAAAGCTTCAGTCAAATTTGGGTGAAAACAAAAACATTTCGATTGATTGGAAAAACTTGGGTGAAGTCCATCAGTCAAAACAAATTTTGCCATTTTGTAACAGCTTCATTCAATTGTGGGCAACTTCAATCACTCTTGCTCAAAGATGGGCTATATAGAAAAGCTCCATTAAAATTTTAGTACGTTCAGAAATGTCTGGGTGAATTGGAAAAGTTTTATTCAAATTTGAATAAGATCAAAATCATTTTGGTATATTTTAATAACCTTAATGAAATTTGAGCAAATTGGGACTACTTCATTTAAATTTGGCTGAAGTTAAAAATGTTTCCACAAATTGGAAAATTTTGGGTAAATTCCAACAGACTAAGTCAACTCTGGCCAAACAACAATAGCTCTATTCAAATTCGGGCCAAGTGGAACATCTTTATTCAATTTTGGGTAACTTCAAACAGCTTTATTCATTTTTGGGGAACTTCAAACAGCTTTATTCATTTTTGGGGAACTTCAAACAGCTTTTTCAATTTTAGGGAACTTCAAACAGCTTCATTCCAATTTGAATAATATACAACAACTTCATTTAAATTTGCATATATTTAGAAACATTTGGGCAAATTCCAACAGCCTTAATCATATTTGGGTAATTGAAACTGCTTCGTTCAAACTTGGGTACAATTAGAAACATCTGGTCAAACTCAAATTGGATGAGTGTCATTCAGATTAGCATATATTATGAATATTTGAGCAAATTACAACAGCCCAAATCAAAATTGGGCCAACTGAAACAACTTCATTCAAATTTGGATAGAGTTAGAAACATTTTAAAATTTCGAACATGTAGTGCAAGGGTGCACAACCTGCAGCTCTATGGCCACATGCCGCCTTCAATAATGAAGTTTACGGCCGTCCAGATATAATTTAAAATATAAGATTTGACGGCCGTGCCTGCGTATATTGAAACAAAACAAACACAAGACAAGAAAATCAGTCGACTCGATGCGTAACAATCTGGATAGTGGTGCCACAAAGAGTTATAGAATGAATACGCAATTTATGTTTGTGTTCTGTGTTGGTTCGCACCAGAACAGTCGCCAGAAAGTTTAAGAACAGATCTTAACTATTAGGATGATCGTGTTAGAAGAATAAGTTTAGAACGTATATAAAAACTTGAAAATGAAGATTCTGAACTACAACTTCCACACATGGTGGCATGAACAGCAATTTTGGGGAGGATTTTATTGTAATTGGCTAATATTTTTCAACACATTAAATATTACCATTGTTCACATGTAGCTATGCAGAATATTGATTGCTGGTTGAGAGCGTACGGCTTTGAACCCCGGTAATTGGTAGGTCTAATTAGGCATGCAGAAACCTTGATTAGTTTACAATGGTACGTTTTAGTCTTAACATTAAGACTTGCTGTTTATACATTATTGGGAAAGCAAGATCAAATTTGGGCAAAAATTTTTGCATCCCCAAAAATATGCACTCCTGTACACTTATGGCAGATAGTGTCTTGTTGAAAGCAAATTTAGCTTTACACACCAGTGCACTGAAATGTTTCATTGCGATGCTCAGCTTCACTTATTCATTATTTCCTTAGTTTTCTACTGTACGTAAAAACATTCGAATTATAGCTTAAATATGACGATAATTTGCCGACATTGCATTTAGTAAAAATATCATGGTAAGAAAAAATATGCCAAAGATTGTAATTTTTGGGGTTGATGGTGAACCTTAACCGATATTTGTACTACATTTGGAAATTTGAGTAACAGCGCTCTGAAGCCAAGTTGATTGAAATGGCATTTCGTAACGAAACACAGCTGATCAAAATTGAATGTCGTAAGCTTTGCTGAAACTAAATGAGGGGAGAGACCAAAAAAATTTAAGAGCCTCTGGACTAGACATTCTAGAATAGGTTGGGGTTCTACATATGACATGCTGAAACGTCTCTTGGATCTTTCTAGCTCCTGCAAAGTCAATGAGAGACTAAACGATAAGTTGAAATTAATGGAAGAAGAGTGGAAAGAGTTGCTGGAGGTGGTGGAGTCTTTCGCCCCAGTACGTACACTCACTACAAAACTTCAAGACAGCACGCTAAACTCAGGTCAGACATTAGGACATTGGCAACTAACCATGCTATCGTTAGAGCCAATTTCTACTCCACTAGCAACAAATGCTAATGGAACGCATGAAATCACTTATGAAAATAAATCAGTCAGTCAAATCCAAAAAAAAATCAGTCAAATCCAAAAAACAATCAGACTGCAAAGCCAAGCCCCCCAAATTGAAATATGAAACACTGTAGATTAGTGGAGTTTTTGTCAATTTTTGGAATGTCAAGCCCCCCCGAACAAACGCAAAGCCCCCCTTTTGAAAACCTTCTGGCGACAGTTCTGGGAAGCACTGCCATGTTAAGAACAACACAAATCATTACCTTGTTTCGCTTTGCAAGACTTGTCAGCGTGATTTAGAAACAAGCGCTATAAACTTCTGGATTTCGAACAAAACGATCAATGAAACTATGCTTTTCTTTGCTAATTTTTTCCACGGTGAATGTTCATTATACACAAACCGGAAAAGTAGATACGACTACGGAAAACTAACTAAAAACAAAACCCAGGAAGGTTTAAAAAATTGAGCAGATGAATTATAACAACTGGCCACAGCAAATATCGCTTTGCACTCAGTGCTGTAATTGATGTGGGTGACAAGGGTGCAAACCCCTCCCCAGCAAGCAAAATGTAAGAATTGGCTCCACTTAGCTTATATTTTGGTACCTTTTGGTTTTCAGTAGTTTTTTGCGTTTTTTTGAGTGATTTCCGGATTCAATATCATTTCTCAATTTTTATGAGTGTTGGCTAGTTGGCCCTTCAGCTGTTTCCACCTTCGTTCAAACCTCTAGTTACATCACTGGCTGTACTCAGTACTCACTCAGAAGTTAGAACGCAACCTTAACAATTAAGATGTATCCCCACAAGCCTGCATAGATGTATTCTAACAAGCCACATATTTTTATACTATGTGAGTAGGTATGTTTTGGGCATTGACACGCATTTTTCAAAATCCCTAATTTTGTGGGGTCTTTGCTTGGACCCTGTGTGTTCCCCCACCTATGTCAAAGCCCCCTGCCCCCTTATGCCATGCCTCTTCCGTTCACCAGACCTCCCTTGTCTTTCCCAAGGCCCCTCTGCCTGTCCTCATCCCCGAAAACCATGAGCAAGAGTTTGTATTTTGTTGGGTTGAATTATTCTCTTGTCATCATTGGCAGAGAGAGCTTTTTTATTCACTTGTTCTGTGGAGAGATTGTGTTGGTGACTTCGAATGACATTCATCGTCCTCAGCTATGGTTTTTCACCTTTGAGTGACTTTCTTTGCGTGAGAAACAAAGGTTTTTGTCTGAGGCTCGCCTCGTTGTGGTCAGTCACTCGTTCATTGGTTCTGAATGAAGGCAAAAGTTTGGTTTCACCCTGCGCGCATTGCTTGCCCATTCAGTTACACAAAGTCAGTTCACAGGTGTTTGATGTTACTTGAATGCTTCTTAGCAAGATTATATAGTTAGAGATGGTTGCTAAGCAAATAGATTGTTTAATCCTTTGACCTTATATTTATGTTGATTTTTCCTAGCTAAGCATTAGACTGTTAAATCAGTAAACCTTTCGATTTAAGCTTAACTGGTGTTGTTAAGGTGTTTTCACTGATTGAAAAATTATGATCAGAATGCGCAGCCAAAGTCATCGCTTAAGCTCTGAAGAACGTCAAGGTCAATCAAGCAGTGATAGCGAAGAACTGATGTTTATTGGTTGCCAATCAAATGATAGTGAAGAACCTATGTGTTGTGAGGGAACGCCAGAACTTGATGATGTTTTGTGGGAAATTGATGAATTGGAAGCTTTCGACAAACAAACGTTTTCATGAGGACACACTTATTTGTATTGAAAAGCTTAAGAATGGTTCTTTAGCAGACAAACCAAAACGACCGAAAGTTAAATTACCATCATTGCACAATCATGGATATGGTGCTTCTAAAAAGAATACAAAAAATATGACGCTTGCGCTTACTAAAACTAAGCAAATTGCTGGTCTGAAAGGAAGTGAGTTGAATATTTTCTTCAAAAAGCACCTTTATCAATATGATTCATCTTTAAGCTCAATAAGAACAGACAATTTTCAAGCGGCAACATTGGATGAAGATGAGGAAAAGCTAAAACATGCATATAATTTAATGAAGTTAAGTGAGGCAAACTTTCTTGAAAAGATCATCAATGTTGGTATATGGTTAGAGAAAGCATATGAAATCTATCTTGAGATTCACCCAAAAACTTTTAAATGGGGTGAATGGATTGAAAAATCTATTGGAAAGAGTGAAAGTTATTCTAGTAAGCTCAGACAAGTTGCAAGGGTAATGGAGCCTTATGTTAAATTTAGAAATCTTGCATTACCTTTTGACTGCATCTATGCTAATATTAAAGATGTTCAATGATCCTAAAATTGCTGCACAATGGAAATAAGAACAATTGTTTGTGTGTCAACAACACCTCTTTGTGCTACTCATATTCTAGTTGACTGAATAAAGATTCTATTTGAATAAGGTTTGTAGGGTTTGTATAGTGAATAAGTTGTTCATCTGAGATTACTGATTTTGACTGCATGAAGTGGACAACAGTCAATGAGGAGTATGTCAAATGTGACAAGGAAGAGTAACGGCACAGATACAGACATTGTTGTTGACCCTCTCCTATGGTTTATAGGTATGCAAAAAGACTGGAGCAACAGGCAGGATCTAAATAAAGTGATGCTGGACTTTTACCAAAAAGAAACTATCCTGGCATCAAAAATATGTTTACATGAAAGACTAAACAAGCCTGGAGACCAGAGACTCAAAAGATACAAAGGGCCCGATGCAGGAAAGAAAAGCCTTGAGGATATTTGGGTTCTATTCGATCAAATGGCTCAAAATAAGACTAACCTAACACTGGTGACAGACAGCACCCATTTCCCTCCCCTAAATATTTGTGACATCAATGCTATCAGCCTGTATGGAGAGCTAACGCAACTGAAGGCAGAAACAAAAAAGCTCGAAGCAGAAAAGGTGAAAATAGAAGAAATACTTCAGGAGTATGCAACAGAAAAAGTGAAAACAAACCAACTACTCGAAGAGGTTAGAGCAATGCTACATGCAAAATCTCCTGAATGTGGTAAGAACTGCTCACTGGCAAACACTACAGGGGTTGTCAGTCACAAAATACTATCAAGGAGTCTAAAGCTGGCACTCCACAGCAGGCCAAGAAAACATATGCAGAGTGTGCAGCAGACCAACCTGATACCAGTGTCAAGCCTACGTGTAAGCCAGCACCAGTCAAAGACCACATCTTCTCAACAGCCGGAAAAAAACAGCAAACAGGGGCAAACACAACCAAACCCTGTTCAACATCCAATGGAATGGACAGTCAGAAAAAAGAGCATGATTCAGAGTGGACAGCTGTAATCACCAAGAAAACAAAGCACAGAATTGGCAAGGGGGACAGTGGCACTCTGAAAGCAGCTCAGAAACCAGTGGAGTTGTTTATTTCACGTGTGGACCCAGACAAAGACACCACACAAGAAGAAGTGGAAAAGTTTGCAAACATTCACTTCCAAAAAACTTAAATCCGCTGTGAAAAGCTTAAAACAAGATATAACTTTTATGCCTCTTTCAAAGTTATCCTTCAAGGTGTCGAAATGGAAGATGCCCTCAGCTCACACATATGGCCCAGTGGGAGATTAGTAAAAAAATTCTTCTATGGAAGGACTCTCCTCAGCCACAAAAAAGGCTGAAACAATCAACACCCAACAACAGTCAACAATGGCAGCAAAAAATGAAGAATTGTCAGTAGTTACAACTGTCGTGGCTTGACAGCATCATTGCATGACATTGAGCAACTTTGTGCTATGTATCACATAATTTTTCTCTAAGAAACTTGGCTGGCTAAGCAAACATTAGACAAACTGACTGATATCAGTGATAACCATTTTGCCTGTGGCACAGCTGAAGTGGATTACACAAAAGGCATAACATCTGGTAGGCCATATGGCGGGACAGCAATTTTGTGGAACAAAAAGCTAAATGCGAAGATATTCATGAACCAAGACCAAAGTATCATTGGTC
>Ga0210059_1012885_pt1 | contig 12567 bp, 12 predicted proteins | sample Ectturendosymbi2_FD_188042 | JGI IMG/M metagenome (GOLD analysis project Ga0210059, IMG submission 188042) | Ecteinascidia turbinata endosymbiont from Florida, USA - Sample 2 (SPAdes) (version 2) | ecosystem: Host-associated > Tunicates > Ascidians > Unclassified | place: Key West, Florida...
CAGCATTTTGGATGGCAAAAGATCGGGTAGGCCAAGCATTGATGAAGAGACTGTTGATGCTGTGCGTGTAGCATTTCATCGCAGCCCAAGGAAATCAATTCGTATTGCATCAAATGAACTTGCTATTCCTCGAAGCACAGTTCATAAAGTTTTGCATAAACGACTTCGGCGAAGAAATGCTGAAGAACACTTGGCGCGAAATTGAGTATCGCCTTGATATATTGAGAGCAACAAATGGAGCACATGTTGAAGTCTATCAATAGCATGAAACAGCAAATTCTTGAAATATGGCTATTACTTAAACTACTCCAAGTTTTTTAATTTTAAACTTTAATAAACAAACTTCACTTTGCAAAAAACTGTATGATTTTATCTACTTTAGTTACTTCGCAATTACATTTTGAAATGTGTGCAGGACTTTATGGACACCCTGTAGTTCTCGGACAGAAGGTGTCGCTTGAATAATTAGCTTTCCCTTAGTTGTTCCTTAGAATTGCGGTGAAAGACTTCAAGAGCTTTTATGTATATACATTGAAGTGCTTGTAGTTTTTTTTGGTGAACAACATACATATTAGATTTTTGCGAAGAGTGACGCTTCGCGACAAAGTGCGCTGCTGTGAAATTCGTAAATGTCTGGATGTGGAGTCGTTTCTCCTCCGAATAAAGAGACATCCAACTACCCTAGCTCGGTCACGTGACCAGAATGCGCCAAGAAAGGTTGGCGAAGCAAGTCGTGGTTAACCGCACCCGTAGGAAAGCAACCCAGAGGCCGATCAAAGACCAGGTGGTGTGATATATGTCTGACCACGTGTATAGTCTGGCCTGGATGTGGAGCTAGAAGAACTATTAGAGATTATTGAAACTGCGAGGTACTTCAATACCTCCTAAAGCTGCTGCCTCACAACTCTCCCGAAAAGAAAAGCGTCTGGCAAATGCCTTGAACATTCACAATAGAAAGAAGGTCAGTGGTGGCACCAAAGCAAGGAAGTCAAGAAAAGAACGCGTATTTAAGTACCAGGACATAATTTTACATCTTGTGTTCCAGAGGGTCAACTACACAGCTACTTTATGAAAGCAACACTTTAGGAAACGAAAGCATTGCTCCTGTCTGGACAGCAATTATGGTGAGTGACAAATCATTATGGCTTTTAAGATTGCAACTCCAACTATGAAAAAACAACTCTACCGCCCAATGATACCTTTGTTTACTTTTTAAAATGATGCTATATTTTGAGAAATTTTAAGTTGAAATTTGTTTATTTTTTAAAACATTTCTAACCCAGAACTGCTGTTGTTGATGCACGATCTAAAAACAAAAAGGCTTTCCTATATACCAGTTTTTCCTTGAGAGGTACTTATTATGTAAACTATACAAGCCAGCTTCCATATATTTCAAATGAGTAGAACATGCATGATCAGTTATCAGGATCAACAAACTCACAAACCTCAAAATGTATGATACGAAGGTGAGATGGTTTTTCTGTTATTACATAATAAGAACCTCTCAAGGAAAAACTCTCTCTGTGCAATGCTTACTGTAAGTAGGGGAGTTCATTTTTACGATAAAAACTAAGCCATTGACGCATTTCTCGCACAACCAAAAATTCTCCCGATTTATTTTGTATTCCAAACGCCATAGCTACAGTGTGTACAATGCTAGGGTTGATGTAGATTCGTTTTTTCATTTTCAAGCTTGATTTAACATGAGGGAAAATTAACAATTTGTCAGCTGTTTTTCGCCAAGTCAGCGCTTCTCAACCAGTGCTCCGTGCGCTTTTTCCTGAAGTATTATAATTTTGGCTGGTGCGCATATGAATTATTTTTTCGTAAGAAGTTATGATTTCTGAAAGTCAAAATTATAACCTATTTGAGCTACAATATAATTCTTACTTAAACTTTTTATAGCAGTTTGACTGACGTTTATTATCATCTTCATTATTGTCATGGTACCACTTCTGCAATCTGTTATCCTGATTTCTTATTGTGGTCTCTGGAATAAAATCTCGGTAAAAGTAGGCCGCGAAAACGCGTGGCTGCGTACAGACGCACGTGACGACAGGGGCGCATACATTAACTTGCGTTTCAACTGCATAATACTTCTACACATGTGCAAATGTTCAATGTTTGGACAATTTCGAAGAAATTTCCCGCAGATTTTCTCGCAACGAAACCCGTGAATCTACATACGCAGGAAAGAAATGTTTTTATTGACGCTTTAATGACGCAAATGACGCTTTAAAGCTCTTGACCTTTCATTCGGTTTATCCCTTAGCAAGTTTCATAAATAAATTTTACTTGAATATGTTTTTAGCTTTTCGCTTTGACAAATATAGTGTGTATGATGAATGATATTAAGGCGAAGAGAAAGCTTTGATATGAGGGATTTTTCGTTAGGGGTCTATCAGCGATAGTTTTCAGTCAGAAAAAGTATATTAATAAAATGTCACGCTTATACCCAGCATTGTCACTTTTTTCCTTCATCAAGAACTGAGAAAGTACATTCGTTCTAAAATTGTAAAACGTGAATCAGTAAATTCACCAATTTACTCCTTTTGCAGGTGGCATTTAGACCTCAGAGCAAATTTACTTCAAGTTAAAAACTGCTGCTTAAAACCTTCCAAAAAAACATTATATTCTTAATCCACTCCTCACAAATAAGATGCTCCTCTACCATGCATACATTAATTTTTGTCTTTCCGAAGTTCCTTTTTATAAATCACGTTTTCTTACTCAAAACATTCAAATTCTTTGTGGTGTTCCAGCAGGCCCACGCTACCTCAGCTGCTAATTTTCAGCCTATTTCACGCCGGAAGGATGTGAGATTGTTTTCGTTTTAAGGCATCTGCTGATCGTTTATCATTCATCTTGAAACCGAACATGGCTGGTTTTGTGGTCGTTAGGAGCTTTAAAAATAAATGACAATATCAGATGGTATAATGTTTGCCTACCGCCATAGGTTAATTTGATTGCTTCAACAAATCGTGCAAAAGAATCACAACTGACTATTTGTGGGCTCGTTCAAGACAACTTGATCATCTCGATAAAGCCCAATTTTTAGAAATTGCAGGTGGTCATTTAACTACGCGAACGCATCAATATAGGCTCTTGGTTTTATCACAAAAAGTAGCACTCTACAAAAAAAGCACTATCAAGCAAGTTTAATCTCTACTCCTTTAAAACTGTGGCGGGGTTATATATTTTGCTGCTATTTTTGAGTTAATGCACTGGCAGTAACCACGTGATCGGTGCCAATTTTCACCTTAAGAAAATCAAACTGCGTGTTGTGTGTTTGCTGAACCCTTACCAATATATTTTCAGCTTATTCTTTCTGCTGTGGTCGACTTTATCACGGCAAGAAATCGACAAGGCTCAAGAGTGAGTGCAAATATTCTTGTGATGGTTTCTGGCAGAGGATTTATCTACATTGTTTGTGCAAGCCTTGACAAAGTCCTACCTGTGTTTAAGATATCTTCCTATGAAATGGCAGGTTTCAACATTTTGAATTTGCACAATTTTCACATATAACTGCATCGACCTAGCATTTGCAAATCTCCGCTGCGTAGCCTAATCGAGCAAGTTGAAATTCAAGTGTATTCATACATTCGTGGGACTCACAATAAATTCCGGTGCAACATCATGATAAAATGCACAGTACAACCAAGTAATTCAAATAATCATGAGCAAAGTGTAGCAATCAATCACAGCGCAATAAAAAACTTAGTCATGAGAACACGTACGTTTGCAGAGCTCATTCCGAATGAGGAGCAGAGGATTAACGAAAGACAAGTTGGTTGGCTTGTCTGCCAGTCCTAAAACAACAAGAACAACTTAAAGAAACAATTAAAGCATGGAAGCATTAGATATTAAGCAATTACATATTGAGTGCTTGTCTTTGCAGAAGATACAGGAGTAGAAAGAAACGCTTAGAGGAGTCAAACGACTACGCCTACTTAAAATGAAAGTTTGTGAGTAAAGTAACGAAATGAATAAATATTTTGTTAGGAGTGCAGTGGGTGACAGGTAAACAAAAAGCTAGCAGATTTCGCGAGAAGATGCAAAACGCTTACAAATTTCCCCGGCATTCACAAAATGAATGAATATTCGCTTTCAACTTTGATATATCACTAATTGCGATCCGTGCTCTAGAGCAGTGTTTCCCAAACTGTGTGCCGCGAAAGTTTTATGTTTTGATAAAACGTTCTGTATGTTACATCACTTCCGTTACAAGTTTGTGAAGAGTAGGTTTTTACAAAGTAGGTGTGCCGCGGCCAAATCCAGTATTTATTGTAGTGTGCCGTAACGAAATAAAGTTTGAAAAGCGCTGCTCTAGAGACAGCTGGGTTGTCAAATATATAGATATGCTCTCCTCATAGATATATCTTAGTACGCTTCACAATTTTGCACTAACATGAGTGCACCAATTACTTCAAACTACCACAAAATGGCTTATAGGCCACAGAAAAATTTTCTACTTGGGTATAAATTGACTTTAGGTTAAAACAATATACCTATCACTTTATACAGTTCCATATGCAGATTATTCTTTACGTCCTCGTCGCCACTATTACTTTCGTCGCTTGTATTCTGTCTATTGAGTACGACAGAATCGAAATTACGAAGATTAACCGCAGTTCGAACCGGGAACATCTTCAACTCCATAACAACTTGTAAGTCGAAAAAACTGATAAAAATCGTGTTCGTTTTGTTTTGCTGTATGAGTTCATCTCCCCATTATTCACGAAAGCAGAAGTAGCCTACGTCTTTTGTATAAGTAATAAATATATTTGCTTTCTGTTTCCATGCACCTAGGGCGTAACGAGGGGAGAAAGGGGGTCACAATTCCCCGAGCGCGAATCAATATGGGGGCGCCGAATCACTGCGCGGTGGGCACCAAAAAAGTCCCAACAATGTCACAAGTACTTTGTTCAATACAGTACATTTGCTTCTGAAATACCTCAGGTTCGAATATAGGGGGGCACCAAACTTGCTTCTGGCCCCGGGCGCCATCTAACCTCGTTACGCCTCTGCATGCACCATAGAGGCAGTGGCAGATCCAGAGGGGAAATTTGACTCAAATGCACACCCCAAAAGAAGACGGCGCCGTCAACCCTTTAACGTCCACTATCTGTCCGCACCGGACAGATAGAGGCCGGCACATTTCTGGCCATAACTCGCCAGCCGCTAGAGCTTAGAGAGCTGTTCAAACACTAAAGATCCGGAAAGTCTTCTAGTTTCGATTAAAAAAATTGGAAAGATTTGGGTTTGGGGGTTTTTGTAGTGATATCATAGTGGGGGCAGATTTACGGGAAATTTTGGTCGAGGTCACCTGACCCTGGGCGCCAACCCGACGAGACATTTTTTGGCGCCAGCATTTTTGGAAACTTGGCTATAATCCGAGTTTTTAGAGCCTTTGATTAGCTTTTTAACGTCTTTGGAGCGAAAATTATGACTCAAAACCACAAATTGGTTAAAAATGAAGTCCTGCAAAAGGTGACCTTAGCCATTTTGGATAAAGGCCATAACTCGCCGGCCAACTGAGCCAGAGACATGTTCAAACCCTCTTAAGATGCAGAAAGTCTTGTAATTTCGATTCAAAACAATTGGAAATTTTGGATTTTTGTTTTCTTGTGTATGACGGTAGAATATAAGTTGATTTATGCATATTTGGATTACGTCATCAGGCCCTGAGCGCCAGCGCCAAGAGCCACTCTTTTTACTTGACTTTTCGTAGAAACTAGGCTATAATGCGAGTTTTTAGAGGGTTTGATTGGCTTTCTAGCGTTTCTGGTTCCAAAATTATGGCAAAAAACGCACAATTCATTAGGGAAATCGCCGCTAATCCCCTAGAGATAATCAATAAATTTGCGGTTCTTTGGCCATAAATTTTGAAATCCAATCAAAATTTTGGCCAATCAAACCTCTAAAGAGTTTAGAAAGCCAATCAACCCCTCTAACGCTGGGGTGCCTAAACTTTCTCTGGCCATGTGCCCTTCAGCATTTTTATAAGTGAGCTTTGAACCGCTAAAAATTTTATGACAAAAGCTGAAGAAAATAATAAAAATAAATTTACCAATAAGCATATAATGAATTTTGAAAATAATATTGACTGATATGTGTATAAATAATTCGAAATGGAAAATATATAAATATACCTTTGCTTTCTGTTGTTAACCTCAAATGTACCCCTTCCGATTGGCAAACGTACCCCTAGGGGTACATGTGCCCCAATTTGGGAACCCCTGCTCTAAAGATCCGTATAGACTCGTATTATAGGCTATTATTCATAGCCTAGTTTGCAATGGCAACTTTTTCAGCAAAAATGCTCTATTCTTACTTTTCACTGCTTAGCACATGCTTGCATTTGAATAAGGGGAGTGTTTGTAAGTTTTCAGAAGACAGTAAGAAAACGTCGATAATGCTAACGTGTTTTGTTCAAACTATAGCTATGGAATCACTACTGCTCGTAGATCTGCATAGAACTCTGTTTCTTCTTTCATTACCTTTCTTCACGATATCTAATCATGAGTATACTACATGACCCCAAACAAAAAGTAGCGCGATGGGCAGTTTGCAAAATATTCTTAATGTCACAGCACGAGGACCTAAGTATATTACGCTCTGCATCTTCTCACTTTTTTATTTACCAACTTCATAATAATGGAGACGCTTGACAAATCCCACTTAACACCATCTTCTATAACTCTTTAGGCGTAACGCGTAGCAAAGCATGGGCACCATAGCGGTTACCACTGTTGGTTTGAGCTCCTGCATAAGAAACAGTAGCAAACAACCAAAACGAATCAACTTCCACGAAATACGTGCTTGGGAGCAGGGTCGCGGCATATTATATAACATATTATATAAACAAAACTTGATTTACTCAGTTGTCTTGAAGAAGGTCGTTGCTTCAAAATCATGGAAGCTTGTCAGTGGTCTGCGTTTATTTTATATTTTCCACATCACTTACCTGAAAATAACCAGCAGAGAAGAAAAGCAACCAAAATGGAAATACAATGTCAGCCACAGCACATTCGAAGTTTCCTACTACCAGAGCAAAACCTTGGTTAGTCAAACAGTTACAACGAGGAGTGATGTGGCAAATAAAGAAGTTTTGGGAGCGCTTTGTTAGAAACGATCGCGCTTGGCTACGCCTACATTGAAGAAATTTAAAAAGTATGTTTGCGTATATTTAAACATAAATCGGCAGCATAATCTAAAAGTTTTGGTTTCATATCAAAAAGTAGGTAAACGGAGTTTCCATGTTAAACTAGTTGAGGAGCGGTTTCTGTATTATTGCACCCAGGGGCGTAATGAGGGGGGAAGGGGGGGCACAATTCCCCGGGCGCCGAATTGCTATGGGGGTGCCGAATCACTGTGAGAGGCGCCGAACTGCGGGGAACTCTGAAAAGTTCCGATAATGTTACAAGTACTTTCTTCAATAAAGTACATTTGCTTCCGAAAGACCTCAAGTTCGAAATGGGGGCGCCAAACTTACTTCTTGCCCCGGGCGCCATCTAACCTTGTTACGCCCCTGACTGCACCACTGATTGTTGCTGTTCAAATGCAACGACAGTCAACATAATGAAAGGCATGCACTTCGCAAAAATAAGCAACCTATTATGAAACTCAACTAACCTGATTCAATGGCAGGTACTCTGTAACTTCCGCTAATTACTAGGGGTCACCCCGCACGCTAAAGGCTGTGATTTGCTGACAAGTCAGAAAGTCGGAGACGATGCCATCTAGAGATCAAGTAAAGCAGTGCGTTTCCTAAGTACAGAAGCTGGATTCTTACCAACGTCTGAGTTATCTTTTACTGAGCTATAGCAAGGACAAGCTCATTACGTAAAATATGAAAAAATACCTTCCCATCACATCTTATTTCTGCGTGTGCTGCGGATAAGGTACGTCTCGTGCATTGTCTTTTCATCACTCGGCGTCGCTAGTGGGCTACTTACGATATACGTTGGGACGCGCATGGCGGAACTTGAACAACATCGCCTTTACTTGGAACGCGACGGGCAAGAAGCAGTGCTGACCAAGACCCAGTATGAGGTAATTAAGTTCTCACTGTAATATTAATGCAATCTGTTTTTTGTGAATTAAAGCGACATCTGACCGGCAGGTATATGCTGAGACTATTAAACCATGCTGTCAACCTACGTTTTGAATATACTCACACTTGTAGTCCAATAACTGGCAGGTACAAAAACATGTGATGTCGTCAAAACCTGAATATTCAAGACCAAGACTTGGTTCAAACATAGAGAATGTGACTTGGTTAAAATAACTGAGACAAGACTGAAGACCAAAACTGGAAGTGGAACCGAGATTGCGGTGCTGAAAGTTTTGTAGAAACCAGATATTCGCCGTCAATTCTGGTATTCCAACAAAAGATGATTTTTGTTTTTACTTACATAAATTTACTCTGTCTTTCTAAAACACGTGGCCAAAGTAACAGCGAACGCGTCTAGCTATTGGTGGTTCTATACTGTAAAGTAATGTTTATATGCCATTTTCAATGCGATATTTCATTCATGGACGTTGGAAAGATTTTTTCCCGGGAGGAACCAATAGTAGATTTTTCCAGGTGATGGCCAAAAATATTTTTCCAGGGGGGCAGCAGTGATGAAACTTCATTTTACCAAATCAAAACGAAGAGAAAAACATGTTTCTAATAAAAAGTTCATAGAAAAATATCAAATTTCAAAATCCAGGGGAGTCTTTGTCCTTCCCCATGCACTCCTCATCCGACGCCATGACTTCATTCAAAATATCAAACATCCCAGCAATAAATCTCCACGAAGGTGACACAGAGGAATCAGTCAGCGATTTTACCAGGAAATCGATTTTACGCATCTTCAGCCCTGAAAACTGCAAGTAAAGGCTTGCAAGTGAAATAATGAATACATTAAAGCAAGATTTATAGAAAGCATGCGAATCGTAGTTTCAAACTCAAGCTGTGACCATAACGCTGGCTTCATGAAGGCTGGAAAGCAAAACTCATCCTCTATTACGAAACGTCTAGCTTCAAGCAACTTGGTAATGAGTTGGTCGCGCTGCGCAAAAGAAAACATTTTTCTAAGTAAAAATATTCCAGTATGAAAGCCGAGAATTGGCTTCTTCGAGACAACGGCTGAGACTTTCCTGCGTTCTTCGAGGCTTTAACCCAACAAATCCGAGACCAGAGACTGCAATGCTGGCCATAATCACTGCCATATCAAGCACATTTGGTTGATTTATCTGCAATGAAATATGACAACAAGTGGTTGACGACAACAAGGTACAATATCTGTGTACTGTGCTGAAAAGCACGAAGATGCGAACAAAAGGTTTTTGTCAAAACAATTTCCTGAGCAAGCTCTTGGTGTGATGATTCCAGTTACAAGAAAGAAATCAAAAACCAAATATGATAATGATTTTGACCAACTGAAAACAATCAGTTTTTTAACACTGAAACTTTAGAGTTTGACACGATTTCGCTTTTCACAAACGCGATTTTCTGAGCTCTCAACAAATTGTCAGTGCAACGAGCCTTGTACTATGCACGTTGGGGAAGAGTTTTTCTGCAACTTGTTACTATTAAAGCCACATTACAGCACACTTTGCTTTTGTTGCACTACGTGTCAAAACTACTGCGAAATTCAAATACCGACGTTTCCAGATTTTATTTTAGCTTCCAGGTCCTCTCATGTCGTTGGCACAAAAGTTCAACTGCATAATAGAAGAGGACGAGGATGCAGCTAGTAAACTCGATCAGAACGACTCGACCAGCATCAATCGTTCGGAAACACCAGCAGAAAAATCGACTAAACGCCAATCGTATTCGCCCGCAGATGCAGTAAGAATTGAGAATTACTCGTGCAAAATTTTTTGTGTAACTCAAATCCAGCTTGGGCAAACAAAACAGGGAAATATATACGGATGTTTGCGTCTATCACAAAAGTCCTTGTTTACATTTTTGTCCTAGATCTCCACAGCTTCGTGTTCAGGAGTTTCCTTCGAATCTAAAAGTGGATCCCCAGGTTTTATTCAAGGAAACGGAGTTTCCTCCGCACAAGAAGAGAGAAGGCAGCGAAGCTCGTAAATGCCGCTTTTGAAGTTTTGTTGAGAATAATAATAAAAGTACAGCATCAATCGTTTTGGTCAAAAAATGCGTAACAAGGACAACTTTTAATTCCATTTACTGGCTCATGCAGACTGTACAATTTCCCACAAGTCAGTGTAGAGTAAAAATATCAGAAGTTGGAAAGCTGTCGGACTTTTTTGTGATCAGACCGAGTCTTTCCGCTTGCCAGGTCAATTTACACAAGTGCTATTTAGAGCAGCTATGTCCAACCCAAATGCCTTACTGGGCCAAAAATCATGTCGCTATCTTAACCAGGGCCGCACATTTAATGACATATTAATGAGGGCCGCACATTGAATGACGTACTGATATCTTAGCAAACTAAATTTAACTTAAGCTAATGTAGTGAAATCTTTCGAATCCTAACTGCAATGGTAACAGACGTGATAAAGTGGCACTGAGGACCACCTGCATTAAAAATGTCAAATTCAAGGTTATCAAAATAAGGACAGGTTGTCAGTACGTAGGATACTGTTACTACAGCGAAAACCTAAACTGGGCCGCGGGTTGGACATAGCTGATTTAGAGCAAGGGTGTGCAACCACGCAGCATTGCCGGGCCAAATGCACCTAACCAGATTGGTCCACGGGCCACAGCTGCATATGTCAAGCCATGCGGGTTAGACAACTGGGATGCCACCCACGGAAGATTGGCAATACCCTTTAAAGACCGTAGTGCTTACTGTAAAATCTGGACATTTCCGCGGGCCACAAAATTTCAGCTCGACATGGGGTTGCCCACCCCTGATTTGGAGTATTAAAAACTGACCTTTACGTAGTCAGCGTTCAAAAAATCTTCAATCCTGTTGCAAGAGCCTGCTTCTAAGCTAATGATAATGAATAACAAAAAGGCCTATCCATTCGTTGCTAGACAATTTCTCCGTTGATATTTCCTCAGATCTTGATGTAGGCAAAAAATAATAGGCTCTGCGCAACCAATCAAAACACGCAAGGTTCAAATAAACTGGGTTCAATCCACTGAAAGTGCAGAGATGAATCCAACCTCATCCTCTATCAATCAGATCAGCAAACAAACTTCTGTTTCAAGCACTTAGCCTACTTACTCGCAAAGATAAAGAGTCTGTCTGATTTAGCTAAATCTGTTCCAATTCTCTGCGCTCACCATAAGCTGTGATTTTACTTTTATCAATCTGACAAGTTTCCCAGTGTAGCATTTCTTTGGAAATAATGGTGAGAATCATGTGTGCGTGAAATTAAATGTGATGCAGTTCTACCACAATTTCAGCCATAAAATTACTTTGTTTCTTTATAGTATGTGATGCAGAGCTGGCGTTTGGCTTGCACGATATAAAATAAATTATTGTTGAGGTCTATGGTTGAACCATCCCAAGACTTACTCACATATGAACTTGTGTGCCATTCACCCACAATTCAGCAATATTTGTAAAGCCACAACAGTGACCCACAACAAGCGAATCGATCGCAATTTATTGCGTAAGGAAACTAGTTTCGTGTGTTACACATCTTCAGTCCTGCGCAAAAGTCGACATATGAAACAAAAAGAAAAAATTACGCACTGTTGCTAAGATCAAAACTCAAGATTACAAAAATTGAAGATTACAAATTTTTTTTACAATGTAACTCCTCCACTAAACACAGCTACAACACTGTTCAACGAACACAGATCGCAACGGCCATTAGGCACTTCTGACTGACAAAACATACTCTCCGCGTTTAGCGTGGCTTTTGTCTCAAGCGATCACGTGGTTTGCAACAGACCGTAACGTGCAGCGGAAAAAGTCAAGCAAGCCAACTCTAGTTAGTTCGGGTGGTTCAGTGAAAAAGTTTACACTACAGTTGCGGTACAATAAACTATTCAGTTTTTTCATGCTAAAAATTTCAAGCAACAATTCGTAAGTCATTCCTTGTCTCTCAAAGTTTTTTAGTTGATGTCCACTTCACTTCAGTGGGAAGCACCAGCGGCTGGGATTCGCCTCTTCTTATCGAAAGCAACAATTCAGGCTCTAGCTTTGCAGCCGGCTGTATGAGGAATCTGCTGCCTGGTTCTGCTCCCATCTCCTTGGAATGATTCAGCTTGTACTTATCATTCAGCAATATTTGTAAAGCCACAACAGTGACCCACACCAAGGGAATAGATCGCAATTTATTGCGTGAGGAAACTAGTTTCGTGTGTTACACATCTTCAGTGAGACAAAAGCTGAGACAAAAGCCACGCTAAACGCGGAGAGTATGTTTTGTCAGTCAGAAGTGCCTAATGGCCGTTGCGATCTGTGGTTGTTGAACAGTGTTGTAGCTGTTTTTAGTGGAGGAGTTACATTGTAAAAAGATTTTGTAATCTTCAATTTTTGTAATCTTGAGTTTTGATCTTAGCAACAGTGCGTAATTTTTTCTTTTTGTTTCATATGTCGACTTTTGCGCAGGACTGAAGATGTGTAACACACGAAACTAGTTTCCTTA
>Ga0210059_1012886_pt1 | contig 12567 bp, 9 predicted proteins | sample Ectturendosymbi2_FD_188042 | JGI IMG/M metagenome (GOLD analysis project Ga0210059, IMG submission 188042) | Ecteinascidia turbinata endosymbiont from Florida, USA - Sample 2 (SPAdes) (version 2) | ecosystem: Host-associated > Tunicates > Ascidians > Unclassified | place: Key West, Florida...
TTCTGAATCGCGACAATTTCCCAAAGGAGTAATTTATTTAAAACAAAAATTTTCATCACGGGGGGCCCCCTCGGAGCGGGGGGCCCGGGGCAATTGCCCTCGTTGCCCCCCCCTTAATCCGGCCCTGAGGGTGTGTGGTATGTGCTAGCAACTCTAGGACGCTAATCATTGCAATTGTTGTTGGTTTATTACGCAACACGATGGTCTGTTTGCAAAAAAAGTTGTAACTAGCAATTAAACAAACGGCACCGTTTACCACATAAAATTGGTTAAAAATTAGAAAGCACAACCAGATTCGTGCATTTGACGTACCGCATTATAAGGCGCACTTTCGATTTTTTAGCAAATTAAAGGATTTTGAGTGCGCCTTACGGTCCGGAAAATACGGTAACCTCGGTCATTATGGCTAAAACCACAACTCGCCAGCCGATTGAGCTAGAGAGCTGTTCGAGCCCCCGAAGAAGACTCGGTAAGACTTGTAGTTTACAATCAAAAACTTTTTTTAACTTTTGTTTTTTTGGTTGACGACATCATGACGGTGGTAAGTTTTGCGATTTTTGATGACGTCATCGGTTGATCCAATGAGCCAATTTTGCGGCTCGAAACCCTACTGGATTCTAGGCTATAATACGAGTCTTCAGAGCCTTTGATCGATTTTATAGCATTTCTGGGTCCAAATTTATGGCCAAAAATTCCAAATATTTCAGGAATTCCCGAGGGGATCGGCGGGGATTTCCCTAATTAATTTGCGGCGTTTTTGGACAAAATTTCGGAACCTGAAATGCTAGAAAGTCCATCAAATTCTCTAAAGATTCATATTATACCCTACTTTCCAATAAATATTGAGTCGAAAAATGGCTCTTGGCGTTGGCGTCCAGGGCCCGATGACGTCATCCTAATAAAAAAAAATATGCATAAACATACTCCCATCATGCAAACATCAATAAAAAATCGACATCCAAATCTGAAATATTTTTTCACAAGACTTTCCCCGTCTATACAGGGTACGAAAAACTCTCTAACTCAATCGGCTGGCGAGTTATGGCCATGGAACAGACCCAAGGTTAGCATTTGTGGGGGTAGAATTTTAACCAATTTTTGTTTATGGAGCCATAATTTCGGATCCAGATATGCCAGCAAGCCAATCAAGGACTCTAAAGACTCGGATGATAGCCTAAGATCCAAAACAAAATTGAGCCAAAAAATGGCCCATTGGGTTGGAGTATGTGCCAGGTAAACCTGGCCGCAAAGGCGAAAACCTGCCCTTAATGTGACGCTACCCGAAGAAAACTCCACACCCAAAACAAAAAAATAAGTTTGAACTTTAAGACTTGCTGAATCCGCAGAGGGTTTGAACAGCTCCCTAGCTCAATCGGCTGGCGAGTAATAGTGTTGCAAAGCTCTGCCAAAACAGTGGCTCTTGCGGTAAACCACCCGATACCCATGGATGTCACCGCAGGGAATCCACCCGGTACCGAAAGTGTTCCATATTTGAATGTATTGTCTGACTAAAAGGGCATACCTAGAGCCAAGTTCAGTTTTTCCAGAACTTCTCAGCTCTCTTCCAACTCCGCTTTCCGCTTAGCCAAAGTCCATGCTTCTTCCAATGTTGAGCAAAATCACAAAAAGTTTTGGTATAGCTTTAACACCACCTTCGGTTTCTCTTTTTCCGCTCTGCAATAAACCAAAGAAATTGGTTTGAATTACCAACCAAACCCTCTGACAAAAGTATGCCAAATAACACCAAATTTTTCATACATACCAAATCAAAAAATTGTACACCAAGTACTTGGAACATCAACAACATTTTTCAAATTTGGTATATATATATACAGATATACATATTATATATACCAGTTGGCAATACTGGAGGTAACTCTGCGATCTAGTGGACGGAGATCTGGCATGTGCGGTCATCCGTGACTCCCTAACGGAAAATCTCATGCATTTGTTGCTACAAAATTCTTGATTATCCCTAAGGGAAAATCCAGTGCATTTGTTGCTACACATTTCCTGAATATATATGCTACACAATTCTTGACTAATTCTTGAAGAAAGTGCAAAAGAATCCAGAATCAAGTGAAAGAATATGCTTCGGTTTGCAAGCACAATTTTTGATAAACTTTTGCTGTTGTTTATTATTGCAGTAATTATAGAAAATGCTGTTGCAGGAATTTGATCAAACAATATTTTGTTGTTGTAATTAGTCTTTGCAGTGTCCTCGTGGAAGAATAAATGTAAAGAATACAGTGGTAATTAAAAACACCAATACTTTTTGTTTACAACACAGTCATATTAGAAGATTATACAAAAAGGCGACTGGAAGTAGTCTCTCTAAGTCTATAAAATTATGATGAAGCTTCTCATTGTACTGGTCTTCATGCCTTTGATCAAAGATGGAATTAGTCAATGTAGACAATGTGGGTAACTTTGAGTTGTTTATGTTTCTTCACAAGGAACATAATTGTTTGAAATTAATAGAAGAAAATTTTAACTACTCCGTTAGTAAGCAAATGTGGCATTCTATTTAGACATTTTACTCTCGTTCAGTGCTCTCAGAAATTGGAAACATTTTCGTGAGGAAAACATATTCCTTTCCTAAAAACGATCTTTGAAATGGACTATTCTTCCGACTGAAAAGGTTTTTCTCGAATATACAAATCTGTTTGCGCTGTAACTGACTATTTTTTAGATTAAAGAATTTTCATTCTCTGGCTACATTTTCAACGGAACTTCCTACATATCAAACAAAAATTTAGGCTGTAGTTTTATTCAGTGCTTGGTCGCCCATACCACTTTGGAGCCGTTGTTGAGATTAAATAATTGGCTTGTCCAATCGACCTGCACATTTTCCAACATTAATGCAAAAGCACCTGGCGATCTGGTTTGGAGCAACTTGAGTGGGACCAAAAATGACCAATGCTTGTAACATAATTGAGAAACAACCGCAAGCGATGACCAGTGAAACAAGAAGCTCAGACCACGATTTGGGAATTTTCTCTATAATTCATTACTAGCGTTTTGTAAAAGCACATGCAAGGTCTGCTAGGATTGTTCCCAATGAAGATAATTCTAGCTTGTCGATAAATGCAAAATTGTTTGCTGCCAATGTAAACCATTTACATTTATCAGCATGTAAGTTGACTTCAATAAAAGATCTTCACGGATCATATCACATGGAATCTCCCTTCCGCAGACGCTTCACTGCATTACTCTACCCTCTGATAATGAAAAGTCGCCCTGCGAATTTTCATCGCATCTACGTTGGCACAGCTTCCTCTGTGAGTGCTTGAATTTGTGAAGTTTTTTTTATCCTTGGGTCACAAAAGTCTTCCCATCGCTAAGGCAAACAAAAGGCGGGACACGGTAACTGCTGTCGTCTTTCCCAACACTTGTCGCAAGTATGTCTAATGGAGACGTTACAGAGTAACATAAAATCTTCAAAACGAGTCATCCCTCAGCTGGTTGCACAGTATTTTATGGAACATCCATAAGATCAAAGCAATATTTCGTAGCATCATCCAAAACAATTTCCTGTATAGATTATATAGCAACCAAATGCCAACACTAGAACCTCAAACCCTATAACGCCGCGCGGGCCACTTGAGTGGCCGGCGAAGTTATGCCCGGCCATAAATCAAGAACGGATTGGGCTAGAGACAGGAAATTTTTGAGAAAGATCCATATTTGTGTATTTGCCGTATTGATTTTTTGGCAATTTTCAGAGAAAAAAATAACTCTTTCGCTGCATCCCGTTGAACTTTCCCGATCTGGTTTTTGGGCTTCGACGACGTTTGAAGAACCTGATAACACAGTATTCTAAAAATGGGAGGCAGGGCTGTTTCGGGGGGAACATTTTGGGTTGAAAAGGTGTCTGTTGAATTGGTTGACGTCCGGAGACGTTCTGGGGTCCTGCGAAAATTACAGGGTTAAGTACTTGGTTTTTCTTTGAAGATGATCTAGGAGAAACTCTGAGGCTTCGGACACTTTGATTAGCCTGCTAACCTTAGTGGTTGGGGAATTATGACCTAAAATAGACCGAACCTTGGCTCAGGCAAATAGTTGATTTTTGTTGTTTTAAGGAAAAATACTTTTCTGACTATATATCGGCTTCATATTTGGTGGGATGTTGTAAGACGCCCGAATACAACTTTCTTCTTTTGTAGGAAGTTCAAGGAAAGTGCAGTGGGACAACTAAAACAACATGTTTATTGAGGGAATATCCGCTTGGTGAAAATGCTTAGGTGTTTAATTGGTGCGGTTAATTTTGTGCTTTCCACAACTGTTCGGTCGATTTTTATCTTTACTGATCTCCAGTGATATCGCCATTCAGTGGCGTATCTATGCAAAATGGCGCCCATGGCAAAGTTTAAACGTGCGCCCCTTCTAATAATTCAAATTTCAGATATAGGTACAATTTTTATGAAAGGTAAACGATGAAGAAAATAAATGTTTTCAAATGGAAAATATTTGTTGAATTTTTCTTCGAACGTTCCAGCAAATGGAATATAACGTATCCATAAAGACCATACCATACTTTCAAACTCATTTATTTTTATTATGAAGAATATAAAACACCCAAATAATAACAATATCATAATTTACAGGCCTACGTAGTGTTGCTTGACAAAATTGTATATCTCACAAAAAAATCAAACAACATATTGCAAGCAGAAACGACAATTTCTTTCAAAAAGAAACACATTTAATTTGGATTGTACAATAAATCTTTAATGCAAATCTTGTACCTTGTTGTGTTAAAAAAAACACAATTCTATCGACACATTAATATATCCAGTCTTTTCCAGTTAAAGTGCACAAAATGTCTCTTTCTATACTAACTTATTCTTTGTCATTGAGGCTCAGTAGGTACGAAAGAGCCAGTTTCATTTTGCTGAAAGATCGCTCGCAGCTTGCAATATATACTGCCATTGTCTGCGATTTTTGCAAAGCAATTCGAAGAATGTCAGGAGGACTTCAGGACGCGATAATTTTAATTTGCACGGCTTGAAACTAGCATTTTGCAGTCTGGAATGTTCTCGTACAATTGCTTGTCATCTACATCTGAACTGTACACCGCTCCTACATTGTCACACATAGATGTAAGTTTTTCACAGTCAGAACCGTACAAAGGCCTTGGACATCGAACAGAAAGCCAAAATTGGACAGTAAAAAATAGATCTAAACACGAGTAACAAATCAGTTTTCTAATGAGTTAAAAGGTTTTGCTCAACTGGTATGGTAACAATACTAAATGCTGGTTTTTCGAGGACTATTCAATGTTCTCTACCTTAGTGTCTGGACTGGAGCGTTGTGTTCAGCCTATTAATCGGACACTACTGGCCATCGAAGAAGTTTCGTAAATTCGAAGTGGGCTGCAGTCCGCAGCAGTTAAGTAAATCGCAAATCTGCATATGACCTCAACGCCAGTTGTTTGCGTCAAGGTCAGATTATCACAACCGCGGACTTATACTCGTCTCAAGCAGATGCTTACTTATATCTTCTTGCCTGAAATACAGCAGTACGGAGTGCCTCTGCCTTTCTTATACCGTGAGAAGGACGATGCTTTGTAGATGTGGCAAGCAAGCGTTCTTGGTCTGTCACAATGTGTCACAATGTCTGACCATCGTGTTGTGTCACAATACCACAGTTTTGTCATAATGATTTGTGGAGCGGACGCAACAAGTCCGACTTAATATGTTAGATATGGGGGCGCCGTGTAGCTTCGCAGTTTATAGTTGCATGGAGCGCAAAACAGAGATTCAAGAAACTGTAAATGAAAATTTGTATTTGTGCCAAGCAATTTCTGCGCCCCCCTGAAAGTTGCGCCCATGGCACGTGCCATGCTTGCCATACCCTAGATACGCCACTGTTTCCATTGCCTTACGTATTTTACACCATGTTTTCTTTGGTGGCATTCACAAGGGCAAAACAACGGTTTTATAACTTTGCTCTTTCGTGGAGGGAGGAACTTGTAATGGTTTCAAATCTGTCTTGGTGTTCGCTGTGTGGTTTCACGAAACGGGGCAAATCAGGACTTGTTACGGGCAAAGACCTCCCAACAATCGTTGCCCTCTCGACCATTGACAAGTCACAACGGGAACGACTTGACCAGCGCTGCGTCGTGAATGAATGAAGGAGGAATGGAAAGTGAACGCTATTTTTCCTTCCAAAAATAAAAGAAAAAGGAATGATATCTTTTCAAGGTCCAGTTGTTGATGAAACTGTTTGAAAAATTCAATAACTAATTGATATTTCAAGTGTAAAATATACCTAATCCACACGAGTCTAGGCGTTGCACGCGCACACCACAAATGCTTAAAACTTTGCGCGGAGAAGCAATTTTTCAAATTCAAGGCTGATTATCTGAAATCAAACTCTTTTCTCAGTCCGAAAAGAACGCTTTCTATTGCATTCAACAGGGAACCGCTTTTTTGAATAAGGTTAATTCCCCTCATTTTTCTTTGACGAATTTCTTAAGCAATGGTTTTTCTTCGCAGATTCGTCATGCTACGGCGGTTTTCGAACTTTCACCAACGACGTCATCACACATGACGAAAGCCGTGGATTCGTTTGTTGTGCTCGGGCCAGTTGTGGTTTTGCCACGTTCACCTTTTCCTTGAACAGTAATCAAGGTATGAAGTGTACGCACTATTTCCTTTTCTGCGTGTAGGTTAAAAAACAAAGTCACCGAACATGTCATAAGATATAACAAAACTAGTGCCTGAGGGTTTTGTTTGGAAACGTAAATCTTGTCCAAAACTGTTTTTATATTATTTTTTTGTTTTTCTAAGTGATCCGCCAGTAAGCTTGATTGGACACACATGTTTTCTTCTTCAATCTCGGAAAAACTGGTCTTGGGTTCTATGAATTCATGGAAGCGAATTTCAAAATAAGATCAGAACATATCAAATTCTTTCGTAGGAATTCGATGTGTAACAGTCACTTTGACCCTTTGAAGGACCGCAAAGCCTTGGACTTTGTCCAGTCATATTTTGCCGACCAATGCAGCTGGAGAGCTGTCCATATCCTTTGGAGAAGGAAAAGTCTCCTAGGTTCTATTTAAAACATTTTGGCACTTGGATTTGAGTATTCTTGGTGTGACGTCTGGACTGGGGAGTATAAGAGATTTTTAAATGACATAATCAGGGTCTGAGTAAAAAGTTTAAACTGCCCTTTAACTTTTTTGCGTTTAAAATCTACTAGGCCAAAATGCACATTTTAAGAGCGCTGTATTGGCTTCGGTGGTTGTCAAGGTTGTGACCACAAAATCGGTAATGAAAAAAAGATGTCAGCAGGAGATTATTCAATTAATGTGTTGTGACAAGAAAAAGCTTCAAATGCAAAAAGAGTGCTGTTGTTTGTAAGAATAAATCTACAGTTCCGAAAAGTTTCACTTTATTCAGCTAAGGTCAAATAAATCTACTTTCCGAAAAGTTTCACTTTATTCAGCTCAGGTCAAAGGTTTTAATTTACCTACAGCGTGAATATTTTTGCAACTTTCGATAAATCAAAAATAAGTGAGTGTGATTACACATTTTTCTCTTGCAGTGAAAAAAGAATATGGACTCTGCTACGGAGACATGCAAACTGACTTGTGCCAACGCCTTGCTCGGATCGACACCGTCCCTTCACCGCACACTTGCTCATTTTCCAACTGCACCGGCTTCGCTTGCAACAAGTTTCCAACGGTTGCTGGTTGTCCTCAAAACGATTCACTCAACAAAGGTTAGCTTGAACATGCCAGAAGATTCTGGGAACGTTCCCAAAATCCACGTATGGTCATTGGTGAATCAAATGGCCAAATGTATAACGTTAAAGTTCATGAAAAATTGATATCTTTACCTTACATTTTCGATGATTTCACTTTCAAAACTTTGCTAGCAGTCCGGGTCAATACTTATTAAATCGCGCATACCTTTTTGGCTGAGGTCAATATCGAACGTTTTATCCTTGCACAAACTTCCACAAAAACGGCCAATCAATGAAATCTTTGGCAAGATCTTCTGAAAAGACATTTCTGGATTCCGCATGTCAAAACTGACGAGCTGTCAGCATGGCAGTCGTTCGTGAAGGCAATTATTCACGTGAAGTTATTCATATCATTTTGATAATGCCCTGAGGTAAAGGCATAAACCAAGTGCGTTAAAGAGACAAATTAAGCAGCAAGTGCAAAGTTATCAGATAATGTTCGAGATTTTTGTTGTGCATGTAGCAATATATTTTCTCTTTTTGCTTGGATTTCACCATATGAAGGTTTTGTGGCAGTTGGTAACAACGTCCACCTCTATTACGTTTTTGAACTATTTTGATTCTCAAGAAATCTTTCCTGATTTTATGGAAAAAGTGCAGATACTTGTAAAACGTACTTTTTCACTTAACTATTTGCTTAGACATACAAATTTTACCAAACTGCACTTTGAAAAACGCTTGGACATCTGTGCTTGATTGTTTGACGCCCGTGTTATCAGGATACCCGTATTCAAGTGTCTCCACCTGCAGGTAAGTGCTGTGAAGCATGTTTCACTGATGAACAATGCGACATCTCAAAGACTATTTTCATTTGCTCTGTAAGTTCCATTTCAATGCGAGCATTTATTGTGATTTGTATTGAAAATTGAACCATTTTTAAGAATGAAAAAAACTTTTCATATAGCTCCAATGAACAACTTACACAACAATAAATTCGAATTGATCTGAAGTTAATTATTAGAACAAGCGATTTGTAGGATATTACCAGATTAGCAACCTCTGGTGATTGTTGTATGTTTTGCAGTTTTCTGTAAATGCTTATACAAAACAATTTTTTATTAACAGTACGCTTTGTTCGGCTGTAATAACATTGTTCGTTACTTTCTGTCATTGGTAGCCCAAAGATTGACGAAGCATTTCAATGTGGCACTGGGTTCGTAACCAAGTGTTTGAGCGGACATTGTCCCACAACACTCGACATCATTCCTGCAGGCATTCGTTCTTTCTACTTGGTGAGGCTTTGAGACATAAACTAGAGGAGTTTTGTTTCCTTGCAACAATGTTGTGTTTTGATCGGTTGAATAAAATGCACAAAACAGATATTTTGTCTGAAAAAGTGCCCACAGCCAAATGCAGCTTCCTTCGACTTAATTACTTTAGAAATTTCACTCAAACGCCAAACATGGATTTTGACGTTCAAACATGGATTGGTTTAATTGCAACTTGTCGGTTGACGTTGCTTTGATTATGCGATTCGTCACGAAGGGGATGTGCGCAAAGAATAACCCTCATATATCTGTGTGTCCGGAAGAAGCAATAATACTGTAATAGTGATCTCGTCGGGTGATCTTTATCGTTGCTTGCTGCCACAGTGTGATGCTTTGCGCACTTGCTGCTCGGGATTGCAGATCGCAGCGAAATGTTGCTGTGACCAGGATGTGAAGGTCGTGCCAGGTGCAACCTTTACAAAACATGCGACAGGTACGGTCCCTTGGGAAAAAAGGGGAGATGCTGTTGCAACTCTCGCTTGGCGTTGTGTTGAATGTGGGATTCACCACGAACGGCATGTGCGTGAAGAAAAACACCCATGCACATCTGGCGCGCAAACAAGCAACAATAGAATGACCTCGTCGGATGATCTCTATTGCTGCTTGCTGCAACATTGTATAATTTTGCGCACTTGCCTGTCATGCTTTCCTATCGCAAAAGTTTGAAGTAAAATTCTTTCAAAAATTTGATATCATCTAGCCAATTATTTTTGATTTTTTGTGTTTCAAATAACACGTGAGAATATGTCGACTTGCCTTGAGAGTTTTTTTTTTTATTTCAAGACGACTGTGGTGCATTCAAAAAACATGAGATCTATTATTCTTCTCATATCAGCACCAAGCAAACAAGCCTCTTAAAAATCTAAGTGGTCTTTCCGCTTAAAAAATAGTGAAAAAATCCATAATTTTCCAATACACGTCACCCAAGTCTAGCATCTATTTGGCTCTTAAGAAGCACATAAAGATAAACGTCGTTAACACACTTGTTAGTATTTGACTTGAAAGACTTTGGTGCAAATGAAACTTTTGCCACACATTGCTCTTGTGTGTTAATTCAAAGGAAGCTTGCATTGATGATTTAATTCTTTTCCGTGCAGATGGTCTTGCAGAATGCGAAGAATTTCACCTCAATTGATGCCATTTTGCAAGCTTTACGGGCGCTGCCTGGAACATCGGGGAAAGTTATTACAGACGCCATTTGTCTGCAGCCTAATAACACGTTTCTGAATATACTATTCAACGGAACCGGAAACATAAACGTGACTTCCGAAAATCCGGTTTGCAACAACACAGTCTTGCAAGACTTACTCGCAATGGCTGTGTCTGTGGCTCGCAAAGTCCTTGCAGCAAGAACCCGAGATGAGTTTTGCAGGTTGGTGGTAATAAAAGCACAAAATTCCTCAATTTCCATATCGTCTTAATGGACTCTAAAAATGTACATTTCAGTGGGGCATTTGTGTGAAATCGTGAGTTTCAAAACTTGGTTAGCGTTGCATCGACTGTTTGCATGCATAACATTGCATCAAACCTATTAAAATGTTTTAAATGTCTGTGATAAGATGACGTACGTTTCTGATCGGAATTTTCAAAGTTTGAAGTAGAAGCATATCGTGAAACATGGAAAGTTTATAAGGACCGACGTGGACGTGTGCATCAACTTTACCTGCAACCAGCAGCATGTATTAACTGATGACAGAAACTGAATTTGCAGTTGAATGTCTTTTTGTTCAGGCATTTTTCGATTGCCTTCTGATCACTTTGGTTTCTTTTCACAGAACGTCACAAATCCACATTTTATTATGCATTTGTAGTGGCCCACCTTTCCTCTCGCGCATTAAATTGAACATTATGCACCTCTGGTTAGGAAGTCAATTCCCCACGTCGTATTTTAAGGGTAGAGCATCAATCAGGGGATAAGCAAAATTAAGGAAGCGAACATATTGCAGAGAACAATGCTTTTCTAGGATACCTAACTAAACTACCGTAAGGCGGGTGTTTTGTGGGGAAGTGTAGGCTTCAGAATGTGTCGTATAGTACAGTGTTTCCAAAACTTGTTTGAGCTGTGGCCCAAATCAAGGTGGCGATTATGTCTTTTTTCCCCCAATATTATGCGTCATAAAAATAATAATACAGAACAACATTTTGGTTTTGTTTCTGCGTCACCCCACGGAGAATTGCATATTACTCCTGGGGTGTAATTTACCCCCAGTTTGGGAACCACTAGTATATTACATACTTTGCACATGGTAGCAGGGCTACGTAAAGTGTTGTGTAGATCATCTTAGTTAAACCTTAGGTCATGGAGAGAAATTAATGGGGTCATGGAGAGAATATTGCTGTCTTTGCCCTTTTACAGAGAGATAAATAGGGTTAGAATTTCGTTTTTGTCCACAAGACCTTCTACATTTCAGCTTAAGCAATGACGACTGTATGCAAATTCTTGATAATGTGTCGCAAACTTACGATATTTGAAATGGAATATTTACAGTACACTTTTGAAATTTGCAATCTTGTATATTGCAAATATGACAGTCATTCACAATTATTTTGTGAATCTGCACTGAATTACAAATTGGTTGCAACCACTTTTGTGCTTGAAAACGCAACCCTAGCGTTCCGCGAGTGGCTCCCAGGGGTTCCGCAGGATAGTTTTTGATGATTTAATGACAAAACATAGATGCAGCATTTCTACCCATGTCGTTTATTACAGAAGGTAGGATAGACACTTCAATCATTGCATGGGGACCCACAGGGCTGGCCAGCCGATGCAACGGATGCATCAGCATTAGATCCCGCCATAGTGTTTGGGAAGGTCGTTTATTTTTTCCAGATACTCCTTGAGCCCGAGAATTCATTAGCAACGGCTTATGCATCTCATTGTTAGCAAACAATTGTCTCGTTTCTTTAAACTTACAGTGAATTTCCTCTGCTGAACATTCGAGCTCCATTCTCATGCTGCATAGGGCGTTATATCCGTGCTCCACCATATCCCACTCTATGAATGGAGCTTGGTTGTTACTTACAGTGGCAGTTAAGACTTCAGTAGACCTACAGCTATTTCAAACAAAGAAGCTTATGTAGTGATTCAACTCGCCATGCGCGGGTCAAGACGAGTGCGTCTGTCGTATTAACTTTGGTGGGAGTTTTTCCAAAGTAACGTTGTTCAGTTCTCGAAACATCCTTCTGTTTTAGAATGTTTTTGATTGGCTGCGGAAGAGTTGTAAGTCGGGCCGACCTTTTCAGGTCGGGACGGGTTCAGGATTAAGCTTGCTAAAATATTTTGGACCGATATGGGCCTGCACAGTATTGTATTGAATAACGTCTTCACTCCCACACGCAAAACGCTAGGCTTTTAACATGCATCGCAGTAAAGAGAAATGAAAAAACACATATACATGAAAGAAAATGAGGACGAATACAGTGCGGTAGTATAGAGTATACGCTTGATGGCGCTAATGCATTTTGTTGAAATACACGCATGAATCACGCCATCATGATTATGATAATGAAGAACTGCAATGACTTCCAAGTACATCGATGTATAGTA
>Ga0210059_1012887_pt1 | contig 12566 bp, 7 predicted proteins | sample Ectturendosymbi2_FD_188042 | JGI IMG/M metagenome (GOLD analysis project Ga0210059, IMG submission 188042) | Ecteinascidia turbinata endosymbiont from Florida, USA - Sample 2 (SPAdes) (version 2) | ecosystem: Host-associated > Tunicates > Ascidians > Unclassified | place: Key West, Florida...
TTCCAAAAATTATGGATAAATTTCTTATTTCAGGGTGAGCAGCTATACGCACGAACTATGTAGTTTGATTAGTTTAGGCTCACGCGCATAGTTAACGCTTACGGCGTACATACGACATATTTCACTGCGACAGAGGTTTACCAACCTGTGGTATATCTACTCATAGGGGTACGTTTGCCTGTCTGAAGGGGTACATTTAAGCATATCAGTAGAAGGAAATAATCTTTTTATAGGATTTGTTTCCAAGCATTTATACATACATCAGTGAATGTTCTTCTCAAAAAATATTTAATCTTAAGTATGTCTGCAGTGTGATTAGTCACGATAAAATATTTTGTCATGAGAAATTTTAAGGCTATATGCTCGTCTGTCGAAAGTCTGAAGGGGTACATGGTTAGAGAAAGATTGGGAACCCTGGACTACGAGAACAGTTGACCAATTTGTTTCACGCGAATGAACAGCAGGATTGTAACTTTGTTCAGGCCAGATATTCAGCTATTTGAAACAGCTCTAAGCACAAATAGTTGAAAAATGCACTTGTTTCTCTTGTTGAGCATTTAAAATAGTATGGAAATGCATTTTATCTATTTGAGAAATTAAGATCATCGAAAAATACTACAGTGTTGGTAGATCGACCCAAAGCCGACGTTGTTTTGTAAACGAGACTTTTTTGTAAAGGAAAGCTTTTGGCAGTTGGAAGCGTGTCTTGAAGTTATCGCCAAGGTGGTATGATATATTCCAAAAAAAAAACTGTAAGGTTTTGTGAGTTGAGAAGATATTGTATTGACTTTTATGAAAATACATTTCCCGGAGAAAATTTGTCACAAGGAGCAATTTGTTTCCATATCCTTTTCTATTAGTGCCAGTATTTTGAACCATCAGTTATAGAACTTTTAGAAGTTTGTCAAAACACCCAAGAATAATTCAGGCAAAGAAATGCTGAACATATTGTATAAAAACAGCGACAGTCGTGAAACATTTGTTTACAAATAAATCAACGCAGTCACGATTTTCCATTCTGACAGCAATCAAACTTAGTAGTCAAATGTGCCCAAACGTTGAATAAGAAAAGAGCAGACGAATGTTTCTTTCGCTGGGAATTCTTCAGAAAAGGTAAATCTTCTGAAATGCCGATGTGGACAAGTTGCTATACATCAACGATGACTTGACTAATGACCAGGGCTTGATTTGGCTGATGCGAGGCCCAAGGCTAATCCACCTGTAAGGGCCTCTATCCCACTGTTACGAAGAAAAAATTAAAAAGCCTTAATCAATTTGCACAAAGCCAAAAATGACGATATTGACGCTCTAAACGTACGGTCAACAAAAAATTCTAAATCATTACTAGAGTGCCCCGCGATCACTGCGTTTGTTGCTGCCTTCTGCGCAAAAGCGTTCAATGACACGGAATTGTTGAAATGGTACTTAGCTGGTGGGAACAGGATTATTAATTTTTGCAGGCAAACCAACCGGAAAAGTCAAGGTTCAATATTTGACAAAACACATGGCCTACGTTTTTTTTATATGTTTCGCATCTGTATTTTCTTATCTGTGCTCAAAAAAAAAAAAAAAAAAGCAACCAAACACACTGTACATATGTTTAGCGGCATAAAGGCGTTATAGCACAACGTGAAGACCACGTTGCGATTCGTTTATATAGTGCAGTGTTTAGAAAACCAGCAGTCATCAGATGAATCGCAAAATCAAAGTTTTTGCAACGGTGTGCAGTACAGGGCCGTCGCCAGCGGGGGGGCTCAGTGGTGCCTGCCCCCCCCATTTGAAATTGGTGCCCCTCCATTTCACGTTTGGCCCCTTGATTACTGCATACATCCAATACTGTATATAAAAAATGTGGCCCCCCTTCTGGTTTTTGGCCCGTCCTTCTGGTTTTTGGCCCGCCCCTGCTGCTAAATCCTAGCGACGGACCTGGTGCAGTATGCATTACATCATCTTGAACGTGCATACTGTGTGTGATGTAATTATCCCCCGTAGTTGTGGAACGTTGCCTTCATTTACGGCCAAATATTTCTGCTTACTTTGGAGTGTGTGATGCAGTTGATGTCTGAAAATTGTCGTGTACTATACCTTAAGATTAGACAGTGACCTTAAGATTAGAATACAGAGAAAGTTGTGTAGTGACACTACAACTTTTTCTTTCTTGCTTTGCAAAGCCAATTTAACAAAACTGTTCGCAATTCACCGCTGATGTTGAACCAGCGGTGTTCATTTCAGCATCTCGGCTGAAGGTGTTAACTTCGTTTTCTGGCCATCCCAGCGGGCACGGCAGTTATTGTCTGTGCAGAGCACTTTACACCTTGAAATATGCGATGAAATGATAAAAATCTACAAATTAAAACAGGTTTCATCGTTTAGACAGGTTTAAGCGTTGAAGCCAGTGGTTCCCATAGTATGGGTCGCGACCCAAACAAAGGTTGCGATTTCGCAGAGGATCAGAAAATAGGTCGCGCCGAGGCGATCAAAACCTAAACTTGAGTTGTAATTATTCAAACTTGTCAGCTTGTCTGTTTGTAGTGTAGCGTAGGTACTTGAGAAAAGAGTAAAATGCTGACACTGAAAACAAACTTAGCAACTCACTGCCAAAAATCATCCGTGCAATCAACATTTTTGTCAAGTTAACATACGCTGTTTGAGACTTTGGGCGCAAGATGTTCACCAATTCAGATTTCAGTCACGCTCGAAAAAGTTTTGGAACCGCTGGTTAAAGCAATATGCAATCATTATCATCAGTCGTCTGACAAACATCCCACATCCGGATTCACTAACATTTTTCAACTTTTTTTGAGTGCTGCAAACGCTCCGTATGGCAATTTGACACTAACGTTATCAATCAATAATTTTGGTGTGTATCACATTTCTTTACTTAGTGATCTTTGTATTGTTGATTACACAGTACCGATTGCAGTTTTGACAACGAAATACAAATATGTGCAACATAAATATGCGAATTAGGATTAAATATCAATTCTGGTGCTCAAAAACGTAAAGAGAAAGCACAACAGCAACTTCAAAGTTCTGCTGCAAAGTTCAGAAAGCTGACAGAATTTTTTGCTGCTTCATCACCCCTACTAACAACAATTTATCTGAAACAGGTCAGTTTGTAATGCTTTACTAGTAATTATCCAAGTTCAAAGACAAGGTTTTCTTGCCTTTGCTACTGCAAATTTATTGATATATTTAATCAAAAAATTGATATAATTTAAAAGGCCACTTGTATTGACCTAGGAAATATCTAACGCCATAGGCACTCAGTGAGAAGTTCTAGGTCAGCAATTTTGTGACATGAATTGCGACAATTATGTCTATCCACAGAGGTGTTCAGTTTATAAGTCAACTCAAATAAAAAACACATGTGTAAGTAAATGAAAAGTCTACATTTATGACTAGTATACTTAACACTGTTGCACAGTTTCAATCATTATCTTGAAATATTACTATTAGTTGCATTTTCTTGTGATTACTCTTTCATCCCCCCATGTTAAGCAGTGGTTCTCAAGCTGTGTGCCGCGAGAGATCCTCAGGTGTGCCGCGGAACTTGTTGAAATTTTTGAATATTTATATTCAAAATTGATTTTATACTCGCAATTGATTATAATCAATTGATTATAATTGATTATAATCAATTCCTATTACAATTAGGCATACAGGCAAGCATGCGAGAATTGAATGCACAAAGCGGGCAATTGCATCCCCCTGGAAACTGGGACTAAGAACCAAAAATTTCCAAAAAACCTGACGTCAGCAGCTCCATTCCTATCAATTGATTTATTTCTTGCAATGACACTTTACTTGCGGCTATGACAATTGCACAAGACAACAGGGCAATTGCAACACCCCGAAATATTAAAAACCTTTTTCAGATGTTAGGTATAATAACAAGTTACCATCATTTCTTCCCCAATAATAGTACAGCAACATGTTACGATCATTTTGCCCCACGAAAATATCAAGTGGTTGCGGCCCTGCGCCTGAGTGAATGGCTTATTCAAAATAAACGCTTATTCAGGCTTCTTTTCGCACAGTACAAAACTACACCGTGGCTTGTTATCTGTGCGGCCTTGTGAGAATACGTCTTAAGCGTTAAGGTTTATTTCTGACTTTTAAATAAATGCAGAGCCGTATTTGCTCAGGCGAGTTTTTATAATTTATCTGCTCATTTTTTTAAATCCCGCGTGGTGTTCTAACTTTACTAAGTTGCGCGAAAGTTGTGTCAGCATAGGTCTATGGGACATGTCTACTTCTCGTTGCTTGAAAGGTTTGCGAGGGTGTCTTACTTTCTTGTTTTTTCACCGCTAATGTTGTTCTGTCCATTGGCTATTCTTAAATTGTGACTTGCTTGTCGAAAGCGCTCAAAAATGGATATTGGGCAGTTTATTAACAGAAAAATCATTTCTGATAGCCAAAGTATAGAAAATATCCCAGGTTAAACATTGAGAAGTGAGGTTCAACCAGCACACGCGAATGACCAGGGACACCAGAGAGCGGCGGAATATAACGGAGCACGGGGGAATTGGTACCTTTCCACAACAGTTTCATGGGTCATTGCATTGTTTGCAAAACGACTTGAAACAAATTTATTGCAGCCATTCGTGCAGCTGGAAGATTCAGAATGGCTTTCTATAATTTTGTTGTTATCTTTGAGGTCAACATTGTTGCTGAACAGAAACAAGCATAATTGCTAACAATTTCTTTCCTTTTTATAAGTTTCCACTGCGCTCAACCCTTTTACTGCATCCCCGCCCTACCGCTGCTCCGGCGTCTCTGCTAATATCCATTTTACTCTGACAGCGCCCTAAACATAGTTGTAGATATTTCAAGTCAATTCAGACTCAGTTGTCTGCAATTTGCAATGATAACGACATTGGATTATACGTCATTGCAGCAAAATCTGTAACCAGGCCCGGATTTACAATAGGCCTAGCGGGGCTTACGCCCGGGGACCCCTGGCAAGCGGGGCCCCTTGTTCCTTCCAAAAATTTTTAAAATCCTGCTGAAATAGCTTGTATCCTTGTTGCACAAGCTTTGCAAATGCCAGTACCTAAACCCGTTTTTTCAACTTGTCTGCAATCTCCATAAATCAAAGTATTGTATTTCGTATACGTTTCTAAGGTGGTTAGGGGCAGAGTCCCGACAAGTCGGGGGCGGGGGGGCATTGCCCCGGGGCGGCACTTTTTGGGGGGAGGAACTTTTGGTGAAAGGAAGGAATAGCAAATGGTCTTTCACGAATGAACCTGAAGTTAGATTTAGGTTTAGATTTTAGGTTTTAGTTAAGGTTGCACCTACCATACGTCCCGGTTTGGCCGGGACTGTCCCGGTTTAAACGTCTGTCCCGGTGCCCCGTCCCGGTTAGCAAAATGTCCTGGAATTTCACTTCAGTGAAATTGTCAAAATTAACTCCAGCCTGATGATGCGTTGTTATGAAACAATTCCGTCCTGAAAGGCTTGACTTTCCTTTAACCGTGGCTTACTTCACAACCTTAAATTAATTAATTTGTGTTAGCGTGATGTGGACCGTTGTGTCTAAAATAAACCATAATAATACAGGTATTGCCATCGTTGAATAGCCATTTGTAAAATTGGGGGCTTACTGTTGCGTCATTTGTCCATTGTCTTCAATGGAACTACAGCAACCGCTGCAGTTAGAAGCCATCTTAGGTATGCTTTGAGAAGGCAGGTGAACTTTCAGTTAGTTTTGAGTCATTTTATGCTGAAAGTAAGCTAGAACTTGACTTAATGCAGAGTAATGTGGCAGGCTAGGGGGGCGGCACTTTTCGACTCGCCCGGGGGCGTCACTTCCCATGTCGGGGCCTTGGTTAGGGGTGCTAATCATAATACAAAATTGCAATGAAACCTCTTAAGTTGAGGCCTGTTGTGTTCGTAGCTCATCTGCGCCTGCTCTCAGAATGTGTTCAAACTGGAACGTGAGATTCGCCGAGGCTATTTTCAGGTCTATAGTTAAGAACACCAAACATGTTTTATCTAATCCAGTGGTTCTCAAGCTTTTTTCAACCAGGTTCCACTTTTATCTTAAAAAAATCTCAGGCCCCACCAGAGCTACTACATGTCAAGAGTATTTGTTTTTGCTCCGTCACCACACTGCTTACTGCGTGCTATGAATTATAATGCACAAAGTTTACTCAAAGTTATTACGATGCTCAATCACATTGTTAAATGGGATCTCTGCACTTGATCCTGGTTACATATCTGTTTGATTCGAGGTTCCATTTTAGTCAGTTTCAGTTTTAAATCACCATCACCACGTTTGGTGATTTCTAGTTGATTTCTCTTAGCACGCAGCAAATCCGCAACAACGCTATAACCCCACATTCGACCAAAGAAGATGACGGAAAACTTATCAGGTTTTGTCTTGCCGAAATAGACTACACGAGCAAGGGTATTTCTTTTCACATTCCTCGGACAGCCACATCGCATGGTTCCTTTGATCTTGAAAAAGAGTTTTCACGACTTCATCTTGCTGTAACTCACATAATTCCTGTTACCATTGATACTGCAGATAAATCTACCACAAGGGTTGAGTCAACTAAGAAGGGAACTCCATTGTTTTCAACTCATGAAATCTTTCATTGAAGTCCTCAATCAGCATATTCACGTGTGCAGCAATAACTGCATTTGCCTACTCAGTGTTATCACATTCTTTCAACCAAGAAAATTGGACATAGCTTTATGACAAAATATTGCTTCTGCGCAAACTGAGAAATGTCAGAAATAGAAATATCTTTGCTTTTGCATCGCAAAGTGTTGCACTGGCTTATTGGAGCTGCTTGTTTGAAGAACAAACTTTCTCAAAAATATTCGCTAAGTACCTCATAGCTCATCGGCAGCACTAGCATCATTTCAGATTTATCCTTCAAAACTCACTGAGTGGCTCAAAAAGTTCCATAAATCTTTTTAGGCAGTTTCCCTTTGACAGTCACCTTATTTCGGTGTGTAAAGTGCAACAACCGCCTGTGATCCGTGCCGTAACTGACGGGGGGCAAGGGTGCGAACCGCTCCCTGGCAAGATAAAATCTAAAATATAGGCCTATTTAGCTTATATTTTAGTATTTAGTGTTCTTTTGGTTTTCAGTAGGTTGTTTTTTTGGAATTTTTTTGGAGTCTTTTCCACTGATTTTGTGTTTTAGTATTGACATTCTCCAGATACAGATTCACTTTCATGTCTCAATTTTTTACTGTGTGTGGGTTGGTGGGCCCCCTTCAGCTAAGATTTCCCACCTAGCTCAAAACTTTAGTTACGCCACTGCCTATGATATGCATGGTTAGCCTCACAAAACCTCTGAAACAGACGTTCTGCTTTGGCATTTGCTTTGATGGAATTGATACATTTGATCACAGAATAGAATATTTCGTGCAGTTTAGGAGCAATATTTTTTTGCAAATAAATTTTCCCTGTGGATGACACAATGCACAGCTAGCATACTTGGATTGTCGTCCTATAGGGTGAACAAGTGAAAGCTTTGCATCTACCAATCAGTTTGATTGTGAAAAAGTGTCTTTCCATTTTGCATTTCCAAAATTGTTTCATAATGTTTTCATCCTCCACGCCCCACCAAAACTTGCCACGCCCCACGTTGAGAACCACTGATCTAAACGTTTGACGTTTATTCTTGACACAGTATGTTTAGAAACATTTTATTCATTACGATGAAACCTGATAAGAATCATCACATTTTGAGCGAGTTTTAACTTTTCACAGCTTGTTATATATTAATACAAAGTGCGGATTGAAAGAAGTTAAAATTGTTATGCTTTGTTCAGTTACAGCAACAGCTGATAGCCAGAAAACATTTGAGATTTTTACGTGATCCTACCCTACCACGTAGCATTAGTGATATTGACCACTTCCGAGCTACTTCCAGGTTGTTTCAACCACACCACATACGCAGAAATGGTTTTGGACTTGGTTTCGCGAGAGTGCCGCATTATGCAAAAAGTCAATCTTGCGTGAAAGCGGTGTCACCTGACTTGCGACAGCGTAGGGGCATTGATTTACGCAGCCGTTCGTTGTTACGCCATGCGATGTGCTATGGTTAGGATTAGCCCATATTTAGATTTATTCTAGTTATACCTTCCAAACTCAACTGCGTTTTGTAAAAGTTAGGATAAACTCAACATCACTATCCAAAAGTTACCTTCCTCGTTTCTTTGTTATTCCTAGTGCGAGGTGCAGCTACACCAATACCAGCAAATAAAATGCAATCAAACTCCTAGCAAGAGGCGAACATGAAACTCTAGCTCTAAGCGCGGACAATCACTAGATTCCTGAACTCTGACATCGATGGTACTGAATCCACATTCAGAATATTGCTGCTGCTGCTGCTGCTGCTGCTGCTGCTGCTGCTGCAGCTGCTGCTGCTGCTGCTGCTGCTGCTGCTGCTGTGATCTACAGGCATCAGCTCAACGGAATCAGCGGAAAATGACCATTAGTTGCGCAAGGAAGTCAAAAATCACAAGTCAGAAAGTTGGTTTTAATTTTAATTTAATTAATTTAATTTATTTGATTTATTTGTTTGTGACCAGACACGAAGTCTGTAGTATAAACGCACACTCTTCAGAACGCAGGTCGATGAAAACAGACAAAACAGAACGTTTTACAAGGCATTGGAGCCGACGGAATCACAGGGTTACAGAGACTTTTTGCAACTGCGTTGAAAGTAGAACCACAGGGTCACAGACACATTGTTAACATTAATGTTAGCTAACACGTAACAGTTCTTACAACACTACTGCGGAGTAGGGCGCCAATTCCTAACCTGGTCGATTCCAGGTAAAATGCGAATGCATTTTGACACGACACGCCATCAGTCAAAGAGACACTGCAAAGTTCGATAACCCATTCACAGAGTACAATGCGATTGTAGTGTTCAAAGAAGGGACAAATACAAACAATCTGACTTAATTGCAGCGCCAGTGTTAGTGGAAAAGATCTACAGATTTAAGCATTTACTTCAGGTGTGTCACGAGTAACGACGTATATGCTGTGATGTAGTGACGGCAAGCTAATTCCATGCGCAGAAATTCAGAGCACTGTAGTGCATGCGATTTTTGCTTTAACAGTCATGTTTATCGTTCAGGTACAGTATGCATCTTGTTTTGAGAAAAGTACGTAGGCCTGTCGACAAAGGGGATCCTGGCCCTACATTATCTTCTGTGTTGGCCAACTAAATAACATATTAGACTGTGACACCTGCAAAAAGTCTCCCCTCGCCTTTATACTTTCGAAAAACCATCGCTGGAATTTTACAGCTCACGGTTGCAAAGGCTGCAATAGGTGTAAAATCTATTGAGCAAAATTGAATTGTAACAGAAAATAAAGTGTCCGCTTATTTTTCGTGAACCATAATCGAATCATTTTTTTGCTTTTCGGACTTAACATAACCGGAGGAGAACCGCTTGTAAATATTTTTTATCAGTTTTGTTACTGTACGGTCACCATACTTTCGTCACCCTATACATTGCATTTAATTGATGTGAAATAAAAGAAGTACGAAAGATCAATTTTTAGCCTTATATTGGATGAGCTTTAACGTGTTCTGTCACAATGTAGGCCTAATGTAGCAAAAGGGATTTGTCAGAAGTTTAGTTTTGATGAAAAAGCCAGAGTTTCAATCAATATTTTCTGAGTTTTAATCATTGGTTTCCGGTTTTTGGTGCTACTTCGTGAATTGTGAGTTTTCAAATTGGCGAACGAAATCGTTGTTTGTGCGAAAAGCGCAAGAGCCCTGGCGTTGATTTAGCCATGCTGTGTGGGTAGATCAGAAACCACAATCTCTATATTATATTAATAGAGAGACTCTGGGTAGATGGTCTTATCAGCAATAATCTTGCGCTATGATATGACGTAACGCAGTTTTAAGACAATGATTCAAGAAATGACAAGCTCTTTGGAGAGTGCGGAATTGCGTTATAATCGTGCTCATGCTGCACCCTTTCTGAGTCCTGGCGCACCACAAAAAATAATGCCTAGGGTGATATTTCATTCCACAATACAGCGAATTGTGAATCCGTTGTTTTACTGATACGGCAGTCTAACTCAGGGCTTGGAAGTCGAGAGAAAAATTTGACGACCCCGATTCCGACCCTGGAGTCGGTAAATTTCAGCTTACTGACTTCGACCCCTTTGCCGATTCCACCTTCTGTATTAGAGCTGTCAAACTTGTTTGCGCTGTACCAAATAATCAAGCATGGAAAAATCCAGGCTGTTTTTCCAAACGTGGAAGCAATTTTAAGATTGTTTTTATGTTTGGTGGTCACAAACTGTTCTGGTGAGAGATCATTTTCAAAGCTGAAAAGAATCAAAAGTGTGCTTCGTTCAACAATGTCATAAGAGTGGCTGTCTGATCTGAGTATTCTTTGCATAGAGAATGATAAACAGCGACTTATTGATTTTGATGACACCACTGACGAAGTCGCAGCCACGAAAGCTTGAAGGAAGATGTTTTGACAGTCAATTTCCTACCTACCGTAACTACATGCTCGCTTACCATAAATATGTAAAAAGCCTTAACAGGTTAACATGAAAACATGACAATTTGATAACCTGGTTGTTTTGCGTGAACAGCAACCTTGTTGATCAATGATCTGTAAGCTATGATTTAAAAATATTCTCAATAAATGTTAAGATTAATCTATTTGACAATTTTCAAACAATAAAATGCCACGTAATGTTCAAGCTATAGCAATCTATAGATTGCTAGATTCAGTGACGTGAAGTTGATTATACTGCACTTTAAAAAACAGTCTTGTCTGTTCTTTCATCTTGTGATCAGGGTAAGACACTGTCAGGCGAGTTTACGCTGTGTATAGGCCCTAAAAGCTTTCACGTTTATCGTAATGTCATGTCGTACTTACAGCCCAAGACTTGAATTTAACCAAAAAGCTTCGTAGGGCGAGCGCTGACAGTTCTGTATTGATATATGAAAATCGATTCATATCGCGTATATACGGGGGATTTGACCTGCTAGGTCATCATAAATGCTAGAGAGTTTTTCACAAAAAGGGCCTAGCACGGTTCATTGAAGATGATGACGTCACAGGGGCCTCAAAGGTTAAACTAGCCCGGGACCCCGTTTGTCTTAAATCCGGCCCTGCCTGTACACCCTTTTGGCAAACTCGCATACACCTCCACCTGAATATGATTTTTAAACGGGTGCGAATGGAGCACTTGCTTTCATGAGGAAGTTTTCGTGGTATAGAAAGAGTAAAACTTTTTATTAACGTCCATTTGTCAGCAACCTGAATACTATGAACAAAATGTCGATATTGCCATCACCTGGAAAAATTTCTGCGGACGCCCATGCAGCTCATTGATGTACGAAACGAACCGTTTTTACAAGCATTGTTTCCCCAAAAGAGCTTCGATGAGTTTTGGCGATCTGCTTACAAATCCTATTCAGTGTTCAGTGTCAAAGCCATCAAAATAATCTTGCCATTTGCATCTTCATGGCTCTGTGGATATGGATTTTCTTCTCTGGCAGAAATTAAAAGCAAAAAACGAGAGACTTCTTGGAATTGACGACAAAATGCGGGTGTGCTTGCCAACGACGGAACCTCGTTTCAATGTTATTTCTTCCCGAAAACAGGCACACTCATCGCATTAATTACTTTTAAAGCAACCTTGTTTTGTAGTAAGTGTTCCGCGAATTTTTGTATTTTCTTAGTGCGCCGCAAGCTGAACAAGTTTGAGAATCACTGATGTTGAAGATATGCGCGAGACAAATACGTAATTAAATTGAGTTTATAATCAATACCAACCATCAAATCATGGTTTAACTTAACTGAAGACAAAGGGTTGTCCGCCTCAAGTCAAAAATACGCCGCAAAAGCATTTGATACCTTCGTCAAAACAATTCACATGCTTTTGTGCGCCTCTGAGCATCTCCATCCGACGTTTTTAGCTATTTACTTTAGAACCTGTTGTTAAAATGTCTTCATTTTCTTCCCATCACTACCGTATTAAAATTTGATAATAAGTGAAAGTAGTTATAGTTGGTGCACTGTTTCAGTGTTTGGCGTCCCGTTGTGTTCATGGGAGGGAGAAAAATGGGCATTTGCTTCCACCTGGAAATTGGGTCTAAAAACCAAAAATTTGTAGAAAACCTAAAGTCAGTAACTTAATTGACTTAATTCACTTAATTCTTGCAATGACAGTTTTATTTGCTGGTATGACACTCACACTGCACAAGAGCCGGATTCACTGTTCGGGTATCGTGCAGTGATGACTGATGAGCTTGTAGTTCACTAAATCCGCTTCATTGCCAGCAGAGGCTGGTTGTGAAACTTGCGGGAGGATAGTTGTACAATTAGCCTTTATCGCGTAACAATAACATGGCAACAAAGGTTCACTTAAGTTACGGCAGTAGGCGTTTTGCTGCATGTGACTGCTGAACGCAGACATCTGTGGCAGGTAATGCAGCGAGACAGCCACTGCTGATAGCAGTTAAGTCGCGGTGTGAAAAGAAACATTTGAACGGTGTGAAAACTGAAAAAAATATTGCTGCCGACGAGTTTTATACGGTGTGAAAAGAAAC
>Ga0210059_1012888_pt1 | contig 12565 bp, 10 predicted proteins | sample Ectturendosymbi2_FD_188042 | JGI IMG/M metagenome (GOLD analysis project Ga0210059, IMG submission 188042) | Ecteinascidia turbinata endosymbiont from Florida, USA - Sample 2 (SPAdes) (version 2) | ecosystem: Host-associated > Tunicates > Ascidians > Unclassified | place: Key West, Florida...
AGACATTTTTGGGGCAACTATAGCTGCAAACGATCATCCATAGATTCACCTATCACGTCCTGCAACAGAAAAGACATTCGTTAAAAAATGGGTTTTTTATCGAACAAAATATGGGTACGCATCTTTTTGGGTCACCCTGTTACGCAGATGAAAATAGTAAATCTACCCAAGATGAGGTATTGTCAGAATTGCATGCAAATGGTCAAGGCAAGCAACAGCATGAAACCTCATAAGATTTCACCTGAATAAGTTAGTGGCATCATTTTAAAACACCCCTTGACTGGCAGGGAGCAATTAAACAGCATCCACTGATTTCAATGATGGACGTTTCAAAAAACGACAGTTTTCAACGTCACGAAAGACTGCGTCGTGGATTTCATTCATTTGTATCTGTAGAGCAAGCAATAAAATTTTAATTGTTGCGATTTGAAACCTTCGAGGCTATTCGCGATCCCGCGCTCGGAGTTTTAGCCCGATGCCCTGTTGATGAGTATTTCGGTTTCATGCGATCGCTCCATCGCCCCCCCCCAAACGTACAACTTGCACTTCAACTCTAGCGATGGCACGAAACTTTTTCACTGTAGTGTGTTTGGGGTGTTCAGTAAATCCCGTCGAAACCTGGTCCGATTCTGTAAAGGCTGTACAAGCTATTGCGGCATGGTGACGTAGCATCAGCTCGCCCGGTAATTCTGCGCTGAATCGACCCCTTCCCTGTTCCCTTCGCTTTTCTGCTTGTTGTCAAGCAAATCGATGAAAGCCTCGCCCGCTGATACACGGACCATTGTCATGACAGTGACACTTATTTCGCGAGAGCTGATGATGCATTCGCGGGAAATCTAAATTTTCGGTGTTTTATATTATTGCGCTGATGAATGACGCGGTGGTCGTTCATATACAGTTTCAGTCAAAAACAAGCACTAGACATTTTTCGCGTAGAGCACGTGAATGTTGTATTGTGATGTAATCCAATGTCGACTTGCTGCCACCGTCTGTCTCAAACTAACAAACCCTTGCTATGCATAATCAATATGATGCTTGTGTATTTGCCAGTGGTATGTCGGGCAATTTGTATTTGGTTATTGTTTTATTAACGAATCGATGCGGTCCGATAAACCCTTTTACACCAAGCGCTGTAACGCAAGTCTTCAGGAGGAAAGGAGTTCATCTGACAGGCCGGCCAGAGGCGACCGGAGACGTTCATCAAGGCTTCCGCAAAGTCTTGTTTAGACTTTGAATTGAATGCTCAAATAACCGCTCTATGTGTGAGATTCTAACCGTCGCTTATATTCACAGGCGTTCATTAACACCGCCAAAGAAATCTATGAGAAGATACAGGAAGGCGTGTTTGATATCAACAACGAGGTGAAAAACGCTTTCGTTGATGACAGTGTGAGATTTTCGAGACTTCGATTTCGGTCAAACTGAAACCTGAAAAAACGAGATAACGTGAACCTGTTTTTTTTTTCGCTGAAACATTTCGGACATTTGTCTCATAACGATATTGAAACTCGCCGTAACAGAATTCATCAGTCAATGTTTACAGACATTATGACCGAATCGACTTAATTTTGTTCGGTCGTTTCAAAAACATACGGTCTACCGAAAAAAAGCCTTTACTCGCACTATGTGTGGAAGTGAACCGCCCTTACGAGGACTATATGCGAATTCGATTGCCTGTTACATGGGACATGTTTATCAGGTTTTGGCCAATGTCGTTGAATGTCTTCTACGCAGATGTGATTGTTTCAGATCTATCCTTGCAGTCGCAGAATTAGTTGGCGCCACAAGTTTGAAGCACATTAAATAAATACGAGACTTCTTGAGAAGTTTAAGGTTTGCGTAATTTTCCAAATTTGTCCGCTCTTTCCTCACGAGCAGTGACACATTTTTCCTGATTGCTCCACTCGACAGCGATTAAACTCATTTGACCTTTGTCCGCAGGCGAACGGCATCAAAATCGGGCCCCAGCATTCACCGGCCGGGGGGGGCGCCGCTGGAAACCGGGCCCGACAGCCGACCGACACAGGGGGTTGCTGTTGAAAGGGCCCGTGTGCGTTTTCGATACCTTATGTAGATGTATTTGTCGATGTTCTCACAAGCGCCTCGTTGTTTCGCTTTGGGGAGATTCCCTGTCTTGCGCCCACTCACTTCAAGCGACGCGACCGCGGCCTTCACCAAAGAAGCTGTAGTTCTGCTGGTTGGACTGATCAGCTCGCCCGCTTTGTGATTGTTTTGTTGCGCTTTTGCTATTTACTGCAAAGGGGGGGGATTCCGAGCGGTGGTTTGCTTCCTGGGAAGATTGCAGCCAATCAACGTTGCCTGCTCCGCTAAAAAGTTTTTGCTGAGGGGGTTTTGACTGTAAAAATTCTAGGGGTGCCGAGGTTAATTTTATCGCGCTGTGATTCACGTCGTTTGGCAGCTGTCGCGTGCAGTGCCAGCAGGGAATGCGTCCAAGACTTTTTCACGAATGAGTTTTAACAATAGCTTTTCGCGCGAAACCGTTTGAAAAGCCGACACCTGAAAAATCTGCGCGCGGTAGCCTTTGTAGTTTCGCCGATGTACCCAAGCGTGTGTGATGTATTCACCAACATCCGTTCTTTCGCCGTCGTAGATTTCAGCAGAGGCGGAAAAAAAACAGATCCGTTCAAACCTCACTTTAAACAGATACCGAATTTTCGCTAAAAGTTTCTCTCAAGGTATCTCACAAGATATTGTTTTTCGGGTACAACGGTACGTATGAAAATGCAACCGAGAAAATGAGAGCACTTTGCCTGCATGTCGGGCTTTCGTGGGCCGCGCGGGCGATCACATTGTCGCTGGCCTCCGCTTGTAACCAATATGCGCCCAAGATCTGCGAGCGTCAGCATTTGCTCCTGTTTCTATGGTGACGCGATAGGAGTGTTTTGTTCAACTGACTCGAAACGGTCCAGTTTGTAAAAATATATTTTTCGCAATCAATTGGATGGACTGCACAATTAAAGTGGCTTCTATCAGCCTCGTGTTAATCGGATTTTAACGTTTACTTTGATCAGCAGTGTTCCCTTTAAGAAAATTCTACACTGAGAAAATGTTAGTTTTGTTGCGCACTAAGCGTATGCAATTGCGCAACCATGCAAGCACACGACCAGTGAAGCGTTCCCAACGTTAAAGGGCTATACGATATGTATGTATATACGATATTAAAATTGGAATGTTGTAAGCGCGCGAAAATGAGATTTCGCTGCGAAAATTGTCCGTGGGACTGCGCATGCGCAACTTCGAGAGAACACATTTGATCAGTGCCAAAAAACGAGTGTCTCTTGCAAAGCAAAAAAATGATAAGTACAGGGCTACTTTTGTAATCGACCTTTACGTAAAAAATGTATCCTGGTTCAAGACATGCGTTGCCTTTTGATAAAGTTTCAACGAGAATGCTACGAACAATTTGAATGATGCCAGGATCTGTTTTGATTGGTTGGCGCCGATTCGACACGGTTCAAATGAATTGCGTCACAGCAGCTCTGCCGACGGTTCCTTCAGGCTCGAGTACAGTAATTATGTCGGAAGAACGTCGTTTTGAAGTTAACTTTCTCCACTTTTCCAAGACGCTCGCGTTTTCGTTTATGTGCAATTTGCAAAAAAGCTATTTTCGTTGTTTTCGAAACTGCGCTCATTTCATTTTCGATCGTTTGTCTTTCTCTTTTTCTTTGCGGTGGCGCGCAACGCAACGTCCGAGCATATTTTTGTGCAGTTTGTCGAAAGTCAAAGATATACGGTCGACCCAGTGCAAAGTGTGACGTCACAATTGCACTTCTGTTGACCCTTCGTTTGTACATAAGCAAGTATCTGATGCGTAGTTTGTAGGGAACGGAGAACAATTCGGCCCCATGCTGGTATCCCGGGGTTGCTGGGGCACGCAATTGCTTTGATGTCGCGGTGTTTTACCCTCGCACCTAATGTTTCAAGGTGTGCTTCCGAATATTCAAGCCTTGCCTGTTGTTTTTGGGCTACGGGATGGAGGCTGACTTGACTTAATCATTTGAAAACCGGGTAACTGCTGCTTTTCGTAGAGATGCAGTTCTTCATTTGCCGACTGTTGTCGGGGGGGGGTGTTCTACGTTTGCTGCAACAAATATTGTCACCATTTCCTTGTTCACTTTTGTTCAAGCTAAAAGTGTTTTAAAAATTGCGTGTTTCCCAATTCAAAAGCCTTCATGTCGGAAACCATGTCAAGAACCTTGGAGCAACGATCGATTACGGTCTGTCGCGATACAGGGGCTTTCCGACCTGAGACCCCAAACACGTACACACAAAGTAAAAGCCGGTCAGGTGGCTAGCGAAAAAGCCACGAAGATCCCATTCTGTCAACTCCTTGTTCCTTGTAAATCTATCCTTCAGGTCAACCGTTGCAAGTAGCCGCCTGGTGGACGAAACAGTGACCCCCTGTACACAGCATCCGCACCCCCAACCACCCCTAAAGCTTGTAGTTGTGTCACGTCACGTGTTGTCTCGTGTTTTCATCCGGGAAGTTGTTGATGTTGTAGGTGCTGGTGTCAGTGGATAAAGCGTGTCGTTGCGACATTTGTGTAATAAAATCTCTTGTAATGTCACAAATCTGATTGGTTACGTTTCCCGGCGGCCGAATGGGCTGGAAATAATTTGAAGGAAAACACTTTCAGCGAAAGGTCGATTCTGAGGTCAGCTTCCGAGCAGTGAGTTGTTGCCACAGCAGCCTTGTCAAGCAGTGAGGGTCGCTCCACAGAAACTTAAACTATAAGTTGCAGGGTTTTTTAAAAAAGTGTTTTAGGGACCCGATTCGGGTCCCTAGAATCACAGAAATTGATCATCGGGTCCATAGAATCAGAGAAATTGATCTTCGGGTACCTAGAATCAAGGGAATCGGGTCCCTACTGGCCGATACCGGGTACCTGACATTTTCCTTAAAAAAAACTGTACTATAATTGTCTTCAAACTTAAAATCAACTGCAATTGTCCAACAACTTGTTACGTAGTGTGATGAACATAGGCGGGGGGCTGCCGCCACTCCGGCTTGAAAAATTTCAGGGCAAGCGCAAGTTGCTCAAAAATCCTTAATGATAAAAAATATTTCAATACAGTGAAAATTTTCAGGGCACACTCTGTTTTTAGGGCAAGCGCAAGTTGCTCAAAAATCCTGAACGGTGAAAAAATTTTCAATACAGTGTAGCCAGTGAATATTCACTTCGCGGTGATCCGTGTAATTTCGGCAAATTGTTATTTTCAGGGCAAATTTTTTCCTCCCCCCAGTGAAATGCCTTCCCGCAGGCCTATAGTGCTGAATGCACGAAAATAAATAGCAATATACAAATGCAATCAGTATTATGTGTGTTCTCTCTTGCTTAGCACTATACAAAATAGTTCGGCCCTCAGAAGCTGATAAGATCGCAAATTTGGCCCAGCATCCAAAAAGTATGGGGACCGCTGCTCTATATGAATTAGACAGACAGTCACAGCCGAGTCGACGAGGGTGTCACTGTTGAATTTGCAGATGATTTGGGATTGCTTGCATCCCTCGGAAAAAAAATGTCTCCAAAATGTACTTGATCGGTTTTTAGCTGCGTGCGACCAAGCGGAAATGAAAATTAGCACTAAAAATACCGCGGTATTATGTTTCTTTAGAAACCCAGGGCAAGGCCATACACGCTACGATAATTGGCATTACACTGCAACAAGTGCAGAAGTTCAAGTACTTTGAAGTGGTATTCACGAGTGACGAAAGACGGAACAAAGAGGTTGGGGGAACAAACGCTGAGTGAGCTTCATCGCTGTGTGGTCTTAACGGGAGCTTTCAAACAACGCAAAGTTGTCAAATTTTAAATCAATCTTTGTTCCGAACCTCACCTATTGTCATGAATCTTTGGCAATGACTGAAAGAGTGCTTTCTCAAGCGGAAGAGATGGAATTTTTGTGAAGAACCCACGGTGTGGCACTTCGCGACAAAATGCGCGGCTATGAAATTCGTCGAACTCTGAATGTCAAGCCAGTTTCTACCAAATACAGAGATCAAAGCTACAATGGTTCATCCACGTGACCAGAATACCTCAGGAAAGATTGGCCAGGCAAGTTCTGCTGGCAACACCCACGGAAAAGCCTCGACGTCGTCCATGAACGAAGTAGATTGACTACATTTGTGTATGGGCATCGGGTGAATGAAAGTACGCACGCTGCGTTTTTCTGTAATCCAGCCCAAAGTCGTTTGTGTTAGCCAGGAGTATAACAGTATAACAATTGATCTATTTCTGAACTTTAGCATAGTGGCTGTTTTACGTATATATATTCTGATTACCATAAAAACAAGCTATAAAAGCTTCTACGAGAGCCCCAGAAGCTAGGGGGCCGGCATCGGTTTTTGTATCCCTTGGAAAAATTTCTCTCAGAGGCCCTGCATATAGATCAGCTGACTATTGTCGCTCGACATGTTACTGAAACATTTTTAGAAACATATGTGGGAGAGCATGCCGGCGCAGCATTTGCAAAGCGACTGCAAAGCTATATACTTAGCATCGGCAATCACATTTCACAAATGTAGAAGTCAGATTTGCGACAACGCTGCTAACATGTACGGTTTTATTCAATGAAGACGTTTTTTTAATTTGGGGAAACCGTCAAATCATGGCAGCCTGCACCAAACACGTGACGCCATAAGTTAACTGACGCAACACTGAAGCTTTTCAAAAAGGCCCCCAAATTAAAGCAGCGTAAAGCCCTGTAACTGAAAGACCGGGTTTGACAAGTGACGTACATCTGGAGCAATTTTCAATTTTTTGTCAATTTTGATGGTGTTTTTTATAAGAAAGCCAATTACAAATGCTAACAAAAACTTAACATCAAGTTTCCTGCAATAGGATTTTGAAGCATTGGAAAAGTTCGTGTACTCACACTTGAAATGTCTGGAGCTGTTTGCCTGCCAAGAGTAGCATTTTTTTCGAGGCTTTGGAGACACATCAACAATGTGGCGAATATTATGTGTGACTTATTCCTTTTCTTAGCCATTTTCAATTTCGGGGCGCTAGGCTCATGGGTGCCGGAAGGATTTTTTCCAGGGGGCAGTAGGGGATTTTCCAAAAATGTTTTCCAGGGGCGGTCCAAAAGTGGTGAAATTTGGTTTTTACCCCTCGAAATAGAAAAAACAACCTTTTTTGCCAATAATTTCAAAATCCAGGGGGGACCAAGGTCCCCCCTGTCCCCACTTCCGACGCCCATGCCTAGGCTATTTTAAATTGGAGCCCTTCTGGAAGGAAGAGATGGCCGTCGTCACATTTTCAGACCCCGAATCCACTCCTGTTCCAAAATGCTTGAATCCGGATCCGGGTCCAAAAACTTTTCAACTTTGTGAATCCGAATCTTGTTCAGACTCTGGCTACCATCGATGCAACCGAAATTCAGCAATGTTTATACTTAAGAAATGCCATATATGAAAACCACACAGACTCCTGCTGCTGAAAATGAAAAGTGACTCCCGATCCAGGTCCGGTTTTTCACAAATTTTTGACTCCGGCACCAGGTCCGAAAGCAAAACGCAGGATCCTCGACTCCGGATCCGTATCCACCTCTGGTGTAGGCCCTTCTGGCACATTAAAAAACTGGGTTATTTTTTGACCTTTTCAATAACAGCTTGAAGTGCATCTGCTTTGGCAGTGGCTTTCTTTGGCATGTACTCTTCGACACTCTTAAGTTGATGCAAGTAAGCTCACTGTAGATCTACCGTTATCCTGATTACTTTGAAAAAAACAGAAAAAAAGTTACACGTGAGGTTCACTTTGCTTAGCCTACTAAGCTAATAAGCTCAAGGTACAAATTGGCCTTAATAATATGTCAAGATATATGTTTAGTTCTACGGTAGGTAAAATTTTTTTCTATGCATTCAGCTGTAGACTTAATGGCCCAAGATTGCTACGAAACAACTGAAGTCAAAGAAAATCTCAGCTTAACACGCGCGGTATTACAAACAGTTAACATTTTGCCCCACTGAATGTCTGTAGCTTTGGCTACGGTGCACGCTAGTCATGTCTTTGCCCCGTGCCTTACCCATAAAAGCAACAAGAGAGAAACCTGGTCTGAACCAGAACCGTCGGCAGAAAGCCGTCAATAGGGGGACTTTACGTTTGTGCGGGGTGGGGAGCGGGCGGCTTGACATTCAAATTTGACAAAATTTCCACTGATTCATAATGTTGCTTTTGAAGCTTTGTTTGGAGAGGCTAACTGGGCTGAACGAAAGTACTTCACTGGCCTCGTGCAATCTGAAAAATGGATTCAGGCGTTTTGTTCCACGCATTATACGCAGCAACAACCAATTCTCAACGTCATAAAAACAATATTCTCATTGCCATTAACTTCAATCTTTCGTGCTCATTCTTCAATAATAGGCCTGCACAACACACTGCGTGCGAAAGCTTTATTTGCGACCCGCTAGAACTTTTCGTCCGTAACCAGCTTGGGACACCAGGGATGGCGAAGAGTTTTCTGAGAGGGGCCCACATTTTTTTAACTATGTCTAATAGTTCATAACTATGATCAACACATTTTTCCAGGGGGAATTTTGTAGTGGGCCCCCTAGTTACGTGCCGGCCCTAGTTACGGGCCTGTTTCCCATTTGTAGAAAATGTTGCAAAAGCTCGACATCGAATAAGTTATCGTCGTTCCAGTATTTCTTCCATACTACAACGAAATCTCTACACCGAAATGAAATAGACGTTTCTGGCCCGCGGAAAATTTATGTTGATAATTTGACCCTTCGAGCTTTGTGAGTTGTGCGACCCTGTTCTACTGTATAATCTATAGAGATCTTTTGCTAGCGGCTTAGTAAGAAAACGTGTGTTGAACCAAAACAAAAATAAAATGCAATTATTTACAAAAATGCTGGAAATTTTCCTTACTCCTAAAATTTTGGGGCCCCCAAAATCGGTGGCCTTAGACTTAAGCGTTTTTAGCCTAATGGTAAATCCGCCCCAGGCACCAGCAATTGCAGAAGAGACTGATTGCTGACGAAAACCCTGTGCATTGGTTTTGAGCTGAATCTAGGAGTAATACGTCGACACAGGCAGTCACGTGCAGAAAGTAAAGATGTTCAATAGTGAAAAAATCAACACAGTAAAGCTGCAGTGTGTCTGGCGAAAACAACCGAAGCTTATCTTGACTTGTGCGTCCTAACGCAATTAGGCAATTCGTGAGTAAGTTTAGTTAGTAGTGTTCAACCGTACGGAGGTCAGATTGCAATCTTCCAAAAAATGAAAAAATGGTGACTGTGAGGATAATGACTGGGGAGTGCTGGACCCTCCCAGGTGGATCCCTGGTTCCACTGTAAAAGGGAGAGAGAGAAATGATCATATGAGCCAGACAAAGCAATTGGTAAAAACGCAAAACTCTGTGTCCAAAAGCAATAGCACGTGCAGTATGTTATTGCTCAATTTAAAAATGTTGGTTTGTGGAATCTGCTAAATGTCAACAAACAAAGAGGTTAATTCGCTGGAATTTGCACTTTGCGACGAAAGTGGGAAATACTTATGCTTCAAGGTCACAATTAATCAAGGAATGCAATACTTTTAAGCTGGTGCAAGCTATGTTTGCATTCATTCAGTATATTCACTTCAGTGAGTTATTTACCAACTTGATTCTGCACTTGTTTGTGCTCAGTGTACGCTAGTGCGTAAAATTCGTTTGAATAATAACATCTTCCATGGACTCATATGTCCAAATTGTTTTAAAGGTTTAGTTTGAAGTTTCAGTTACATTCTTTTTCGCATAAAATCATGAAATCATTTTTTGAGGGTGTGATCAGCCAAAAAGGTTAAGTGTTGATCACGTTGGCACCAACCCAGCTGAAAATTGAGGAATTTATGTGGGAACAATTTTTTTGCAAAGTGAAAGCAGTTTAGACATTTTAGATTGGTAATTTATTTCAGTTGGTTTAACATTCCGAAAGACTTGGACAGCGGCTGTATTTGTATGTCTGTACTGGATTTTCAGTTTGGTTGGTCATCAGGTGTGACAAAATATGTTTAAAAATATACCATTGTTCATATAATAACTATGAATTCATATAATAACTATGAATCGGAACCTGTTTCAGAACAATATAACCGAGTTTGAGGCAGTAAAGTGTGCAGGCTTGAAACCATTTGCGTTATAATAATCGGTTTTATATATTGTACAACCAAAGGACCAACATAAAAATCTAATGACTCCTTACAGATTAAGATTGGTATAATCCGTTTCAAACAGAATCTAACGGAACAAGCAAACGCAACTCAAATCAAACAAAGCTTGTCCTAAGGACTTACTACCGATTTAATCTAGATATACAGTAATCCGTACGAATTTTCTATTTCAGCCAACTGCATTCTAATACATAATTTTTTTCAACATTTCAGATGCAGTGGGTTATCACGATGGTGTATGCACCATTGTCGTTTCGGGACCACAAGTTGTTTGTTTATCATGATCACACATTATTTGTTTTATGGTCACATATCATGTGTGCTTCATGATCACAAACTAATTATCTATTATGATCTGAAATCATGTATGTTTCACGATCCTGTCCAAAGAGTGGGAATGCATGCGTCTCAAATCGAGACACTCATTTGTGCCTGCTGCACAACAGTTCACCAGTTCATCTGATAACAACATCAGAAGTGCGGCGCTCTGGGAGGATCACCGATGGAATGCAAAGTGGTTGGACAACACTACGAGACTCTGTACTTTCATCCCCGACACCGGCACCCACTCTCCTGAAATGACTTCCGAGAACTGCGTGGGTTCGGCTTAACCGCCTCCGCATCGATTTCTGACGTTTCCGCTCTTGCCTGTACGATTGAGATATGACCAGGCTTGTACCTAGCTTGGGACGCTAGGAGGAAGTGAAGAGAGTTCTGAGAGGGCCTCAAATTTTTTTAACTACGTGCAATGGTTTTAAACTATGTCCAACATATTTTTCCAGGGGTGTACGGGCCTTGGTATGCCCCTCTGCGGTCTGTGAGTGTGGCGCAGAAGAACAAACGGTCGACCATATTGTCCTTGAATGTTCAATCTATCGAATTCCCCATGGACTGCATGACCTGGCGGTTCTGGATGAGACAACTGAGTGGCTGCTCAACACCTGCCCTGAGATCTAGTGCGGCCAAGCAATGGATTGAAAGAACTGGCTCAAACAACCGCGACGATGAGGTTGGCGTTTTACGATGTCAACGATTCCACCAACACATAAGGTTGTATCCTGCAAGAAAAAATGTAAGTTTTATGTAAAAGTGAATTTTGCTTGGGGCTGTTTTCCGTTTAAGAAATGCAAATCAGTTACAGATGAAAAACCTGTACGTTATTGCAAAATAAACTGTACAAATGAATTGATGCAGTGGCTGCTAATAGTAATACCAAAACTTAATTTTCGGTCTCCAGATGGATACAACATGACTGAATTCATTTATATTTGAAACAAACGTGAAATAGAGCATGATAGAAAAAGCCTCCTGAAACTTTTACTGGAACGAAACTTTGATTTAATGTTTTTTTTAATAGGAATTCGTTGCTACACATTGGATAAACATATCAGTAAAATTTTGATTCAAAGAAGCTGGGGGGTTCTGTTTTACATCACTTCCCCTGCTGCTCTAAAAGGATGCTGGCAATCTTTCAAACCTGTGGGACAGATTTTATAAGCTTTTTGGGTGTCGGTGATTGGTGGCAAACCCAAGCCTGAATAATTTTTACCCAATGAGAGCTGTGATCAACACATTTTAGTGCGCTACGACGATTCCTTATATCGCCGAGGATTGATCATTCAATTGCAATGTTGTTATAAGATGTTGGCGAAAGATTTTTCTTTGATTCTTCAGAAATGATTCTCTAAAAACAAAACTTACAAGGTTTTGTTGATTCAGAGTATTCTGAAACTTGGCCCGTTCTTCCGGAGTAAAGTTTCGTCGAACTCCATTTTCGTCCAAACACGTGTCTCCCATGATGAACAAGTTTGTTATCCTTGGAATCAAGGTCACAATGATGTCGGCGGCTGTTTCATTCATGGAGTTGTTGCAGATATTTGCTTCTGTGATCTTAAGTCAAAAACAAAGCTTAAGCCAGTGGTTTTCAACCTTGCTTATGCAGCCACACATTTTACAGCCCATTTTCAGTGGCGTACGCAGAAAATTTTCATGGGGGGGGTTTCACAGTGCCAAAATTTTTCTTTGCACTAAAATCGAAAGTATGATAAAAAAAAATATAAAAAAAGCAGCAATACAATACGTGAACGTTGTCAAGCAGTTATAAACACATATTTAAACGCCTGTTGGATGTCTCACTTAACCTGTTAATAATCTGTTCCGGGGAAGGAGTGTAATTTCGATAAATGCTTAGCAATGCAAGCCCGTTCATTCTGGTATCACTGGTCGTACTTCGCAAGTACGTTTTTAGTCTGCGTAAGGTAGAAAAAGATCGTTCACTGGTACACGTTGTCACCGGAAGAGTTAAAAATATATGGAGCAACGTAAAAATGTTTGGGAAAGCGTCAAAGCAACATGATTTGATACAGCCCAGTACATCAGTTGGTCTCTCG
>Ga0210059_1012889_pt1 | contig 12565 bp, 8 predicted proteins | sample Ectturendosymbi2_FD_188042 | JGI IMG/M metagenome (GOLD analysis project Ga0210059, IMG submission 188042) | Ecteinascidia turbinata endosymbiont from Florida, USA - Sample 2 (SPAdes) (version 2) | ecosystem: Host-associated > Tunicates > Ascidians > Unclassified | place: Key West, Florida...
CTCTTTGAAATATATGTTTAGTTTTTTAAGATTTGTTTTTGTCAAAATTATTTTTTTCGCATTTCAAATGCCTGTATTTCTCACATTCCTCAATATTAGCATTTGGTAGGGGGATATACAATCAAGCAGTTGTCCCGGGCATCACTAAACTCTGCACGCCCTTGTGTCCCACAAAACCGAAAATGTTGTTCATCGCTTTAGCACAAGTTCAGGTATATTTTTTTTCGTCAAAAGTATAACACTATGCCGTATTTTGGATTGAGGTGTATGGAAGGAATTGCAGAATTCATGTAAAGAAGATACGATGTTTTGAAGTCTAAGTGTAGTAGCCCGCAGGAAAGTGGTAGCTCCATCTAGCGATGAAACCTAATCGAGCATAGGCTCGCGGCTAGACGACCACTGGAGGCAAGGGCGCGCATCATGTGACAGCGCAGTGAGCACCGGATGTGAGACGTAAAACGCGACAGAGCGTGAAGGACAACAATCAAAAAGAAAATTGGAGAAGAGCAGCTTCGAGGAGCGGTCCTACGGCGCGATACCGTACAGGTTGAATAAACAAATCGTAGACGGGCTGAGTAAAATTCGCGGCTTTCTGTCGTTGATAAACAGGCGTATGTAGGTGAAAGGTTGACAGTGAGCACAGCTAGTCTCATTCTGTATTTTTGTAACAGGCGGTTTTGTTTCTGTGACTTAACATAACAGGTATATAACCATTTTCGCGGATTTCATGAGGTGGTTGCCTGCGCTTACGCATGGCCTCAGGCTTGTAACGGCGCTTAGCTTGCTGGTTGTCAGCCACCGTGTTAGGACTTCTGTGACAGCCGTGCGTTGTGTACGAAGGTCAAACGGATCGTTTCTTGTTCTATCCACACCACCCCGATTTTTTAATGCGATATATCGCTTTAGTCAAGTTCAGGCATTTCATTTTTTCAGCCGCCTGTCAAGTCACTCTACTGGACAGACAAACGCACCGTTAGTGCATTGCAGCCAGCCTACTCAGCAAGTTAGGAATGTTATTTTACTATTTCAATGCATCTGGCAACGATACCCGGCTGAGAAATCACGAACGGTTTGTTTGCACCACGCTTCGAATGACGTCCGGAACGTGCTATCAACTGTTGGAACTAGCAAAACTTAGATATTTTCGTGACTTCTCAGGGAGCAGCTAAAGCTAGTTCCGTTCCACACGTTTTGAAAATAAAGTATTTTTATTGGACTATGTTGTTTTTTGAAGTTCTGTTATCACTGAGAGATGAATCGATGGGATAGCTTTTCCCGGTGATAAGTGCATACGGTTAAAGACATTCATTGGCCAAGCATTTCTGAAAATCGAAAGACTGCCACGTGGTAGGTGGATTCGTAGCTTTACTGCAGGTCGGCTGTTGGACTTAAGGTTAGATTTGACTTAAGTTTTGTCCATTGCTGCTGTCTTGAACGCGACTAGTCGTCCGAGTTCACATTGCGATACCGCTTTATGTCCTGAAAATCTATATCACAACCTTACTGTACCCTGATTTCTTAGTATCAGCGTTCAAGATAACGGGCGATGGACAAACGGAGGCAGACATAGGCCAAGCTTGACTGTGCTAGGGTGATGCTCAAATGTTATGTGGGTAAAAGTGCAACGCCGAAAAAGTTTTTGACGAGTTTATAATCTTTCATAGCGACAAAACAAAATGGCGTCACAAAATCGTACCTCTGTTCCCTTATCAAAGTTGACGTCATTTATGGCTAAACCAAACGAATTCGTGATAAAAACTATGTGACGATACGCAGAAAACGATGCAATTAATGTCTTTGTTTTACTCCACAACGGTGACTTGGTGGTGCTTTGGAATTCCGGTGTTTTCTCCATTGGTATTTCGCACTTGCCTGCCTGTCTTTTCTATCCGATTTCGTTGGTATTGCGATCGGCCTAGTTTGGAGTTGTGGAAGATGAATATCGTTTCATGTTTGTTGTCAACTATCAAAATGAATCAAACTGCAAAAAATGCGCATGTCGTATTTAAATCTTTCGATGCAAACCGTTCCTATTTTGTATTTCTGTGTATGTGACATTTGTTTTGATTTGAGTCTGGCCTCTTTGATAGAGCGTTTGCAAGTGGAGCATTGCATACCTAGGCTGCAGCAGAGTTTGTTGAGCTTCTGCATAAGCTTTTTATGAACCTGGTATGACGCTTCTGCTGGTGGTATGCTTGTAAATTGTTTTCATTTTTAAATATGTCTTAACAACGTGAGCCACAACTTTACGCTGCATGTAGTACCCGAACCATGAGAACCTAGCTTCATTGACGCGATTACATTGGTAATAAATAAATATAACTAATAAACAGTTGGTAATAAATTGCTCTGCGAACTGGTTCCCATCTGCCAAAGCAGGCCTGCACAACATGCGACCCGCGAGAGCTTTCGCAGTTGCAGAAAATATTGCAAAAGCCCGACTTCGGATAATTATTTGTCATTTCGGAATTTCTTTCACACTACGACGAAATAGACTTTTGAGGACCGCGGCGAATTTATATTGATCAATTTAGCCCTTCGAGCTTTCTGAGTTGTGCAGGCCTGTGCTAAAGTATAGGCCCACCGGGGCTTTGTGGTCGTTTAGCGTTCTATGTTTTCCCGAATTCAAGATTCAAAAACCCATACTTTATCCGGTTTCAATTTATCTGCGCTTCCTTCCACGTTGCATTGGTTACATAACTCTTTCAAAACGCTTTATTTCGAGCAGTGAAAGCGCAAGCGGGACACACGCATACTTTCCGGCGTCTGTGGCATAAGATAATTCACCGTACACGCGTGCTCGCAGTGTTGCGGCTAGTCAAGCACAGGCAATGACATAAACCAGGCTAAAAGTTTGTTTATCAGAAAATGTCTTGTATTTTTATGAGAAACAGACAAAAAGTATTCTATATGTTTCAAACAATGATTTTATCAACCGTTTCTAAGCGAAAGTTGTTTGTGTAAGTGGAGCTTGTCTTTACCGAATGACAGCTTCCATACGTTCGCCATGCTATTGGTTGTAGATTGCTGCAAAAATTGCAAGCTGGATGTGAAAAATGCCTTTACCGAACTTTCTTGTCACAGAAATATATTAGTTGCTCTGGAGGTTCAGTGTGTTTCAATTTGTAACGCTTTTTTAGAAACACCCATTTCCGCGTAAATTGCTGTAAACAATGCAAATCACTGCGCATAAGTTGTAAGTGCTACATAGATTTATCTGCTGTACTGATGCATCACACAAAGGTATTTTACGCAAAGGAAAGGTTTTTGTGTATACTCAGTAGTAGACATTGGGATTGCATACTGGCGTTCGCTTTGTCTATTCGAAGTAATGTACTAGTGATAATTACATGCACTGCACGTACGGGAAGGTAAGGTGGTGGAAAGGCAAAACATTTTACTCTCATGCGTCAAACTGAAGACTGCAAGGTCGCTTTGGAATTTTTGTTGATCAGCTAGGACTTTGATTCATCCAAGTGGTTTGGTTTCATTAAAAGCTATCTTTCGTCTGTTGCTCGCTTTGTTACACTGCGAGAAATTAACTTTTGCGACGATATTTCGAGGTGACTTTTTTCAAAATCTAACCGAATATAGTAGGTGCATGGACCTGTGGTTTTAATCACCGATCACGTGAAACGAAGCCGTGTTTGTTTTTCTCTAATTGCGTTTTTTGTGTTCCTCCAGTTCATCCTACGTAAAAACAAAGCGTGATTCTCACGACCAGTAGCAGCTGTTGTACAAAGTGAATGCGTTTACAAGGATTAGAAAAGTAGCTGCATATGGTATGGATACGTCAATGATGCATGTGGTTAATTATCATGCTTTTCTGATGTGTGCATACGACTGATTTTTTTTCGCCATAGACCGAATTTTTGTTAAATGACTGAAAATAATTAAGTGATATCGGTCAGAATGTCTGAAAATACCGGCTTATCAACACTGTTATGGCAAATTTTAATAGAACTGTAAGACAAATGACCGAATTGTCTCAGCGAAAAAAAAAACAGGCACACGATGAAAACGTTTTGCTCGTATGCTAGCGTATAGCATATTTGAAGTGCTAACATGTTGGAGCCTGTTACGCAACGGTTCCCGCGACGTCATATTTTTCTGCATCAACAGCGCATCGTTTGTCAAACTCGTTTCTTTTTCTTTTTTAGTTTTTTAACGAATAGAGTATCTACGTTTCGCTGCTAGGCTTATTTTCGTTTAATTTGGTCTAGGTACAAAGCTTGATCTCAAATTAAAGCTTCAAGGGAATGGTATCGGCTCGACCCTGTTTTGATTTTATGTTACACAAAATATTCTCGATTTCCTGACAACAGAATGCAGCAATTACGCGACGACATGCATTACGAAGATCAAACCGTTTTACATCCACACGTCACAAAGATACAAAGCGCGAAAACATACGTTGCGCCATCCGGTCATGCAATCAGTTTGCCAAATTCGCGCCAAAACGTTACTTGATGTCGCGCCTCGCATTGCATGGACATATTCACGACAGTGTTTCCAGAGACGAATTACTCGAAGTTTTTCTGCTTTGAAAAAAATTCGTTTCAGCGATTAGCATTTGTTTTCGACAAAAAATCGTGTGGCAAACTGTTTTTTTTCGCGGAGACATTTCTCTTGTTTGTTCCATAATAGTATTAAAACTCGCCGTAACAGTTTTCACTAGTCTGTATTTTCGGACGTTATGGCCGAATTGACTGAATTTTTTTCGGTAATTAAAAAAATTCGGTTTTTGATGGAAAAAATTACCGAAAACAACCTGAGTGGCAAACATTATCTTGAAGAAAACGTGATTTTCAAATATTGTTTTGCTGGAATTGTACATTAATCTTTCCTCTTTCGGAGTATTTCTGTTGAAATATTTTTTTTGTAACCTTTACTTCCATTTGGAACGCAGTCGTTCAACAGGACATAAAGTTTTGAAAAACATACCAGTTTTGAAAAGAAACCTCCTGAAATACAGTTTTTCGAATCACAAAATAGTTCAAAATAAAAAAAATCTTGATACTCCGGAACCCCTCCTTGAGGAAAAGCGGGTGTGAAAAGTGAAGTGAAAAAAATAATTTCTCGGAAAAATAAACAACTTGGCAAAACACGTCTTTGTTTTCCCATATTTACCCGATGCTGCTAAATAATGTGTTTCACACGTTAGGGCAAAATCAGTGCTACCCGCCATTACTGCTGGATGAGGACCTTCTCGAAATGGTGCGTAGGTCTCCCTGTTTTATTCGGACATATAAATTCTGGATCATATGAAATTACAGAGATCTAACCGGAAGTAGGAGTCGGAAATCGTCTGTTAAATGTACAAGAATTTTTTCGAATCATATGGCGAAAAAATCTTTGTCAATGGCAGCTTGAAAGCTTAAATTTCTAATAAATTTCGTAAATTTCTAGTAAGCTTTACGATATCAGTAAATTCATCACTTCTTGTTCGATTTCGTGCACAGCGAACACTGTGCAACTTACCATGTGTTTGCGAGTTAAGGGGAACGATAAGACTTTGCCGAGACATCCTTCTGTGGTTTCGAAAACACTTGTTATCCATCATTTGTGATATTTTCCAGGACTGAACTGTGACAAGTTAAATAACTTAGAATTGTTTGCCGCGCAATTTATTACTGTTGTACTTAACGACAAGAAACAGCAAGAAGAGGACTGAATCCTCCAGTTCAAGTTATTAGCCTATCAGAAGTAAGTGCAACATCACTGCCTCGACATCAGCGTACGGTTGATTTTTCTGCTTACCGTGTCTTCAGGCGCAATATCATTTCAGTAGAGTGGTAATCTATCGTTAATAAACAAAAGTGGCTCCTTTTGATGGACCAGAGGCATTTGGATTAACTGCCAGCATTAGTGAGAAAACGGCATGTACATCAGGACTGCGGCCAGTAACCACCCCCCTCGGAGCGTAACTGCTTCGTATATCGTTTAATTCGTCCTGGTCCTATCACACAATAAACAAATACTCCATTAAACGCTTATGATATTGATGGTCGTAATCATGCTTAAATTTTACGCCAAAACTAGGCAAATTTCACGGCAAATTCGTGAACAAATTACCGCTCATAAAACCGAAATTTGCCAAACGAATTAAGATTTCTTGATTAAAGCATGTGTGAGTGAGTTACTGTGTCGGAGTGTTATCGGGATCATGTTTGAGTTACGTCTTTCCTCGACTTTTTTCATTGAATGTGATCTCATAATAACGCAAACGAGCTTGCCCAGCTGCTTGCTGGCAGTGAAAAGTAAATTGCCAGCCGTTGATAACTTTACGCTCGCTTTGTCGTCGCCTTATGCGTGCTCGATCAAAAACCTTTCTTTAGCGTTTTGAAAAAGCAAGACTTTTTTTAGCTTAACCTTTTCTCCACAGTTCCCAAACTTCTCCCTCAGCTTTTTGGCGTTTGAGGGTTGTTTACGAACTGTGGAACAGTAGAAGTTACTATTTTTGCGCAAACCTTTTGGTTAAGTAAGACTTTTAAAACTCTTCGTGGAAAAGGGGCATTACTCAAGTTTCTTCATTTTGTCAACTGTCCTGCGGCTTGATTCGTTTGTAGGTTTGTACTTGGTGCATTTTTGTTTTGAATGCACTTTGACGAAATAAGATATCGCTTAGCAGGTTTCCTTGAAATATTCTGTTGGAAGACAATGCCAACTTTTCATGCGCACCAGTCCGCGCAAGTTGCTTTTAATTAAATGCGCTTAGCGATAAAAATTCTATTGTTTCATAAAATCATGACCTATTTTACCGTCCAGGCCGAGGAAAAACGAATTGGTTGTGTGTGTTGAATGCATTCTTTACACGTTTGCGTCGCGGCTGCTGGCCTAAAAAGGGTGTGGTAATCCAAGGTGATTGATCTGTTTAGTGTTCAGTATGTTTTTTTATCGGTAACCTCTGAGGCTCGTCGCGGTACTTAACGTACTTACTGCGAGAAAAAAATTGTTTAAATTGTGTTTGTCTTCACACTGACGCTAGCCTAAGGGCACCACAAATTTATGTACGTCATCGCAGGCCACGTGGTCCTTACCCGCTGATGAAGCTGTTTACGTGTATTCACGAATTGCAACTTCCGTTTATTTCGTCGAGTTAGTGTTTTCAGCTGTCAGTTGAAGCTCCGCTTCGACCTCTGCTCTACAACTGACGGTCGTAGTGCAGTGCCCAGATAACTGCTATGGCTCGGAATTGTTTTGGAGATCCACTCTTAACTGGGCCGGAACAACGCAGTCACTACCATGATAACGTGAAATTTCGTCTTTGAGGCAAAAAGCATTTTAATGCTGTTGATAAGGGTTACTTTTTTATACTGTCTGCAAAAGTCTCAGAATTTTGGCTAATAAGTGCGAAAGGTAAAATGCAAAATGTCACTACAGAAATTCGATATGCGCCCATTCCTGGCGCTTCTATAGTGCATGAGGTTTTCGTAACACCTTATCGCAAACGTTGACTGGAATTGCCAAAAAGTATTTTTCCTGCTATTTTATCGCTATGTCACGCGCTTCAAATTTTTATAGTTGTTTGAGCGACCATGCAGTAGCCGAGGTGTTGGCGTCACTGCCAGTTATAGGCTGGTGAAAACCCATTAACAGCCTATTAGCATGAACTCCTGTTTGTGACGATGACCCCGTATCCTTGAAAACTTGCAACGACGTCTGTTACAGTAATTCAAATCTTTCAGCTCATGAATCTTGACAACTTTCTCGCCTGTACCATGACTAGAAGCCAGCGCTTTCAGATATGGCTTTAGTCAGTGTTGCCAGATCGTGCTTACTACAAAGATTATTTTTAGTTGTGTGCAATTTTTTTGGTTCTGATGTCATAGTAGCGCTATTTGCATTTTCATTCCCAAAAATTTACAAAATTAAACTAACAAATCGAAGTTGAAAACGGCTGCTGCTGCGTTATAACAAGCGATCCCTCCAACCGAATGCTTTGATTTCAGCTTTGATCTCTAAGTTGTTATGACTAAGTCTAATTCGTAACTTTAAAAGTTTTTTTTTTCGATAAACCCTGTTATATAGACTTAATTATGTCCTGCGTCTTCACTGTTACGTCACTGGGGTACATAAGTTGCCAGTAGCATCGTTATACTTGATGCTTGACATTTATTTCTCAAACGCGCTTTTTCACGGTCCAGAAAGTAGGTAACCTTTGCTATAGGACATTTGGCAAAGCCGGAACTAGACGGACTATAACGATTACGTTGTGTTGCATGTGACAGGATGGGAAGCTATGAAGAAGGGCGCGATAATCGTTTGGAGTAAACAGCTACCTCTAATACCCTCTTGGACTAGACCAGTGGTTCTTAAACTTTTTTCTACCACGCTTCCCTTACGTAAATGTCCTTTGTTTTAAGCCCCCATGACTTCAAACAAGCTATAAAAACAAATGTGTTTATTGGTAAATTTATTGATCACACTTTCCATGTTGTACAGCGCCACAGGGCTCGCGCCCCCTGGAAATTTCTTGACTCCTCCCTCGGTTAAGAATCACTGGGCTAGACAGTTGCTTGGCACATTAACTTTTTGTAATGATGTCCGTCTTCGGAATGATTGATTCGATTTGTTCAGTGTTGCAGGGAACTACTCCAATGCAAAACAACACCCCGAACATTCTTTCAGAAAATTCATTTACCTTACGATTTAGGACGCCACAGGCTTTTGAGTCGGAAAAATGTTGGTTATGCCGATTGGAAACCTGAAGGTGTTTTGCACGTTTCAGTAAATTTGTTTCAAGTCGATCGTGATCGAGAATAATTTGAAAATTGCCATGTTTGTCAAAAAGACAATTGTCACGCTATTGCTCCTGTGAAAAGTTAGGGGACCTCCCAGCGTTCTTGTCCGTTTTCCCAAACAGGATGGCGAATGCTCATATGATTAGTTTGGGTGAGCACAGATTGGAGCGCAGTGGTTTTCTTTACTATCGGCTGGCATGGTACGCTACAAGCATTTTATGTCATTCTGTGGAGTGTTGGTTTCTTCAGGCGCGGCAGACATTCAACAGGCGCTTGAGGATTTGTCGCCAGAACTTCAGTCCGCCTTCCTCGCGCAAAAAATATCGAAAACGTGGAGTGATGGCGGTTTTAAACTGGTTCGTGACTTTAGGAAGATAGACTGCGTTTCAACACTCGAATCTTTCGTGGATGCCACTTTTTTCAGTTTTCGCGTAAACTCCCGCGACAACGCGTCCACGAGAGAATTAAGGGCTCATCCGGCGTTCTTGATATTAATAGCTGCGTTAACAGTCTTCACGCTCAACTGTCACGATTTCAAAAGCACAAACTTTCGACAAGTTGGCTTTGCTACCCCAACATTGTAGAGAAGTTTGACGAGTGAGAGGCAGCTTAAAACAAGCATCAAAATAGTTTTAGCTTGATCTTATTCGTGAAGGTGGAGGAGGTTAATCACAATGGCGAACAAACATCCATACCGTTGCTGCCTCTCTCGATTCTTCATACGTACCTATTTCGTGTTAAATGGTATGTCCATTGTCAGTGTTTCGTTCCTCCAAGTTTACATGTAATGCGTGATGAACGACGATGTTGACCAAATACGTTTGACTTTGAAGGCAGTGTTAGGATGCTATAAACTGAGAAGGCTGTAAATAGTTGAAGAGCAGTTTTGATTGGCGTATGTATGCCTTTATGGTATGTTGGGCTGACCTGCCAGTGGAAAGTTTTTCCTAAAAATAGAAATTTATCGTTGACTATTCATTTTGACAGGTCCTTGTCCGCCACGACAGCGCAAGATGGCCACAGATTACCTGATCAATGTACAAGTAAGTTACACGTATGTATTTTAAGGATGAGTGCGAAACACACAAGTTAGATTTAACGTAGCTGTGCAAATTTTCTGCTGGACTTTTTCAAAAACCAATGATGGTAAGTCTGTATGAACTGTTTGCTGGGCAGTTCATTCATTAAGTCATGGTGACGTATTTAGCGAAGTAACGCTTGTCTTGCAGTCGATAAGTTCAGTGGTGAAGACAGTAAGTATGCTATTACCGCGATTCGCCTCGTGAGGCCTGTGTGAATCACATATAGAGCACCTTGTTAGTCCAACATCATTGTCATTCTTCCGATCCTACACAGATGTATTCAGAAGCTTATTCACACTGTTTCATGACATTACGCGGTTGTGAGAAAAAACGGAAATGCAGTTGGTTTACTGAAAAGTTTGGCAGGAACGCAATGCAAGTGAGACGTTTGTGTTAGCCGTTTAGTTTCATTCTCTTTTGATTTGATATTCTGCTACCTTGAAGGAGAAAGCTGCCGCTTGCTTTTGCCAGATGTTCCACAGTTTTTGCTTGTATTGAATCGATTCCATCATTTTGGTACAGCTGCGTATAAAAATTAGTTCCTTGTTTCTGCTGCGTTTTTTGTGGGTTATTTTCTTGGATTCTGGCCGCTAAAATTATATTTGAAGTTCAACCTTGTCGTTATCTGATCACCTGAAATGGAGGTTTGTTCAATCCCACTGAGTTGTCTTGCAGCTCATGCTAATCCAAACATATACGTCTGAAACACCCTTACTGTTGAAAGGTCATACATTCGGCGTGCGTTCGAATTAAAGTTCGCTTCCTCCAAATCTTTTTCCAAGAGTTTGTTAACATGGACCATGTCGCTTTTATGGCTGCGGTTTTGAGGAGGTGAATGATCCAAGCCACAAAAGGAGCATTAAGTTGTTTTTTGCTATGGACAGGGGTTTCCAACTCGTTTTTAGTTTTTTGTTGAAACCTTGACGTATTTATTCTTTTTTCTTGATAGACAAACGCTGTTTTCCATCTGCATAGAGCAGAACGTGCATTAAAATCTATTTGTATCATTTCAAGTTTTACCCTTGAGAGGTTAAGCTGAAAATGCAATAGACTCTTTTAGCGATAAAGACGCCAGGCGCTGGCGCAATGTGAGATTGGCATAGAAAGGGAGCCGCCTGTTGATATCTCAATTTTTCAAGAGCAGCTGTGTGGCCAACCACCGAACAATCTCAAGAAGACAATAAAAAGTTTTCATCATGGACTGTGAGATCCCTCATTTGTTTGAACAGGTAGCTTTTGCCTTGTTAATTGGTGCTTTACTTGTTCATCAACGGATCCGTTCCGGTTTTACGTTGGTGGATTAATTAAAGCAAACGAGTTTTTGTCTGTGCTGCTTTATAAGTATGACCAGCTATCTCAGCGTGGAAGAGACTCTGCATTTGTTATGTATCGAAGGTTTTTGCGATGTTGATACTTTCTGCATTTATTTCGTAAGGCATGCTTCACGCGGTAAGCCGTTCTTTCATGCTCTCCGTTTAACATGATGGCGTATTCGTCGGTTCGAGAACATGCTTCCTGAAAGGGAATAAGGAAATCACACCCGATTTTACCAGAAAAGACACATGACAAAGTCCTGCCAACTAAAGCAGCTTTCAAACTGCGCACTGCCCCATTGTTTATGCCCTACAACGCCCAGTGGTAGCGCTTGTACGCCGGGGTCCGGCATCTTTCGCTGTGCAAACAAACCAGACAGAAATAGCCGGTCTTATCGAACGCCTGAGCGCGCTCCACCTTGATATTCTCCAACTAATTCGCAGGATGGTACTAAAGGTATTGTTTGCAAAACTTTGATGCAGGCAGGCGCTTAAGTGGTACGTTTTTCCGTAGCAGTACACTAAGACAATACAGTTTTTGCCTTTGCGCGTATAAGCAAGTGCTAGCAACCAAAATACAAAACAGCCCTTCGATAAAGGTTGCATGGTAAATCGGACTCTGAACTTAGCTCAGTCATGGTTGGTCACGCGTAGCGATCCGGTCTGCTGATTTTGTGGGCAAGTTCGGCTCGGCTCACACATTCCTACTCAGGCGAAAAATAACTACCGTCAAGACGACCATAACCAGGCACGACCGTTTCCGAGTTTCCATAGCAAACGGTATGTGTTGAAGTATTTAGTAAGCTTAGTCGCAGTAGATACTGTTTGCATGGAGTTATTCAAGGTCTCGGGGGAAATGCTGGCCATCGTTACGGCAATTCTGACCGTCCTTACACTTCGTCGGAGGCAACGACGTAAATTGATGCGCTCAAAATCCCTGCTGTTTTTGTCTAGTTTCGGCAAGAAGATGAGACAGTGGAAGCACAAATCCCTTGTGCAGGCCTGTAACTAGGAGGGCGCAGTGGGGACGAGGCACCCACTGGAAAATATTTTGCCCCCCCCCTGGAAAAATATGTTGGACATACTCTAAAACTGTTGGACATAGTTTAAAAAAATCTGGGCCCCTCTCAGAAAACTCTTCGCTCCCCTGGTGTCCCAAGCTGGTTACGGGCCTGCCCTTATTTTGGTAAATTATCACGCATGGATGACACGTGCTTTGCTCACTGCCCTAATGCACTGCGCAGCTTTTGCGAGCTTTTGAAGTGTTGCTTCAAGCATGGGCGTCGGAAGGATTTTTCCAAAGGGCCGGAAGGGGATTTTTCCAAAATTTTTCTAGGGGGGAGCAAAAGTGGCAAAATTTGTTTTTTCATACTCGAAGCTACGAAAACAACCTTTTTTGGCTGAAATTTGCAAAAACCAGGGGGGG
>Ga0210059_1012890_pt1 | contig 12564 bp, 6 predicted proteins | sample Ectturendosymbi2_FD_188042 | JGI IMG/M metagenome (GOLD analysis project Ga0210059, IMG submission 188042) | Ecteinascidia turbinata endosymbiont from Florida, USA - Sample 2 (SPAdes) (version 2) | ecosystem: Host-associated > Tunicates > Ascidians > Unclassified | place: Key West, Florida...
TACAATCCGAGTCTTTTGATACTTTGTATGACCTGCTGGGGTTTCGGGTTCAAAAGTTGTGATGTAAGTTAGTAAAAATATTTGACTAATTAGCTAATTAGTTAATTAATTAATTTGTTTATTTTAGGTCATAACTTTTGAACCAGAAACGTTAGAAAGTCGATCAAAGGCTCAAAAGACTCGGACTCGAGTCTAGTTTCCAATGAAAATTTCAGTGAAACACTTTGGCCTAGCGGTTGGGCCCTAGGCCAGGCAACATGTGCCAAAATGACCCTAAAACTACTTCACTTATGACGTCAGTCACAAAAAATCCACACCCCCAACCAAAAATTTTTTTTCGAGTGCAATCTACTGGACTGGCCGATCCGTTTGAGCCGTTGACCAGCTCTCTAGCACAATCGTCAGAGGAGCTAGGGCGTTGGTAAGGCAAACCAAAAACTGCTGTTTTTTAGGCCGAAATCGAAGTACGAATATATTGTAGGCTGGCTCTCAAAGTGTTAATGATGATCTTACACTATTTTAATGAAAGCTTTTGGTGTATTTGATATTTTTAGAATTGCACTATAAATTTCATGCTCATTATACTGCCAGTCCATCATATTGTTTATTTTATGAGTCAATTAAAAATGGTGTCACAATCAATGTGTAGTTGCTGAATTATTTGGAATGGGTAATAGTGTATAGATAGCAAAGCAGGTCTGGAGATCAGTGTATAGATACTTAATTCAATTGGCGAGTCCAATTTCTTACTATATGTCTGAACTCATGATAATTAAAAAGTTTGTTCAGTGTAATGGTGGATAATATGGTGAGAGTCAACATTTTTGCAATAATGTACAAAAACCTGTAGTCATAAAATTATATACCTAATTTAACAGCTTAAAAATATCCCTTGATTTGTAAATGTCACTTCTCCTGTCTGTGATTACCCTTCATTCAGTTATTGCACTCAATATGAGAGCAACAGAAAGTTTATAATTAGTTGTGTTTGTTAAAAGTCCTACCAGTTTTTTAAAGCTGACATAGTATGACAAGTAAATGTATGCCAAGATCGTATTTTACAAGCAAGCATTTCACAGGTCTATCTTCAACACGCCTTAGTGGTTGAGTTGCGCTGAATCAAAATCATTGAGAATCCCTAAATTTGGAAGTTTCATTACCCTTTGTTCTTGAATTGATTTATTAAGTACTTTTTTTTTTGTTTTTTTTTGCAGTCGTTAAAAAGAAAACATTTGTGTTGTTTGCAGACATCAGCATTCCTCTTCCCAAGAGCTACTCATCTGCATTTGTTGAGTCGCACTGGTACAGCTGGTGGGAAAAGGAAGGGCATTTCTCACCGACGCAAAGTAAAAAGGATGGCAAACCTTCATTTAGTATGGTTTTACCTCCTCCTAATGTAACTGGCCACCTACATCTCGGACATGCTCTGACGTCAACGCTTGAAGATGTTCTTGTGAGAAGGTGTGATGTGAGAAGAGATGATGAAGATAGTGATAAAAGATACTGTGGTGCACATACAATAATTTGGTGTCGGGAGCATTTTAGAGCTCGTGCATGAGTAATACGTTGAGAAAATCGATGCAGAGGATTTAGAAATTAGCAAGATAAGGTTACACATGAAGTCCACATTTATTAATAATTGTTACTTATGTGAGTTTTGGAATACTAGTAGCCATGTTGAAGTTCCAGATTAGATGTAAGATCATTACATCAAATGTATTGAAACGCACAACACGTTTCAAGGCTTAAATTTTTTTACTCAAAAATAGCGAGAGGACTAAATTATGAATATCAGTGTAGGCTTATCAGCCAGTAATAGTACCAGTATTTGCAAAAATTGGTTATTCCCATCAGAGACACAAATAGTCAGTCATCTTAAATAAATCTCGTTCGATTGTACAATATCAGCTAAGTGCTTCTTCATCAAACTTTTTAATCCACTGACTACAGATGTCTGATGCTCTTTTGCAAATTTCCATTTTTCTTCCACTACGTAACGCAATTCTTCTGTATGGCATTGAACGAGTGCAGTACGTTTGGTGCGCTGGTGCGCTGCTTCCGTTTCAGTTCCTTTTCAGTATGACCTGCATGTACCACCAACTAACACCTACCCTGATTTTTGTGTTCTTTCGCTAATCCCTGTAGTGTATGGACCACGTGCCTGAACCTAACACTTACTAAATGTGTATTATCAAAAATTCCCACTCCTAAAAGTTGTGGAGAATACGTTAAAACGTGATCGACGCGCAATCAGTGACTTCGAGATTTTGGCCAGCAGCGACACCTCTTCGCGCGTGATTTTGAAGCGGGCATGGTGCGATTTTATCACAAACGTAATCGATTGCAATTACCTGCCACGTGCTCTTGGACGAATAAACAAAATCACAATGCAATCGATTATGATTACATTGAAAGTAATTACGATTAACATCGCCATTACATTTGTCTTTAAACATCCTCAGACAGAAAACAAAACGCATTTGCATGGTTTGATGTTTAAGCTTATTTTCAGACAATATATTATATCAACGAATGCAACGAACAAAATTAAGAATCACTAAGGAGTAAGCGCTGAAAAAAAATAAAAACCACATTATTTGTTTGCTGAGATGTTTGTGCAGTCAAGAGTCAACAAACACTTCAAATATTAATTAAACAAAAATAACAATGTTTAAATTGTTTTTTACAGTTGATAAACATCGCCGTTTCAAATCTTTTATCAGTCAAACGGCATCTATCAGACTGGAAAATTCGTCCAGCAACGCTGAAAAGTCGTTTGTTAGTCATTTCAGTTGCTGATTGTTTCTTCAAACTGGGTTACGATGTTTTCAGCTGTGTGATGGCCTTTGGATCGTGTGCAAGCCGTGTGTAGCATTGCGTAGCTTGCAATTTGAAATGAAATAAACAGTGATGCCAATATAGTTGCCTGTCCGTTTATTGGCGCAAACGTCGGCGATCAACAAAAGATCTCTGGTTTCGTTGAGTTTTTTTTACCAGTATCTGGTAGATTATCTCTGTTGACATGTTAGCTATCAGCTTTGTGGAAAGGTTCTTTCGATTTGGGTTGAAGTACCTTATTCCTCTGAAAAAGCTACTGTACTAATTAAACACACAGCCTACTGCAGCACTTATATTTATTGGTTTCACTCTGAATACATAAAGATAAAACCAATACCTCTCCTCGTAATGTAACGCCAACTCTTCTGTTGCCGAAGTGTCCACCCGTTTTTTAAGTAAAACACTTACCTTTGTTGTGTCACTAGACACTGCACTACTTCTGGCGGCCAAGGCTAGCTCGAACAAAGCGAGGTTTTGCAGCCAAACGCTGTGCTTTCCACTGGGCTAGGATTTAACGCGGTCAAACGGCCTCCCCTGAGACGTAACCATAAGAAACGATGGCACAGGAGGAAACCCAGCCTCCAAAACTACTGTTCATCTCACAGCGACGTAGCGTGATGAATTTAAACTTTAATCGCGGAAGTAATCGTAAATTACGATTGAATTGGTAACGTAAATCGATTACGATTGCATGTCAACTTTGGTCAACTAAATCGATTACGATCACTCAAAAACTGTAATTGATTAAGATAGATGATTACCCCGTGTCTGTTTGGAAGGCAAAAGATGCTCGGCCATGACGTCACGTGGCTGCCCGGGACGGACCACGCCAGCATTGCGACACAAATGGTTGTTGAGCGACATCTCGCTCACACGACCGGCGAGACGAGATTCGATCTCGGGCGGGACAAGTTCGTCGATGCAGCGTGGGAATGGAAGCAAAGGTGATTTTTGTCATTTTGTTTTACAACTCCACTCCGGCCGGGCATTGCTCGTTAGTCCGCGTTTCTCATGTATCCCCCTCCATGTTTTATGCTCACGCCCTATCCCACCAAAATTTCGTGCCTTTCTTCCTAAACATCGGGCATTATGGTTATATTTTTGTAGTATCTATTTGAATAAGATTTCAGGACCGAGGATGCGTAGAGTTGACGTGAAATCGATTTCCTATTTTAAATAATTACTGATTGATTTAACCTTATTGCTTTTGTGGAAAATAGTTGCTTTGTCAATATCTGTTAGACTTGTTAGTGATACAAATCCCTAGGCACAAATGATGTGGGCATTGAAAGTAGTGGTGAGCCAGTGTTCATTTAATTCATGTCAAAATCAGGGAATTTCAATATGGTGTGCACTGTGCGATACGGTGTAACTCCCCGTTTTGTTAAACCTACTGATTCAGGGTCTCGTTTCTTACAGCAATAATATTTTTAAACAGTGTAGCTTGTGAAAGCAAAAAATTGCACCACTGTTAGTTTGACTGTGAAACTGGATTCAGATAGTCATTGGAAGATCCTGAGATGTCAGCAAATTATCTTATAGTTTTTTCTGAACCCGGTTCGATGCTGCTACAAGGGTCGCTCGACACTTGTTGATCGGCTTGAGTTACTTTGAAGTTTAGAAAGTTTCAGTCGCACCAGCAGCTCTTTTGAGAACACGCGGAAAACAGGATGGCAAACCGTCATTTAGTGTTAGTATGGTTTTACCCCCTCCTAATGTAATTGGCCACCTACACCTCGGACACGCTCTGACGTCAACGCTTGAAGATGTTCTTGTGAGAAGGTGTGATGTGAGTAGAGATGATGAAGATAGTGATAAAAGATAATGTAGATGAAGCGGTGGCTTCTGGGCGAACCGCAGCGTTATACAGTGATTGTTGGCGCTCTTTTTTTCGTTTTGTTAATGTCCAGCCCCAAGTGTTGGACAACTTCTTTCGCCAAAGTCATTTGTTATATGGGATTGACCTGAACGGCTTGGCTCATCACCCCTCTTTTTATCGACATTGCGAGGCAGCAAAGGCGACCAAATCTACGAACAACTAAGAAGAATGGGCGCGATGTTGGATTGGAAACGGAAGACGTTTACTATGGATCCGGATTACACGCGCGCTGTGAATGAAGCGTTCGTCAGGTGACGAAGCGTGAACATTGGTCAACTTCTAAATGGGTCGGAAAACGAGTTTTCTTATACGTTTTCACCACTGTAGCAGTTCAGCGTACATAATGCCAAGCTTCAAACTGTGGAGATGGTTACTTGACAGTTATGACCTGCAAATTAAACCAGAACGTGTTTGTGTTTTTGTAACGTTTATATAGTCAGTGCAGACATTTCGCATTTGTACAAGTCCGTACAGAAATTGATTTTATTTCACCTGCCTTAGACATGTTTGCACAATGTTTTAGGTTTAAACTAGCTTCGACCGACTTGTTGGTGGTACCAAGCGAAAGGTGACCTGATTGAAAATCGATGCGAATTAAAATTAACAAAAAAAATTTCATACGTTTTAAAATGAAAGCATCATGTTTTGCGGCAAGTTTTTCACGTTACAAGGTTAATTTTCATGCTGTAAGTCAAAAAATAATTACTGTGCATTTTCGGACTACGCTCGTTTTGAAAGCTCACTCCTTTCACTGCCGTGTTCAACTTGTGTTCAGCTTAAAAAAAAGTCGTGTTCAGCTTCAAAAAATCTTCGTATTCAGCTTCAAAAAATCTTCGCGTTCAGCTTCAAAAAATCTTCAATGAAAAAAAAAACGATTCTTTGTAATTAAAAGCGGCGAAACCCCTACAGGAAGCGATATTGCGAAGAAAGTTCGCGAAAGAAGGCAGCAACGCCTTTCACCGACTGCTGACCCTTGTGCTAACAGGCTGCACGAGGAGGGAATCATCTTCCGCGACGAGCGCCTTGTCAGCTGGTCGTGCGCTCTGCAGAGTACCTTGTCCGACCTGGAAGTGGAAACGAGAGACGTACCTTCGCCCATCATACTCAAGTTGCCGGGTTACGAGTCGCCAGTTCAGGCCGGCGTGATGTACAAGTTTGCGTACAAACTCACAGAGCCAGTAGGTGCGTTGCCAGTCATGCTGGCAAGTCTTATCGTTCTTGTTATGCTTTTGGTTTGTCGTTTGTGTTTTAATCGATGAAAGCAAACCATTGTTAGCCTGACGTCATCAAAACACGCAAATGTTTCGCTCATATTGGGAGAATCGAGTTTTTGTTCGGATCGGTAAAGTCGCTATCGCTTAATATCACAACTGTAGAGTCACTATTATATAATCATCATCGTGGTTATTGGCAGATTGACTACTGCTCATTACAAGAACGCAAACCCCTTGATTGGCCGGTGGTGTTGCACCCTTGGCCTGGCGTTGTCCAAGTCACATGTGATATCTCTGCCACCGCGACACTGTTTTAGTTTGGTTTTTTGTGTCACTCGCTTTCTTTCGTTTGAAAAGCACGAAGTTTTATTGTTTTTTTGGCAACCATGTAAGATTGCAGTTTACATTTCCAGTTAACGCCCCCCATCTATTTGTCAACGTTTCGGTCACTAACATTTATTGTTGAGGTCTGGTGTTGATAGAAAGACCTCAAGAACAAATGTCAGTGGCAGAATCACCGTCACGTTTCCTCCCGAGAGAATGAAAGATCAAAAATGAAAACAAGTTGATGTTCCTCACCAGACGGCGTCGATGAAATAGTGGTCGCCACCACTCGACTGGAGACCATCCTCGGAGACACGGCAGTGGCGGTGAATCCTGGTGACCCTCGATACTCGAATCTAATTGGCCAAAGAGTCAGACACCCTTTCCTCCTCGGCACCACGTTACCTGTCGTCGGCGACGAAGCTGTCAACCCCGAGCTCGGCACCGGTACCGCGATGTTCTGTTTCTTTTGTTACTAAAGCTGCGCGTGACACCAAGGGAAGCGGAAGTTGCGTTGTTTTGGTCGACGCTCATTTCAGGTCCAGCGTGTTTTCCGTTCCGGACTCGGGCGAAGCTCCGCCACGCTTTTTTTCGGACTCAGTCGAAGCTCAGTCTTGCTTTTTTCGGACTTGGTCGAAGCTCAGTCACGCCTTTTTCGGACTCGGTCGAAGCCCAGTCGCGCCTTTAGTGTTGGATACTGCCGCAGCGCTCAGATTTTGCGACACAGGTTCAAACAGTGGATCGCGTATCGTTGTGTTTTCTGTGTAATTTGAAAGTTGAACTTTCGCTTCAGGCTGCGCGCTTGCTTCACGTCACCTGACCGATTGACGTCGTGCGTGCGCATCACGTCACACTTTACGTCTCTGTTTCGCGAATGAGCGCCGAAAGCGCATGTGTCGTCGTACTTGCGAAAATTCTTGCGACTGTTTTGGTTCGTAACCCTCAGGAGTGAAATCGGTCGACGAGAAGGTAGGGACGCGCTGCGCCAGCCAACAAACTTGCAAAGACGGCAAAAAAAAGCGGACTGCAGCTCGGGGTCATTTCATCCGTTCGACACGCAGGGGCTCTGAAAGTGACTCCGGCCCACGATTTCCTGGACTTCGAGATCGGCCGGCGGCACTCGCTTCCCACGCGCAACATCTTCGAGCCGGGCGGAGAAGTCTCGTGGGATCTGCTCGGTCGATCGGTGCTGGCGCGTTTCGTACGAAAATTCGAGCGGGGAAAGCCGATGCCGAGGTTCGAGGTTCGATTCCCCACTCAAAAAGCCCTTCTCGAGCTGGATTTGTACAGGTGATTGCGTCATCAAACGCTCACGGCTGTTTTGTGGGTGACAACTCTTTTTAGTCTACTGACGACACAATTGCATTAGTTGGTTGCTGTAGTTCTTTGTTGAGGAAGTTAGAGAGAAAACTTCATTTTTGGTCAAATTTCAAATTTTCGTCTGCTCGCACCCTTTATCCGTTGTTATTGAATCAGCTCTACGTTGAAATATTTTGCAATATTGTCGGTTGATTATAGGGCCGCAACGACAAGTTATTTTTACGTCACTGTAATCCGCAGTGGACGTCAACGTGCGCAGTTTTTTTTTCAAAGTTTGACCGTTAATCATTTTAAGAGAGAGACCCCAACAATTCCCTCATCTGAATACCCAGACTGTGGTACAGCTAGGTTCTACTATATTTTGAAAGACCGAAACAGTCTTTCTCATAAAAAAACTTAAAAACACATATCTCCGGCTCTGCAGAGGAAGCAACCCTCACCCAGTTGTCTTGAATTTCTGTTCGCGATCTGGTGACATCGCCGAACCAGTTCTCAAACAGCAATGGTTCGTCAGGTAAGCTGTTGTTGATTTCCGTGTTTTGCTGCCAATGTGACGGCGTCATGTTCGTTAGGCTTTTGCCCCCTTATCACTTTTTGTTAGATTCTTGCGTTTCCATGGTAATTGGTCAGTTGTTTCTTCCTCGAACGTAAGCTTGTGCGTGGTTTGGAATTTACAACAAATGGATTTCGCTTTCAACGTTGGCAACTGAAACTGAAACGAAGATCAATACGAACTCTTGCGTTAACCCAAGTTACTTAATTAATTCATTTAATTTGATTCGGTTCGTCGTTTTTTTTGACGTCACATCCGTGAGCGCCAATCGCGGGACGCCTCGAGCCAGAACGGCCACCATCACCGTGCTCTCATTTACCCACAGAACGTCAGATCTATCGGAGGCCGCCATACAAGCGGTCGAGACCGGCGCCATAAACCTGGTGCAGAAATCGACTTATATCAAGCAGTGGAACTCCTGGTTGCGAACGGCCGAAGACTGGTGCATTTCACGTCAGCTCTGGTGGGGCCAGCGGATCCCGGCTTATCGCTGCGAAGACCCCGTTACCGGGTCAGTATCGGGCGCTGCCTGTTTTCACGTTTAGTAAACTGCTATTGCTCGCGTAGGTCCGGGACTCCTGTGCCTTTTCAGTTTCGCTCTTTTCAGAATATGAATTTTGTCAACCTCGTTGGGCGTCAACTACAGTTTAGTTGGGTTTTTATTTGCTGAGTATTTTTTCGCTGCAAAAATTTTTTGAAAAAGGTTTGCTTTGACCCTGAAATTTTTTTGTTGACCATAATTTTTTGGCTAAACCCTTTGCGTTGCAACGATGGTCCGTCCAACACCGCAGCGATTATAATATAGGCGCTTAAAAACTTGGCGCGGCGACGGCAACAGCGAAAGTAAAATCCGAACGTGCCCGAAACAATCCGAAGTAATTTATGCATTTCTAATGATGCTGGCATCACGTGCCACACGCTACCTGATTATATTCACGGTACATTGCCGTGGCATCGAAAGTAGTAGCCTTTTAGCCTCTTTGTCAACAAAAACAATCACTCGCAGTGTGATGTAGACAAGGCATCTATTTCGCCGACTACAATGGTTCACAACCTCTTCCCGAGGTCGCGAACTACCGGGTGTTTTTTTGCCACCACTGCGAGCTGACTGTTCCAGATAAACTTCGTTTGCTCAAAAATCACAGTTTAACGTTAAGATCGCAAGTGTTCTTTCGCAAGCTGGTCCATGCAGGGGGCTTGGAAATCCTGTCCTGGCACAGCGAAGCGATAAGACTCGGTGGCCACCGGCCATCATGGTCAAGGGCGGTTTGCTTCACTAAATTTATTCAGAGCAGCAGCTGTTTAACTTGAGCAACCGTGGGCAAGAGTTGATTGTAGAGCGATTCAACATTGCAAAGAGACTTGTAGCTAACGAGCTACAGTTGCAATAATCCATAAATTTAACCGACACCAAGCTTTGCATATAACCTGGAAGCTGCTTGCGTGCCATCTGGATAGACTTCGCGCGTGCCCCAGGTTGCGTGCCACCAGGAAAGACTTCGCGCGTGCCACAGGTTGAGAACCATTGACCCACCGAGTAAAGCACCATTCGCTCTTAAATGCTTTACGTTTATTTTTCCAGGAAGTCGGTCTGGGTTTCTGCGCACAGTGAAAAAGACGCAGCCAGGAAAGCCGCGTCCAAGCTGCAGAGCGCGTCGCCCGATCGCCTCGCGATTGAACGCGACCCTGACGTGCTGGACACGTGGTTTTCGTCCTCGCTGTACCCGTTCGCAGCGCTGGGTTGGCCGGAAAACACCGACGATCTGAAAAGGTTACTGCAACGTTATTTGGTCGGATAGTTAGTGTTTAGCCACATTTTCGGCTCGAGACGTCCTTGTTTCGGGCATTTTTCGGCTCAAGACGCACTTGTCGCGCAGTGGGAAGTTTCTGTACAAGCGAACTTGGAAGCTGGCAGCGCCTCGTAGGAGCTTTCCATCGAGTTTTAAATGCATTGTCTGTACATTTGCTGAGTACTGCTTTTTTCAGAATTATCTTTTAAAAGTATACATATACAGTAATTCACCTATTTTGCATAAAGTAATTTGAAAGATAAATGTTTCCTTGCATAAAGTACGCTATTTTATAAACCAAAAGTATTTGTTGTTTTTACAACAGACTGCCAGCGCATTTCGTAGGCTGGACCTGTAGGGGCTGAGTAGCGCTACTCCTTACTGTTTATTCAGTGTGTGTTCATTTGAAAAAATGAAAAAAACTGTCAACAAATTGCAAGAAAACAGCACTGCGGCAGTGAATGCAAAGCAAGTTAGGTGCGCATTTTCACTGCGTTGCCAATTTCATCCTGTCAGTTATTACCATATGATGATGCAATGACCGGGGCAAGTCGTGCTGCATACGTAACTTGTACCATTAGTGTTTATTTCACTCTTGAAAAATAATTCTTTCCAAGTGTTGAAATTTTTCATGTAGCGCTATTTTAATAAAACCTATAAACATGGTAAAAAATTGAGATCATTCTTTGTATTTTCAGAAGTGTATAGGTTATGTGGCAAGAACACTTTACAATGCTTAATTACAAATATAATGAATTGTCACTTCATGTCCTCATGATTCACTCTACAGAGATTGGATTATGAGTTACACTGCCGACAACAACACTATTCTGTGTACGCAAGGCAATTAGAGAAGTTTTTCTGTGGTGAAGCAAAACCCATATAGTTTTAATGTAGCCCCGATCACTCTCACACTTCTGGTTGGAAAGGTCTGTGTCAGCAATTACGTTTTACTGTTTTGACGAAAGTTATGCCAGCCTCTTCAAAAATATCAAATGAATTGCCTTCATTGGTTTTGGGAAGGCAGTAAAGTTGTTGGTTTGTCTCAAAATGGTGGGACATGTGCACTTGACACTCTATGATTGTGCTCATTAAAAAGTAGAAATCACATTAGGATACAAAGCATTGTACAGCTGTCAATTGATGGCCCCCTGATTTTTTTTGCAGTGGCCTTGTAATGTGCAAAATTGTGTGACATGAGTAGAATTTTGGAAAAATGAAGATGCAGTAAGTAATGGTATTGGTCTTTTTTCTTCTACTATTGAAAAAGCATGGAAAATGATCTTTAAAAATATGTGGGAAACCTATACTTTATATGTTAAGTTAAACCTAATGTCACAATAAAGTAAATGTTTGCACCTTACTCCTTACTCAACCTTATCTAAAGTCTAAAGAAGTTATTTAGCTATTGCACTTTTTAGGTTTCAAGACATTTTGTAAGAGTTTCTTGGCTATAGGCCTAGGTATTGTGGTTAAAGGCAATTTTATTAGTCTATCTATCCAAAATACTCGGGTTGCCAGGCTAAGCCGAAGTTAGTCCAAAACCAAGGAAGTTCGCATCAGCTCATACACTACGTCAATTCATTAATTACATGTTCTCTATCTGGAGTGGTTCCTTGGGGAGACCAAATTATTTTCAACAGTATGAGGCATCTGGAGCAGTGTTTACACTCGCCCCTTTTCATTTTTTCTACTTCCCTCCCAAATTCCCTTTTATGATCGTTGGTTGTTTGCGCTTTTGATTGCTTCTTTTGTGTCTTTGTCTAGTTCAGTTACATTCAGTGTATTATGCTTGTTTTTTTTTGCCACATGTCTTTGTAATGGCGCTGTGTGTTTCCCTTATAGTTTTCATCAAGCTGTTGTGGCAGCACCGCTGTCAGGCCAGGTTCTGGCCTTTCCTGCCGCTGCACTGAAACCAGTGCAAACAAACGAACTGCATTGTTACCGTGTCTCCCGGTTGAGCAGCAATGATTTTAATTTTCAAAGAAACCTTTGGTTTACCGAGGTATTTTTGTTTTATTCAGATTTTACCCTCTGACCTTGATGGAGACCGGACAAGACTTGATCTATTTTTGGGTAGCGAAGATGGTGATGATGGGCGTTAAGCTCACAGGCCAGGTGAGGTGATTGGCTGTTCACGGCCGGGCGAAGAATCAGAACCTCCCCCTGACCAACAAAATAAAGCCCGCTGAGCAATTTGTGTTGCAGTTGTTGTAAACGTAGCGTCGCTGCTTTGAAGCTGCATTTTGTTGATTAAAAAAAAATTTAATGCTTCAAGAAGACGTTTGTGTGGCGACCACGTTTAAACAGCGTGATAAGAATTTTTGAAATTCATCCGCGCCTTTTGAAATTCATCCGCACATCTGCGACATGTTCAAATGATCGCGCGCCTCTGGCATCCGTTGCACTCGACGACATACAGGGTGACCCAAAAAGATGTGTACCCATAAAAATTTCAATTGTGACTTTGATTAAAAAGCTATTTATTTCAAATTACAACCACACATTATTCAGTTTATGGAAGACCATTCACCAGAGTTTCAACTATTTCTGTCGATTTTTAGTCAATTTATGGCTTTCCCAAGATGTGTTCCAAATGTCCACCATTTCGTTGCAAGCAAACCTGTACTCGTCTGGCAAAGTTGT
>Ga0210059_1012892_pt1 | contig 12564 bp, 6 predicted proteins | sample Ectturendosymbi2_FD_188042 | JGI IMG/M metagenome (GOLD analysis project Ga0210059, IMG submission 188042) | Ecteinascidia turbinata endosymbiont from Florida, USA - Sample 2 (SPAdes) (version 2) | ecosystem: Host-associated > Tunicates > Ascidians > Unclassified | place: Key West, Florida...
AGCCTCGAGGACCCTGTCTAGAAAAGTAAAGATAAACGTTAAACTCCGTAAAGCGTTTAGCATAACTTGTTTTGCACCGAGTCTCTCGGGGACGGGTACTCTGAGCTAGGTTATTGGATCCAGCGAGGGGCGTCGGCCGCAAAACTCGTCTGCCTTGGGCCAGCAGTGTGATTAAGGTTCCGAGACGAAAAACGACAGCCCTAATGTTAACTGTATTGAAAATTGTGAGAATCCTGCGTCTTGGCCCAAAAGTCTTTTAAGAGCTGAGCGAGACACCTTATCGCGAAAGGTCTACATAAAGTTTTAATTATGAATTTCCCAAAGATGTAGCGGGCAGGAAATTTTCAACTTGTTTTTTACAACGTAACTTATCTAATGGACAGGTGTTGCTAGGGAAATAGCCGGTGTACTCAGCTGAAAAAATCGGATATTTTGCTTCTGCTGTAAGCTTTTATCCGATATTAATGCTGCGCTATCCATTGATGGTTTTTCTGAATGGTCTAACGCTAGTGTGCGCTTATCTGAGCATGAAAAGTCCGGCTGTCACTTACGGGCAAGTGTTCAATGGTTTGCGGCTGAACAAAGAGTGACGAAGGATTGCTCGTTGGATTTAATTCATCACTTTAATCACTGCCGCTCCACCAGACTTTCATTGCGTTTTGCCTATTTACGAGCGAAAAAAGGTAGAAAAACCGAAGTCCAAGTACTTAAACGTAAAGGAAATTTAAAGCTGCACTGCAGATTAACTAGGCAAGGCAAAAATTATTAATGTAATGATGTAATCCACCACACTCGTTCCTGTTTATCACTATATTGGGCGACTATATGCTTGCATTTCATCAATCAACCACGCAAATTATATGTTGTTTGCGCTTGGTAAGTTGTTTCTACATCCCTGACGTGGCAGTTGTAAAATCTTGTACAATACATCTCTAATTCACAATGAACAGTTTGCATTGGTATCAAAGATTCATTAAGAAAAACGGAAAATTGAGCTTTTGGGGAACTTTGGGGCAGTGCCGTGGCAAGGCAGCCCGGTACCCCCCGGTCGGGGGGCCCCGACCATTTGTAGGGGCCCCACAATATATATTGTATTAGTAATATAGATCCGTCTCCCTACCCTTGACTTTTACTCTTCTGGTTTTTGTCCTCAATGCAGAGCCGATAGATTAAGCATGTAATATCATGATTCGTTAATTTGCGGACGTTCGGACACTATAGCAGTTTCTGTAAAGCTGTGGTTACGTCAGAACAAGGCTAATTGTTAATAAAGTTTTGACCTTCACCACTTAACTTCGCTGGCATCGCCCTTGTGCGTTGAAATTCACGGGGAAATTTACGTCATAATGAATGTGCTGTGGAGTGTTGTGCAATCGCTTTGTGGTTGCGTGCAGATAGAGAGACTAGGTTTCTAGTTCAATGTTAAAAACGTTTTCGTGAAAGCTGCTTAAGACAGGTTATGTAAAGTTGAAACGAAGGAAGGCTGTTGTGTCAGTTTATTATGTTTGTCTGTGCAGACTGTGTTAAGACAGTCTAATTTAAAGTTTCGACCAGAAAATACGGGGATAATCTCGATAAGTTTAACGCTCACTTGCTCGTTCTTAAAAAGCGTCTTCAGATTTAATCTCACTTGCTGTAGGTCATAATCTTTAGCCTCTTCAGATTTAATCTCACTTGCTATAGGTCACTATTGAAGATGGTTGGTGTCAGATTCCAATAAATTCGTTCTTATTAGAAGTGAAGGCAGAGGGAGTGTTGGGAAGCAGCTAGTTCTACGCACTGCTTCCACCCATAAGCGTACGGGAAGGCATTTTACTGGGGGGGCGGAAAAAATTTGCCCTGAAAATAACAGTTTGCCCTTAAAGTAACTTTTTTAGTTTAATCCGAATGGAGCCTGAAACCTCTTGCAAATCTGTTCTATACAGTTGAATTCCTTTATAACGGCTTCGTCTGTAACGCCAATGCGCCTATAACGTTACATTTTGTTCGGTCCCGATGGCATCTTTTATATGCATTTCAATTCGCTTATAACGTCATTTCGGCAATAACATTCTTTATGCAATCCCCTAGATGTGCTGTTATAGGCAAATTCTGAAGTTACCTTGCTTGTTAACTCAAGGGGGTGGTGTTCCTTTCATGTTGTGTTCTACCAGGCAAGAAACCTTACGGTAACCGCCTTAACTGATGCAAATATATACGCGGCATCAATGGCGCAAGGCAAAGGTTAAAAGCGACGGTTCCGGATCGAAGGGTCTGACTCCCTACACCTGTCTGTGTTATCGTTGCTGTGCGCGTGAGGGAGGAACTTAAAGACGCGCACGGCGCGCTAAAAGGGGCCAAGCAATCTCCACGTCCGTGCGGCCCGCTTCTACTAAAGATTGCACCTCGGGAAATGAAACAGGCACTCAAAATGCATGTGCCAGAGTGCCTACACGTATTGTATTGTATTCGTATACTGTGATTGTACCATGTACAGTACTGCACGATATTCCTATAAATGTAGCCTAGAAAACACTTTCCAAGTACTTTATACAAGTATTGTCATTTGTAACACCGGATCACATTACACAAACCGCAACCAGGGTTGGTCCCAATTACACACTGCATTCACGAAGCTAACTTCAAAATTTCCCTACCTCAGCCAGTCAGCTAAAATTTTATGTTAAGATCAATGTTGCAACCAGAGGCGAATTTTCATTTTCGGGGCCCTAGACTTTTTTTAATTGGGGGCACCTCTTGAAGGTTTCCAACGACTGATGTCATACAAATCAGCACTGCACGTGCTCGCTACATTTACTGAACAAGTTGTTCCAATTCATAAACATATTACCTTGTTCTTAATTCCCTTGATATCAGGAACCAGAGACACGTCAACCACCCTCCATATCCCCAATTGGGGGGCCGGCCACGCTGTCACAGGAGACCCAAAAATGAGAGCTTAAACCCCCAAACAAAATTTTAACCCCCCCAGATTTAAATATGAAACACTAGAAATCAGTGAAGTTTTTGGCAATCCGTATCATCTTCTGTCCTGTAATTTGTAGACGGAACAGTACCCGTCACTGTTACTTGGAATAACATCGCCAGATCAGTGCCGGCGCTACATTTTGGCGAACTAGGCGGCTGCCTAGGGTGTCAGGCCAAAGGGGGTGCCAAAAAAGAGCCAAGAAATATACAATTATGTGGTTCTGAAAGTGACGAACGTCCACTAAGCAAAAGTGAATGAACATGATGAAAGTGAATGGAACACACGTTCACGCAGTTTTTCAGGTCTGTTGCATAGGGTCAATACTTTTGTTATTAATTACGTTTTCATATATTATTCATACAATAATCTTTTCTAATCTTCAAAAACTTTCTTCTTATTTCCGCAATGTACAGTGTGATGATATGTAGAGTAAGGATCTTTGTATAGGACGGTTGGACACTTGAATTGAACTTGCCTAGGGCAGGGTTGCCAAGTCTAAAAAAAGACCTTTCAAGTGAGAAAAAATTGTAAAACACCACTAGAATGCGCTTGAATAAGACCAATTTTATAGGCCGCTAGACCAATTATCCGTTCGAATCTAGCGGATGTAGGCCGCCAGACCAGTTACTTAGCAGTTAGACAGGATTAAATCAGCTGGATCTAGCGGATAATCCAAATTTGGTAACCATGGCTTAGGATGCTTACACATCTATCAATAATGTACTGTTGTCAGGACCAGCAAGACATGCCTTCCTTACGTTATCAACGTCACTTTAATAATTTTAAGGTTACCATTTCTGTTAATTTCATTTCTTGGTTTTCCTGGCCCTACCGCTTTATCAGAGTAACTTCATGTCGAAGCCTGCTAGGAAGGCTGTCGAAACGCCAGTATTATTGACGTTAATAGACTATTTGACCACTTAAATTTTGATTTTGGGACGCATCACCTTTTTTTAACCCAACAGATTCTAGACGGCACTGAAGACTTTCAGGGGACGGTTCTGTCAAAATTGTGTCCGCAAGTGGAACTAAAAAAATAGTGAAATAAAAAAAAAATTGTATATTTTGTTGTGAAGGCCATTTGGCCTCGGGATGTGCGGTAATGTCGAAATATTTTTTAGAAATCACCATTGGGGGAGCCCTGTAAACATTTTAGGGGGGGGCAGAGTAGGGCTACTACGTCACTGTTAGAAACAAAAACAGGCACAATAAAACTAACGAAAAAGGCAGCAGTGAAGTCATCTGACCACATTCCTATTAGTCAGTGGCCTCATGTATTCTGAAAAATGGATTCAGGCGTTTTGTTCCACACATTATCTGCAACAATAACCAATTCTCAACGCCAGAAAAAGAGAATGCTCATCGTCGTTCACTTCAATCCTTCGAGCTCATTCTTCAATTGAGATCTTTTGTTAGCGGAATAGTACAAAAATGTGCGTTGAACCAAAACAAAAATTACTGTATATTGCTTACAGAATTGCTGGAAATTGTCTTTACTCCCAAAATTTTCGGGCCCCCCGAAATTGGGGGCCTTAGGCTTAAGCCTTTTTAGCCTAATGGTAAATCCGCGCCTGGCAGCAACAGATAACAGAAGTGATCCAAAAAAGCACGAAAACCTGCCATTAAAAAAAACGAGGACTTGGTCCAAATCAAAGTCATTATAACCAGTCACGACTTTAGCCCAGATTACACACTACACTAGCCGAAATTACACGGATCACCCCAAGTGAATATACACCGAAAATACTGTATTGAAAATGTTTTCACTGTTCAGGATTTTTGTGCAGCTTGCGCTTGCCTTGAAAAACAGAGTTTTCCCTCAAAATTTTCACTGTATTGAATATATTTCTTAATATTCATGATTTTTGAGCAACTCTGCGCTTACCCTGAAAAGCAGAGTTTGCCCTGAAAATTCTCGCTGTATTCAATATACTTTTTGCATTCATGATTTTTGAACAACTTGTATTCGCCCTGAATTCGCTACATTGAATATATAATTTTTACAGTGACGTGCGGTGAGGTTCGTGACTGGGGAGGTGCTGTCTCTTTCAAAGCCAAATTTGCGAGTGTATGAATTGAATGGAGTAGCATAAATTCACCACTCAACTGGCTGCTTGCAGAATAACTATTGCTTATGCTTTCTATTCCAGATCATAATTTGTTACACACATATCGGTACAATGGCGATTCTAGATTTGAAAAAAGTAACATATAGGAGGACCAAACTGAAGTGACTTGTCACTTACTTGTTTAACGGCTTTACTGAAAAGTTAAAACAGTCTTACAACTTATGCATACGTTCAGAATGCATATAGTGATCCAATCGAGAATGGAGACCATCAGTATGATCGGCAGCTGCAGAGAACTTCAATGAGATATGCAAAGTAGAAGCATGACTGCGCGCAGTGTTGCAGATTACTAGTGCGCAACAACACGCACCAATCCACTTCCTCCTCCCTCATCTAAACTTAAATCTAACCGGAGGTTCAACGCACTGGCGAAGGAAGTACATAACACGTTCGATACGAAGCACAAAAAGCGACCGACTCACTGCAAGGATACGATGCGGCCACAACAAGCGATCAGAACCAACGTGGTGCACATTTGCACGACTATGTTCTTCCGTAGGCGTATTTTAAGGGTCCTCCCTGTTGTTACTAGAAGATGACAGCCTCACACGGACAGCATCCCCGGGCAGGGCCGCAACCAGCTGATATTTTCGCCGGGGAAAAATGATGTAACTTGTTGCTGTACCTAACAAATACATACGTTTTTAAAATTTTTGGGGGGCAATTGACCGATTTCCCCCCTTTGGTTGCGGGCCTGTCCCCGGTTGCTTCATTCGACCCGAAACGCACATCACACTTGCAAGCTTGAATGAAGCAACTATTGTCAACACGTCTGCACACAGCGCGGCAGGTTAACGCCGCGCACTGGTGCGCAACAACACCAACCAATTTACTTCACAAACTGACTAAATGGTACTAGCTGCTCGCCATGTAAAATAAGCAAACATGAATAAATGGAAACAGGAAGGACAACTAAAAAAATATAGCAGCGACTTGTTTGTCATTACTCACATCATCAAACCCCAAGAACGCTTCCTTCCCTTCACAAACCACCTCGCTTTTAACCACATAATGACAGGTCTGAGCTTTGTGACATCCGTTGACTCGTCTACTTTTGCAGCAACAAATGGGGCTGCACTTATCTCCTTTATATCATATCTAACCACATCATCTATTGCTGCAATTAAATCGTTCTGAATTATGTTTGAGAAGCTAGAAAACACAGTAGATGTCTCTAAATGTCTAGCTAATCTTTCATCTTTCGCAGCAAGAGTATGTAAAAGTTCCACATAGTTTCCACGATTAGAGGAAATCGAACTCTCATCGTTACTACAAAATGCTAATTGCTGTTTGGCTGGGAAGCAATTTACATTAATGAGGTCGTTCAAAATCTCTTGGTTTTCCCTTACCTTAGCATTGTGAACGCTGATATTTAGTCTCCGCTGTTTGTGCAAAGTCAAAGTATGTCATTGCGTTTCCACAAGTTATTAAAGCAATTTTGGTTTTTAATGTGATTTTTTGACCTGGCATGTCTGCTGAGGCTTCTTGGTAGATTTTTCGTGTCACAAAATCCTGTTGTAGTCCACGCATTTTCATAACAAGTTTTCCCAACGCGACTTGCCGGTCACGCCAGTGATGCCATATCAGTAGGATAGAATTGCCTAACTATGCCATAACAACTAGAAATGAAACGTTTTCATTGAGGGAGAGATATTGGCTGCCTCCCTTCGCCGCCTTACCACTGTAGCTGCATGTCTGACCATCCACTGATGTGGCATAACGCTGCAGCATATTCAGTATATTGTACACAACGTCAAGTAAGTGCCAGTCTATAGAATGCGAGAGCATATAGTTGAAGGAGTACATATATTTAAAGTGTATACAAACATTACACTGTTACTGACATGAAGGTTACAGAGCTGACATAAAGGTAATTGCACGGCAAGCGCTCACCACCACAGTTTGTGACAAACTGCTCAATGCGAAAGCCACCCAGTGAGAGGAGCACATGCAGCCGCTGCCTTCCTTCGTGACTTCCCCTGACTTGAAGAAGACATACGCAAATTCAGATGTATTGACCATGAAAATGATTAGAATCATATAATAATTGCACCTTTTCAACATGAAAGGACAAATGTTTATTCAATTTGTTATTTTGGATCCCCAATTCGTTTTGCACATTTCATGATTAAGGCAGGGGAGGAACTCCCTTCCTTGCCTCCCCTGACGGCCCGTCACTGAATTTTTCAGATTTTTGAACAACTTTCTTGCGCTGAAAAACAGAGTTGCTCTGAAACGTTTCACTGTTTTTCTCGAAGTCAGTCGTTCGAACAGAAGTGCCGTTCAACAAGAACGAAGTAATTGCACTGTAACTTCGATTCGCTTGTCAGATCGGTTTGATTGACGTAACTTTGCACTTCCGCTTTCCGCTCGGATCTCCACTGCAGAGCTTTAATTACAACATTCGGCTTGCGAGTGGTCGCGGTATACTGTCGAATGTCCACCACAACAGCATGCTCTTAGATTAGATATAAACATGCACATAGCTAGGGGACACGTGAAAATTGTCCACGCCCTTCCTGATAAAAAGTGAAACTTTGTAATATCATTTACTACGTTTAGATCAACTCCAATAATTTGCCATGTCTTTTGATATTCACATAGGCCATTTTTCTAAAACATCTTCATCAAAAAGATCGTAGGACGGTTGACTGAGCAAACATGATGACGTCGTAAAACCACTGCTCGGAGGGGCCCCGCTTAGGTCTTGCATTGGGCCCCGCACCTGCTCGGGCCGGCCCTGATCACGCCTCCTGCACAGATGTTGCGAAAACGATACTATTTGCGTGCTTAAGCAGTAAAACTCTGCTGTGGTTGCTGTTCAGTATCAATGATTCCGTGACTTCTTGTGCCGACTGGAGGTAGCCGTAGCCGAACTTCGATCTTTGTTTCGTCATAAAGTGTAACGTATGGTGGAAACGCACTGTTACTCTTGCGTTACATCACAAACATATCAAGCTAGTCAAGCCATTTACGCTACATGTTATTGCGTGTTCCGTCAGAAAAGGTTTTTGATCAGTCGATTTGCAGAACGAAAGAGCAGAAAGCGAGATTGCAGTATTTAGCTAGCGCGATGCCGAAATCTGTAATGCCATCAGACAGGAGCTAAAAATGGCAAAATTTCAAAGGAGAAAAAGCGCAAGAATCTGACAGTGTTAGCTAAAACGCAGCAAATTGAAACGTTTTTTCCAGCAAAGCTATTAAGCAGCAACGTTAACACAATGGCGTTAACCAGAGCACCTGAAAATGTAGGTGAAAATCACGACATAAGTTTCGAAGCACTTTACACTCAGACTGGCTGACCATATTGACATGCTATTTTTCCGGTGTTTTCGTTTGTAATCTCTGGTTTCTGCTTATGGCTCAGGTGAATGCTGTTTCTTGCCGAGCCACTCTCTAGCCTGTGGAAATATTTTTTCTTAGTAAGAATAGGCTGTAGTGGTTATATAAACTCTCTTATCGCAGCTAACTGTATGTGCAGTTGAACACCGTGTTTATTCGATTGTAAGCCGCGGCTAATAAAGTTTTTTTCATCATTTCATGCGGCTTACAATCAAGGGCGATTTATTTTGTTTTTTGCTTTATCGAAATACATAGATGATGCTCAGTCTTGGCTACGTTTTGTTGACCAAATTCTTTCGCATTCGATTTTCTTCAGCATCACGTGCACATCCGTCACAGAAGGGATTATGACAAACAGAAGGCAGTTGTAGTGGTGTAAGCATCATTAATACGGGAAATGCACGAGTACGCGAACGTTGCGAATGCATCTCAGAGGCTTAGGTAACCTATGTTCAAGTGCGGTTTACAATCAAGGGCAGCTTACAGCAATTTTTAACACCATTTCGTGCGGCTTACAATCAAAAGCGGCTAACAATCGAGTTAATACGGCAGACACGTAAATCGACTACTGGAAAAAGCAAACGAGAACGTTGCGAATCAGCGAAAATATACGTTTTACAAACGATGATGTCATGAAATACGTCATAGGGGCCCTCCAGTAAAAATTGCTCCAGGCCCCCGTACCTTATAATCCGGCTCTGCATGTCTCCCTTCTTGCTTACAGTATGGGCTATCCTATAGGGATGATAACCACAGTTTCAAAATATTTCAGTATACTTCCAAAACGCTATGCCACTTGACACACACGAATCTGCTAAAGAAATCCTGTATAAAGGCTTTCAGCATTTCATGTTGAATTTAATCACAACCCGCAGTCTTCACAACCTACAGTGTTTTGACGGCTAAGAAGACTTCGGATGCAGTGATGAAATTTTACTTACCCAAATGCACCTCCTGTGTGCCTGATAGCGTGAGAGTGACTGGGTTCGGAAGATCTTTCAAATACTCTCTCCATGTGACGAGAATGTCGTCCTCATTGTTGAGTGAACACCATTTTGGTCCTTGATGGATCTAGAAATACTAGATTTTTTGCCGCGAAGACGCCGGATGATTTTCCAGAACACTTTTTTGGCTTGCCAGTAATCCAGTTTATGTCCGAAATTCTCCCAAGATTGCATTCTGGACTTTTTCACCGTGAGGGCTGCGGTCTTTCGTGCTTGAGCGTAGGCTACTCTGCTTCCTTCTGAAGCCATGTCTTGTAGGCTACTACCTTTGTTCGAATAGCATCTTTAACCCCCTGGCTCCACCAAGGGATTGCTTTTTTTGCCATCCTTTGCCACACTGGTTTGTTTCCGTTCGCATACCCGAGTAGCAGATGAAGCTACAGGTGCTTTCAACAGCTGCTACTCCGCATCCTTTGCGCAATCCGTAAGTTCTGTGAACAAGGACGATATGCTGCCTGCAAAGGTCTTTCTTGCATCCTTGTTCTCCAGGGCCTAAATGCTTAAAATATCTACGGTGTTTCTGAGTAGTGAAATAACACCAAAGATTATCGAGGTTAGCTTTCAAACCATTCCATTTGCTTTGAATTTAAAATGATTTGTTTACCACACTCAAAATGCTTTTGTTTGTTTGTAACATGCTGAACGCACAATTAAGATTCCTAAAACGGGGCAGACTACTCTTGCACATTTTCTGAACAATTCAATACATCTTCTAGGAGGTCTGTAACTTGTAACAAATGCAAGTGAATTTCATCCTCAATAATTTATGACACTGAAACAAACTACTACAACTTCGTTTTTGTTTGTAGGAAGTTCTGATAATAAAAAAACTGATAGCTGCTGAGAATAAAAACTGTTAGTTGTTCGTGAGATTTTAATGGAAAACAAAGGGACGCAGATTGTCCATTCCACTGTTTGCTGTATAGCGAAAGAACATTTCCTATTTACCGCATTGAGTCACTACACAACACCAGACAGGTTTTGAATAACTTTGAGTGACACTTCTTTGCAAATATCATTTCCCGGGGCTGGTTGAAGGTTTTGCGCTTACTGGTTGAATAAGTGTCCATCTGTATTTATGGATCGCGACCAGCAGTGGACGGTGGCAACAGAAGCCAGTATACCTGCTGAGAGCTTTTTGGTGCTCATGTAATCTGAGAGCTGAAACGTTGCGTTCCTTTACAAATACAACCGAAGCTTGAAACATTATCCAGCTGAATAAGGTGCTTCTGCTCAACGGCTGGTTTTCATCTGCTACTATAAAATCAACAGAAATGCATCCTGTTTTGAAAAGATCAGATGGGAGTAAACCTCCAAAACCTTTTACCATAGATTCTTCTTACCCAACAACATTACCTGCACTTTTGAAAATAATGCAAGCGGTGAGTTATGCCAGTAATGTTGTGTAGGTTTTACGGTTGACAAAAACGTTGGTTAATGTTTGCAACTGGCTTACTTGAGCTGGGTATTGCAGTTGTTTGATAGGTTTGACAAGTGGAAATGCTATCAACTACATAGCTTGTGAGGAAAGAAATGCAGTCAATTGAATTTGCGAAAGGCTTTCTAAGAAAGAGCGAAAAGATGTCGTTATCGGAATGGAAGAACAAAGCAGAGTCAGTTACCTGATTTTGATATATTATACAAGTGATCTTCATGCCGCCGAAACCGGCCAAAACAGTATGTTGCCAACAAGCGACACAAAGTTTTGCAGCTGCCTATATATTGGCTGTAACTATAGGGATACACCAACGATGAGTCAGCTTGCTATGGGATCATATATATTATACTTTGTGACCAGGGATGTAGTGCTAAAAGAAGAGGTGTGGGAACGCCGTTCCCACCCTCTACATCCCTGATTTAGGTTAGAGCCGAACTCTAACACCAAATATCGTTCAGATGCTCTCACACGCAAAAAGTTCCTTTAGTTCTCGCAATCCACTCAGACAAGCTGCAACCTACTCCGCAATGGCCTGTAAACTTCAAGAATAATTACTCCTCTGAAACGAATGTAGAAAAGTTACGATAAATGCAAACAGACGAAGGGTGGAGTACGCAAATGCCATTGCTAATGTCACAAACAGTAATTACAAAACCATACTACGGTGCCGGGCCCCCTGTAGGCTTGTATTTCGGTAATCAGTATTCTTTTGCTTTTTAGTAGGTTTTTGTTTTTAGCGTTTTTCAAAAATTTCTCGGAGTGTTTTCCGGTGATTTCGGGTGTTAGTATGGGCGAATCCAGTTAATCGCATAACCAAATTGCAGAGATTTTTGTATGTGTTCCGGAATATGCGATTATCTGTATCAGACAAATATCCGCAAGTTTACCGCCTAGCGACACAGGGGGCCCAAAATTCAGTCCCGTGGCAACGGGGAGGCTTTTTTGGGTTAGCTCCTCAAACAAGGCTTCAACCCCCAAATTTAAATGTGAAACACGAGAAATCAGTGTAGTTTTTATCAATTCGTGTTCTGTTTTGTCCTGTCATTTATAGACAGAGCAGTACCCGCTGCTGTTATCTAGAATAACATCACCTGATCATTGTTGGTACATTTGTGAGATAATAAACGAATTTGAGACTTGAGCGTAAAGCGGCACAATTCATTGCTTGGAGTGTTGAGCGTGAAGGTAGCCTATGTGCCAGTAGTTGTATATGTCCATAAGTCAGACTTACACCTGATCAATATATTTTGTGTAGTGATTGTTGTGAAAAAATGCATCATGGGTACCTCAGGTAGTCTTCTGATATTTTGTACTGCATATAAGCAAGATACCTTTGGTGCTTATGACCAAAGTTACAAATTTTGCGTAGTCTGCTGTTCAGACAGAAAGATGGAGTTTAATAGTGTAGTTAGAAGAGTTTTTTTTAGCAATCACTGCTAAGCTTGTCCCCACCGAGTAGGGCGGTTAGGATTTTAACCGTGGATTATGGATTTTAACCATGTTGCGTCCACGTACATGGGTATCGGAAGGGGGGGAAGCCTTAGCCCTCCCTGGATTTTGAAAATTTTAGCAAAAAAGGTTCTTAGTTTCGAGTGGGAAAAAACAAATTTTGCCACTTTTGGCCACCCCTAGAAAAATTTTGGAAAAATCCCCTAGTGCCCCCCCCCCTGAAAAACCCTTTCG
>Ga0210059_1012893_pt1 | contig 12563 bp, 8 predicted proteins | sample Ectturendosymbi2_FD_188042 | JGI IMG/M metagenome (GOLD analysis project Ga0210059, IMG submission 188042) | Ecteinascidia turbinata endosymbiont from Florida, USA - Sample 2 (SPAdes) (version 2) | ecosystem: Host-associated > Tunicates > Ascidians > Unclassified | place: Key West, Florida...
TGAGAAAAATCCATGAAATTTCATAAACAGAGAGATCTCATCATTCTGATTTCAAAACATTTTGAATTTTTTAATACGGACCTATATTCACAAAGTTACGGCTGGTTGAAATTTGCAGTGTACCCATTTAATTTTTGCGTATATTTTTGTGAATTTGGTGCTCTGACATAAAAACCCTTGTATCTTTTTTATCTGTGACTATTTTTAGCTGAAAATTTGTGAGAATGTATCAGAAGGTGTGTTTATTAAAAATCAAGCATTGGCACTTTCCTTATGACCTTTGAACTTATGTAAATCAAGGTCAAGTTAGACATAGTTTTTGTGTGCGCTCATGCATGACCATATTTCAATTGCTTATAACTCAAAAAGGTCAACTGGTATGAAGTTGACTCTTGTTTTATTTGAAAGCTATAGAGTAGAAGATTTTTTTGGTTTCTAGAAACCTTTGCTTAATTGCCTATTCGATATGCTTTTTATCATTTTAAGTAACTAAGGGGATTTTGACTTATAATCAATATATGCACTGGAGCAAGCTGCAGTAATAATTTCTATTTTCAACTTTTATTCATTTGTTTGACATGATACATGTTGCTGATAGTATGTTGAAGATAAAACAGTTTTCAGAAGTTTTATCATAGTAATTCCATGTATAACAAACAGTTAAAAATTGTGTTTTATGAGCTTTAATTAATTTTTTATTTTTTCTGAGGTGGTGTCCTATCTATCAGATTCTCTCCAAAATGCAAAAAATACACTGTTATATAAAATCATAACTGCCAAATGGTAACAAACAAGATCATGCCTTCAAAAAATTAAGAGATTAATCAGGGAAAGATTAAACAAGGGCACTTGTGTGGTCAATCTGTGACATCAAATTTCAAAGTATTATGTTAGTTTTTCAAGTCAAGTTATTTGCAACTCTTGCAAGAGGCAATGCAGCTTCATTTGACCAATCTTATGCTATCAAGGGTGCACAAAACGTCCACCACTCTCATCCAATTTGTCCAGCAAAAAATAAAATGAAAGGAATAGTCCCGTTCGCACTTATTCTTTAGTAGTGCAAACTTCATCGAATTATCAACTCAAATCCATATGTTAGAAAAAAAATTGTTGCAGCTGTGTATAACAATACATAGTACACTGCCATAGTGCAAGATGTTGGCCAGAAACAAGTATGCTTCAATACAATTCATACATCGTAATCGAATTTATTCATCTTTTTGGCCACAAAAAGATGATTTTTGCTGGATACTAACAGAGCTACTATAATTGCACCATTGAAAACCACAGCCAAAATCAGTCCTTGGCTATTACCATGTCTCTTCAAGGTCAATAACAAAGATAATGAGAAGATTTGAGGAAATTACCTCTATTAATGCTGCTGTCTGTAGATATAAAATAAATAGTTTACTGTTCATTTACCTTGTATACTACATGAGGTTGATGTTGGGAAGAATTTCATTGCTGTTGAATTGCTTGCACCATGCATGTCGAGCATAAGGGCAACCATGAAAAATTGTCAGACCATAAAAAGATACCAATTTTTTTAAGTCAATGAATTTAACAACTTTTTTGATTCAACAACTTTGTTGGATTTTTTCCAGTGATGAAGTCTTGAGACTTGGTCTCAAGACCTTTTTTGCGAGTCTCAGTCTTGGTCTTAAGGTTTCAGGTCTCATCTTATTCTCAAAGGCTACAGGTCTCAGTCACAAGCCTGTTGTCTTGAAACTGTCAATATTGCAAGGATATGGCTTTGTAAATCTTCTGTAATTCAACGAGTTTTTCTCTGTTGTATTTGTAAGAAACAACCAAAAGATTGGAAAAATGCCAGAAATTTGAAAAATTTTAACTTTGAAGTGGTGATGATATATTTTTTTAAATTTCAGCGAAATGCACAAATTTTGAAATCTCTAGTTTCGATCTCGAAGTTTTAACAAGGTGTCGGTATCAAAGGTTAGTCTTTACTACATTTTTAACTGATTATTTGACAAAACAGAAATAATGCCATCTGAAGTATGTATCAGACAATAATGTATGGGTGAATTTGAAGCAAAAACAACTGTCAATGTGTATGGAAATAAGATTTGTGTTTGTATCAAATCAAGTAAGATATCTGGATCATGCAACTCTGGCTTTTAAATTGAATGGAATTATAAAGAATATCAACCAGACAAAAAGATAATAATCAGTAATTACAAATGAGAAAAAAGAACAAGTTACTACCAAGTATATTGTAAATCAGATTACATGTTAGAATTCACAATGGTAATTTTCCTGACCATGAAGATAATATACGCAGATTTATGTTATATTTCTTTAAATTTCAAAAATAAAAAAAATTTGCAATATTTAAAATTGACCATTTTTTCTAATTTTTGCACATTTTTCAACATGCTTTTAATCTTAAAAATTTTTGTTCAGGATATTGAGCATACTTAAGAACTGTATTGGTAAACATTCATTAAACAATTTATTTTAATTAAACAAATAAAATTTAATTTAATTAAAAAAATCAAATTAAATTAGATTCAATTTAAAAAAGATTTAGTTAAAAAAATTAAGTTTTTTAAAATTCATGACTATTATTTTTTTAAATATTTTTGATTAAAAAAAATTATTTAATGGATATATATATACTATTATATAAACTTTTTTTTTTGCCTGAAGATAAAAAATAAGCATGGGTGACCAAGATACAGTATTACCTTTATAACACCAGTCCTTACATTTAAAAAAATGAAGTCAATTGAAGTTGCACTATTTGAGTCATATGTATTTGAAATATCATCATGCTTGAAGCCACATGAAAAACATGTTGCCTTATAGCAATGATTAACCAGGGTTCAAAGGTCACCAGTGAAAAACTGTCTGTGTTGTTTTGTTCAGCATGGAGCCTTCCACTTTACTGCAAAATATTGAATGAAAATATTCAGAGATAAAGGACAATCAGTTGAAGTTCCAACAGCAAAACTCCAAGAATTTTTTGGTCCAATTCTCTTGAAAAACATCAAAATTTCAAATGTTCATGATTTCGGAAATACAGTTCCGATTTTAAAAATTCCAACTTTGTTAAGCTCAGAAGCCTGAGATCTTACCCCTCATAAAATTTCATGAATCTTGGTGAGGATCAGATGAAAACTCCCATTTTGCTGGATCACCTGACATGGAATGACCCTTACGCAAAAGATTTTAAGCAATATAACAGATGGATTGTACAGTATCACCATTGTTAACGAACAACAGTTGTCACACTAGAAATTAAAACGATTTGGTATATACAGATCACCACTCCCATTAAACCAATAACCTGAAGGATAGATTGTGACTAATCTAACTTGGGGGGTAGTGCACAAGTTGGAATTTGGAAGTCGTCATACAAACCAGTGGCACTAAAATTATCAGGTACGCAGGCTTTAAAAGGCTGTCTCTTGAAAGAAATCCTTTCTCAGCACAGAATCAGACACTAAGATCTTACAGAGTATATATTTAGCCTGCAAAGTAGGCATCACCAGCTCTTATTCAAATAGGCTTTAAAAGGTATCATACTTATCGTGTTCAATCAGTGGAAGCAGAGGAATAAAAAACGATGGCCCGAACTCATTGCCCATTCCCTGAGTTGCAATCAGTAGCGGTTCTCCAAGCTTCGAAAGAACCAACAGAGATCCTCGGCCAGTAATGCAGGCAAGAAAAAGGTCATCACACGTCCATGCCATGCCAGTGATCCAGTAGGTTCTAGAAAACGGCATTTGTCAATCCGATAACAAAGATGCCATTCAATAAACAGCAGGAGCTTGTCTTTCTTAGCCAACATAAGCTTGAAATGTCAAATCTTACGGACTATACACTGTACGGCCGTTTGATCTTTGATATTGCAAAACTTACGCCGGATCATTAAAAGTTCAGTTTTTCTCCCATGTAAAACGTACCATGCTTTGAGTAACATAAGTAAGAAATGCGAAACGACTTAAAAACAGCAGATCAGCCATGTGACGACCACTAATACATACAAAAAAAGGAAATAAAAAACATACAGCAGAGCTGTATATTTCAAAATGAAAACTGCATAAAACGAGTTTGTCATTATAGTAAAGTAACTTTCAGACTCGAGCAAACATGCTTGTGAAGTGTGGATGTTTGATACCAAATTAGCGAAACAACGAATAGACACGCTACTTCAGTATTAAATCAGGGATGTGTAATGGGATAAAAAAAATAACAGATTCTGTTTTATTCTTTACATACAGTGATTTGTAATCTTCGGAAAAATGTCAAGTTTGCTGCGAAAATACTGTTAAAGGTTTTAGTCACCCTATGTGCAATCGTTTCTTTTTCTTTTTGTAAGTAAATACGTAAGTGAAAAATATCTGCTGCTATCTCCAACTATCTTATCTTGCGTTGCAAACCTAATTGTAATAAAAATTGGTTTTAAGTCACAGCAATCGCAAGAAGGTTATACACAGGGTTGCCAGGTTGGCCCTTTTGGGGCTAAATTTCAGAAATTTGGTCCCGATTAACACTTTCTAGCCCCAAAATTTTCGTTTGGCCCTTTGGCTCTTTTTTGGCCCTTTTCCCAGATAGGCTGGCCTGTTGCAAGAAGTAGATCTGACCACCCTGGGTCCTATCTGAGAAACAATATTTTTCACTTTTTCGACTAATTCATTGCAGATTTTCACCAAATTCCAATATTTTGAAGGTTTTTGATTACAAAATTTTGTTAGGATCCCTGGCGTTTCTGGTTATGTGAAAGTAAGTTCATTAGAACACCTGTTACTCGCTGCAGTTGTAGAGGTAGCAGTGAGAACTGTTACGTTACCTAACTTCCTGTTTTTCAGGTGGTGCACGTGTTTATTGGTTTTGTTTTGAATGTTGTTGCATTAACACTTATCGAAGGATGGTAAATTTATCTCAGTTTATTGCTACACATGAAAATTAAGTTGTTCTCTTATGATCTTTCATCACGTACTTGTTTTGCTGTTGTGCTACAATTGCAATTGAGGAATATTGTCACTTATTAAGTTCATAACTATGGGTTCATTTGACTTCGTAACTGCTGATAAATTTGGAAAAAAATGGTTGGACCTTTTTGGGCCCCTTGCCTTAGAATTTGGCTCTTTTTTGGCTGTTTCTGGACTAGATTTGGCCCCTTGGCAAAAAGTAGATCTGGGAACCCTGGTTATACATGTTGGGGTGTGGTTGAAGGCTTGCAGATTTGCAAGCAGGAATCAAGGGCCAAGCACCAAACTTAAACAAAGAAAAACAAACATGAAAAAAGACCAGTACATTCCCAAAAACGCAAGTTGTTGTTGTAAGCATACGAACTGTTATACAGTGGGTTGCGATTTTGGTTGCGATTTTAGCGCTTTCAACAAGAATGAATTGCTGCTTGGTATTTTCATTGGTAACTCTGACATGAAATCCATCATCTTTGTGAAAAGCGGTTTCTGAATAATCGCCACCAAGAACCCTTATACATCAGTCGATTACCATCCTGGACTTAAATCAGAAGCCATAGCCATAACAGCAAAATCCAAATGCAGGTTGGTTATATTTTTTCATGACTGTTTTCCATCTCTAGTGGCGTATATACCTTCAAGTACGCGTTCGTTTTAATATACTTCAAGCAAATGAAGTTGTGCTTCATGCGAAAAAAACATATCCAAAATAAAAGAAATTCCAGGTCAATTGAGCTCATTTCCAACGAAATGATAGATCATAAAATTACGAAACAATGATGCTACCATGATCTTCCATGACATTGGCAAAAAAATTACACCGAATTGCAATGCATGCTGCTGCATTCAAGCACTGTCCAGTTTGACTGAAATTCGCATTGTGTCTTTTGGCACCAAAATAAGTCAGGTATACTGTGCCATAAGAAATGACAGAGTTAACTGCAGACGAAAAAGACCAAAAAATACAGAGAATGAACATAAGAAGCGCTGTAGTTAAACAATAGTGCTCACGAAACAATAAAAATGGCCAGGTAAGTTTAGCAAGAAAAAATCTTGCTTCCACGTCTACTTTTGCATAAAAAAATTGAAACAGACATGACATTCAACATATCAACTTTTAAACGAATCGAATGATAGTTGGGGTAGAGTAAATTTCAGATTTTACTGTTAATTCAACCAGAATCTAGTAACTCTAGCTGTGAAAATACCCACAAAGCGTAACGGACAAAGCTTATTAAAATCAAGATTACAGATCGACCGATGCATCGGCATGCCGATATATATAGCTCATAGAAGCCTCTACACTGTTAGTAAGGCAAACATATCGGTATCGACCCAAAAAAGTATTACATCGGTTGAGCTCTAATCAAGACCTAAATCATCAAATTGCACAATTAACATTTGTTTTGAAAAGGAAAAGCTTTTTAGCAGTGCAAACAAAACACATGTCCGTAAATGACTTACTTTGCAAACTGTGAAAGAACATTCTGATTCTTTGAGCCCAATCCCTTCACGTCAACAGCTAAGGAAGTTGCTGTATACGGGTGAACAAACATTAGTTGTGATTGATAAGGTTGGCGTTGATTGACAGCAATGGCAATCGTCTGTCCGTCATTGCTGATCCGAAGGAGATAAGCTCCACGTATTCTGATAAAAATCTTACATTTAGAAAGTAAGATAACACAAAACAACTTTGTGGTTTGGTTCAATCAGTGATGCATTGAAGGCAAAACATTTGAATCCACACTTTGGTGCTTTTTCGGAAATGGTCTCGTCAAATGTTTCCGAGCTATTATCAAGATGGGATTCTTCAGAGCTTTAGTTAGACCATGAGAAAGAACAATGTTTCAAACACAAAAATGAACAAAATAAGAATTCTTGGAAATTACAAATATTAAAAAACAGGCCCAGACCCACTGGCTGTTAACCAACAGATGTGGTAGAATGTTATCACATTGAAATGAAACACCAAGAAAAATTTGAATACAACAAGTATTCATGCAACTTGTCATGAAAGTAGGAGGGTTGCAACCAGCTGATATTTTCAGGAGGGGGGAAATGATTGTAACTTGTTGTTGTACCTAACACCTAAACATGATTTTGAAAATGTCGGGAAGGGACAATTGCCCAGTTGCCTCCCCTGGTTGTGGGCTTGTGTGCAAGTGTTATTTTTTGACAGTAGTTCAAAAAATAGGTTTATAAAACAAGTCACATTCAGAAAAAGCAAGCCTCAAGCTTTGAACAAAATTGCTGTCAACTTGAGGCTGAAAATTTATGAAATGGTATCAACAGCTTGACCTTAACCAAATGCCTGTCAGCAGCAAAAGTGTTTACCTCCTTGTGGCTTCGCTGATGTCACATTTTTAACATACCTGCTTTTCCTGGATGAATTTCATAAATTTTTGCATGGAATACCCACATTGCATCATAAGCTGTGTTTACATGGAGGCAAAGTGTTAGATTCAAATTAACTCACCACTTTTTGTTAGTAGCAAATTGAAAAAATCTTTCAGAAAAAATCCACAGTATTCAAGCGCTAACCACATACACTTTCGCATATGTAGTAGACCAGGGGTTCTTAACCTTTTTTCTCCAATTCCCCACTTTTTAGGGGGTCAACTCTCCATTTCCCACCACAGCATCAGTCTTTGACAAAACCGATTTTTAACCCATGAAGTGTTTAGTACGTAAATGACTTACAATACCTCATATATTGGTTGTTTTTGTCATTAAAACAGTCTGTACATGGTTGTGATTTGTAAAGTAAGTCAACATTTGGATGTGATGTGTTAAATTTTGAAGCAGTGGTTCTACTGTCCGACCGGTAATTCCCCACTTGGCAACTCCACCATTTCCCACCAGTGGGGAATTCCCCACAGGTTAAGAACCACTGTAGTAGACTCTTGCACACATTATACAAGCTCCAGATTAAATTTATGCTGCTGACCAAAGAGGCTCTTGCCTTCCTGAGTATTTAAGATTCATTGTGATAACCAACTTTAAAAAATAGACTGAAATCTGAGACTGTAGGATTTTCTAGTCGGAAAAGCTCATTAATATGTCATTCAATGTGCGGCCCTGGTTAAGATAGTGACATAATTTTTGGCTCAGCAAGCCATTTGGGTTAGGCATGGCTGCACCAGAACTAATCCAAAAACAAGTTTTAAATGATTTCAAGTGTTCTTGGCACAAAAACACTGATGGATAAAATGTATTCAAAAGCAAAATGAGCTGACAAAAAATTCTGGATGCATTTGCATTATAAAAAACAGCATAAAGGCATTGCTGCAAAAAAAACTGGTTTAATTTTTTGTTTCATTTACTGAGTGTAAATATCACTAAACATTTACAAAACCAAAACCTTCTGCAAAAAGGATAAAAAGATCAAAGAATGAAACAAACTTGTTGAAAAATACGCAAGAAAAAATAAACTCTTTCTTACAGCAACAACATCATTGAAAATAAAATGTATAATGAAAACATTTCTCTTCTTTTCAAAACTTTTATGCAATTGGAGATTTACTGTTCTATGCACTTGTGCAAACAATGCAAAATGAACTAAGTTAGGTAGACGAAGTTTTATTTTACTTCCTTCAGAGTGTCATGAACTGGCACCCACTTTCAGGTGCTCTGTACCATAGGACATGCAGCTACCTTCACAGTGAATGCTGCACTGGTGGCATGCCAGTATCAGCACCATGTATGAAGCTTTCTCTTGCACCCAACCATGAATGTCAAGCAGGAGACAGGAAATACAGCTTTCAAGTCTTGGTAGGACCTAACCAGGATTTGAACCCAGTCCACCAGCTTTGGTGGCATGCGCTCTGTCCCAATAGGCCACTTAGCTAGTCCAAATTTTTTTTTTTCTTTGCAACTCCTTAATAAAATAAAAAGCACAACATTTTTTAAGAAGTTTAACATTTAAAATTTCCAAAACAATCTGACTGTTTTGTCCCAATTACAGCTGAATGCTTGGTTGCATGAAGGGTTGACCAACTGCCCTCCTGTAACAATGTTGCTACATTTAGTTTTGTTTACCAAGTACAGTTTGAGGATTGGAATAAAAAAGCACCTGATAGGTTTGCAAGCAGGTTTTAGCTCCTCTAGTGGAAAGGTGTGAAATGCCACAGAAGATGAAAGATCAGTAAAATCACAGTTCAGCAAACCATCATCAGGCCAATGCAACAGAGTAGTACAAATCACAACTTGTGCCACATTGTTGCTAATGTATGCTATCAAACAGCAGTTTCCTTGCTCCTGCAAACATGAAAAACACTTGCAGTTAACAGAATCAGATACAATACTGTTTTGTCTTCTATTTCAAAGCAGTAAACAATGATCAAGCCACTCACTCTCAACTGTTCAAATACATATTTATTACTCATTATTAAACATAATACAAAAATTATGCCTGGAAAACATGAAATACATTGCATAAAACCAATAATGAATGGATTTGTTCACATACACAAATTGAGAATATCTTGCATAAGTTTCTTAGAACTTAGAAAAAATACTTGGAAGCTCTACTTGTTTCTTGAGCATCAGTATCAACCTGTGTCTTCCTTTCTATTAACTGCGGCGATTCTTGTCTACCCATATCTTCAACTTAGAAAAAATGAAGAAAAATTACGTTCTGAAATTTACCATTACACGCTTTCACTATGTTAGCACACACCAAGCCATACAATAAATGAATTAGATATTGTGAAGAACTGCAATTAACATGATCATGAAAATAATGTGTTTTTCTTATTCAAGAAACATATGTTAGCATGCAAGAATTCAGCACAGTACCTGGTTACTAAAAAACATTGCATCAACTGCTGTTTCCTTGAATGCAATAGACTTTGCAGTACCAAGGTCTAAATCAATGCTTGACCAGTGACCCTTTTCTGCAGCCACAGTGCTGATCTTTGAGGTCTCTTCCCACACATTAATTTTGCGATAATCCATAATCACAACGATCCGCATACCAGTGTTATTGATAAAAATGTGTTCCTTAGCGAAATCTGCAAGCCAATGATACATATCACAATGCACCACATCAAATTTGTATAAATTAATTAATTAATCCCTTAGGGATTCATTACGGGATTAATTAATTATCATTTTGACCATAACTTCCCAACCACAAATGCCAGTCTTGTGCTCGAAAGATTGGGCTAGAAGGCCAGTCTTGGGCTCGAAAGATGCAGATTTTCATCTAGTTTTTTAAGAAAAAAAATAAATTACCCCTTGAACTTTTTTTATCAAATCCTGATGACATCACACAACAATCCCTTGACCCTACCTACTCATGACATCATCCCTAAAAAAGTTAAAAAATGCCCAAATTTATTAAATCTGAAGCTAGGCAACTTTTCTGCTTTGATTTTTTTAGAACAGCTCTCTAGCTCTATCAGCTAGCACAGGGGTTCCCAACCATTCTCTTACAATGTACCCTTTCAGCATTTCAACAGATAAGCATGTACCCCTTGAGAATTTTGACAGATGAACATGTACCCCTAAAATATCTTATGACAAAATATTTGATCATGGTTATGCACAGATACATTTAACAATAAGCCTATAATGACTTTTGATAATAATATTAACTGATATATGTATAAATATTTGGAAATAAATATTATATAAAAATATTTTATCATCTATTGCTAACCTTAAATGTACCCCTTCCGATAGGCAAATGTATCCCTAGGGATACATGAACCCCAGGCTGGGAACACCTGAGCTAGCACATTATGGCTGGAAAAGTCAAAGCCGACAGCTTCTGCAGTTCGCAAAGGGTTTGAAATCTGACATTTGAAAGCTGGATCTTTTCAAGAATAGATACCGGTAGTGCAGTGACATTTAATACCTTCTGTGTGGTGTGAATTCCAAACAATTATTCAGCTGGTGCGGGACAGTTTTTAAGTTGTTTTCATCCAACAGCTATACACAAAATTGAATAACTCAAAAAGTAGCTATACTCAAAATTGAATATCTCAAAAACTTGATCGACCTCAAATTTTCAGGAAAGATGCATTTTCACAAGAAGGTATGTCTAAAATTTGGTTGCAAAAGACCAAGCATGTCAAAAGTTACTGCGCTCTACTCAACAACTACCGAACCCAAATTAGCGCGTTGCCAGCCATGGGCACAAACAATTAGTCTGATGCGCTGGGAACAGAGTCCGGTTGCTCGATTAAAAAATTATTAACTCATGAAGTTCTTGATGCATTTAATTCAATTTTTCAGGCAAAATGCATACAATCCAAAGATATATCTTGTAAATTTTGGTTACAAGTTTAGTTTTGAAAAACTTATGGTACTTCACAGAACTACTGCTCAACCCTGCTGATTAGGACAAAGTTTTTTAGCCTACGTGCATCTGTAGTTGCAAAACGAAGGTATCTAACTCCAAAGCTTTTCGTTAGAATTACTTCAAATTGTCAGAGATTATTAATATCATATGTGGACATTTTCTGTGCACAAATACAACTAAAAAAAGAAGCTATCCTTAAAAATGCTGAAATGCACAAGGCAAATGGCCTAGCAGCTGCATTACAGGCTGATAAAACCAAGAAGTCATTTTGGCAAAAGGTCAATAACAAAAACAGATCCTCATCACTACCAACATTGGTGGGAGGGGCAAATGGTGGTTCAGAGATTGTTAAAATGTGGAAAGACTATTTTAAAGGAATACTAAACTCTGAAAACTCTGCCAATGGGTCTGCAGAGTCTGTGAAACACAGCATAGACTGCAAAGAGAACTATCTGGGTGTTGAAATGCCCATGTGTTCTTTTGTCTCCTTGGCATCACTTCTTCAAAAACTGCGCTTGAACAAATCTCCAGGGCCTGATTGTATTTCTGCAGAGCACCTGTTGTATGCAGATGAATCTCTGCGTTTTTTTCTCAGTGAACTGTTTAACATGTGTATTGTTCACGGGCATATACCCAATTCCTGTTTAAACACAACAATAGTTCCCATATGCAAAAACAAGATTAGGAATATGTCTGACACTTCAAATTACAGACCAGTCGCAGTAGCCACAGTGGTGTCAAAGCTGCTTGAGGACTTCATTTTATCTAACATCTCTCCTTTCCTTGGTACCACAGACAATCAGTTTGGTTTCAAGGCTGGTCATAGTACTGATCAATGCTGATTTTTGTTAAAGCAAACTGCATCATACTTTGTAACCCATGGTTCATCTGTACATGCTGTGTTTTTAGATGCCTCGAAAGCCTTCGATCGAGTAATACACATGAAATTATTTGCGAAACTAATTCAAAGAAAGGTGCCAATGTGTTTTGTGCGCCTACTGAAACATTGGTACAAAGAACAAACAATGCAAATAAAGTGGGGCAAGCATTTTTCTGAACTGTTTCATGTGTCTAATGGGGTTAGACAAGGGGGAGTACTGAGTCCATGCTTGTTTGCTGTTCATTTAGATGATTTGTCCAATGAAATAAACAACATCAAAGCAGGGTGTTATATTGGCGAAGTTTTATTAAATCACTTGATGTTTGCTGATGATATTTGTGTGTTATGTCCAAGTGTACGTTGGTTGCAAAGAATACTAGATGTGTGCCAGGCGTATGCAGAATCGCATGGGATTATTTTCAAC
>Ga0210059_1012894_pt1 | contig 12563 bp, 5 predicted proteins | sample Ectturendosymbi2_FD_188042 | JGI IMG/M metagenome (GOLD analysis project Ga0210059, IMG submission 188042) | Ecteinascidia turbinata endosymbiont from Florida, USA - Sample 2 (SPAdes) (version 2) | ecosystem: Host-associated > Tunicates > Ascidians > Unclassified | place: Key West, Florida...
AAGCTACACCGTGACAGGTAAAAAGCAGGTGAGAAAGAATATATTGGAAAATCAAATATTCCTGCAGACTCGTGTAATAGGGGAGGAATAAAAAAAGTTTTGTGTCATGGGGGAGGAATGAAAAGTTTGAAAATGAACAAAGGGAGGAATGCATCAAAAAAGGTTGGGAACCACTGCCTTATGAGGATTATATTAGGCAACTGAAGTTACGCAGAATGTCCACAAGAGTTGAAACACTACATGTCGGATAAAAAATCAGCTGTACATCATAACAGTACTTCTGGCTGCAATATACTTTTGCAGAATCTCAGGGTATGATTCAAAACCTCGATGTGCCACGCAAAGAGTTCTGCATTACTGACCGAAAAAATCACGCCACAAAAACCTGGCAAGCGGTGCTGACTATCAAGCTGCTAGGCTTGTGTCAAGTTTTATCCATTTCTATATCAGCATTATTCTCGTTGATTGCAGCCTATTTGCCCGTCATGGACACCGTGGGCAGACTTATCCAACATTGAAGAATGCTCCAAAACATGCGGAGGTGGAACTTATATTATCAGAAGGGCCTGCTCCGGTGGTGTTGTCGGCGAGTTCGGCTGCTTGGGGCCATCGACCCGGGTGGACCCTTGCAACACGCAAGTGAGTTCGAATCATGAGAAGACTTGTACTCCCGATTTCGCATACATTTTTACTTTACGCACAGTCACGATTCCCGTACTAGAGACGTTCTTCGAGTGAATATGGCTGTTTGGATTTTTTATTTTGTGATATTACAACAAACAGATTCAAGTTAACACTGCTTTTGAAACTGCGGATCTCAACGAAAATATTTTTCTCACAGATTTTGCCCATGTTACCATAACGATCATATTTAATAATAAATTAACTTTCAAGTGTGCATTCGTTTTGTATACGTTGACAGTTTTCACATTTCTCGGTAGTTTCAGCCGAGCTAGAAAAACGCACTCTAAATCCCCACAACTCGTCATTTATGGTTGACGAGGTTCTGAGCACCAAACACTGTGTTGGTTAAGAACGAATGTGTGTTGTGTTTTCAATGTGGCAGGCAATTGTTTGGTGCTTGAAACACAGATTGCGGGTATATGCATAAGCGTATGGCATGGGGGTGCAGGGGGTGTGGTCACATCCCCCCACTCAGGGACATTTGCCATTATTCGGGCAAAATGTCCCACATTTAGGCAAATTATACAGCTACATTCACTTTTCAGTAAGGTAGTGTCTATTTTGCTATCAACGGCAAAAGCACTCCTGAGACTATTTTGCCATTCTTTTTTGCCTCTGATGGCAAAATAGACACTGCCTTTAAGTGAACCGGAATCGTTTGGTAATTCCAACAGCCTTCATCAAATTTTGTCCACTTAAAAAACTTCAAGTTTTGGGTAAAATTAGAAACATTTGGGTGAATTAGGGCACCAACTTTTCATCCACCTTTACTGTAACCAATGGTGTAAGGCAAGAGGAAGTTCATATTTATTTGCTGTTCACCTGGATGAACTCTCAGACCAGCTGAGTTCAGCCGATGTGGGATGCACTGTGGGAAATGTCGTTGTGAATCATCTAATGTTTGCTGATGATATGTGTGTGATCAGCCCCAGAAATAGTGGACTGGAACGTCCTCTGCATCTTTGTGGTGACTACGGCATGCTGCTGAACACGCAATCGTTTTTAAAAGAAACAAAACAATTGGTGTTCTTTTTTGCCCTAAAAAGTATGAACAACTTGCTCCAGCAAATGTTTTTTGAACGGGGTACGTGTGCAATTTTTGACCAAGTGAAATACCTTGGTGTGTGGATAAATGCCTCACTGAAGGATGATGATTATATTCAGAGACAAGTGAAATCACCATGCTGTGCAGCAAACAAACTCAGAGGCACTTTCGATCAATGCTCTCCTGCAGTAAAAAACACTCTATTTCGTGCCTATTGCATGTCAATGTATGCTTGCCAATTGTGAATAAAATACACACAGACTAATATGAAGCCCGGGCCGGATTTAACTTATGCGAGGCCCTAGGCTAATCCACTTGTGAGGCCCCCTCACCCATTGTTGTGAGGAAAAAAATGGAAAGCGTTAATCAATTTGCTAAAATCCGAAAATGACGCTCTGAAAGTACGGCCATTAGAAATTCCAAATCAATACTGGAGTGCCCACGATCACTGCGTTTGTTGCTACCTTCAACGCAAAAGCGTTAAATTGCACGGAATTTTGAAATTCTACTTGGCTGGCGGGAGCAGGATTATTGACTGCCACAGGCAAACCAACCGAAATCGCCACAATTGAAGTATTTGACAAAACACATGGTCTACGTTTTTTTATAAGAATCACGTGTTTTTTCTTATCTGTGTTCAAAGAAAAAAAACAAACACACTGCACCTATATAGTATGTGTGGCGGCATAAAGACTTTAAAGCACAGCGTGAGGACCACTTTACAACTCGCTCACCACGGCTGTAAAAATCTCACACACACGCGCAAAACACGTCACGTAAAACGCACCCAAATGGTTGTAACTGTCAGGTTCACACGATTCGCGTGTTTCTTACTTTTTCATACTGGTAAGAATCGAACGTAACTGAACTGTCGCGTGAAAAGATGTGAAGTTTAAAAACCAGAACCGTCGCCAGAAAGTCTGGAATACGAGGTTTAAATTTGCGCAAGGGACTTGGCATTCTGAAAATTTGATAAAATCTTTAATGATTTAAAGTGTTTCACATTTAAATTTGGAAGGGCTGAGCTCATCAACGCCCACCGTGGCGACTGGAATGGTTTAAATTTTGCTTATACTGTCATTGAAATACATATAAAGAAATAAAAAGCTACAATCATCGAATCAAGTAAGGCTGAACATAACACAGTAAACAGTTAAAAAGGTTTTGTCCTGCCTTCTTCATAACAAAATTATCTAAGAATAAATTACATTTGTTTGCCTGAGTTTGTCACTTTCAATGTACCGAATGCTTAGTGTGGACAACCTCTCCTGGAACATTGTGACCCTTTAATTCATTTTTAATTCTGTTGAATCTTGAAAAGGACATATCGCCTGAGCAGTTAGTGACCATCAAGCTAAGAAATAAGGCTTCGCGTGGTTGCATAAACTACAGCAAGAACTGTACTAATCTAAGGCTTCAGACCCAAACGCGCTTTTGTCATTTTTTCGCTGTTTCCCTGTCCCGTTGGGGAAGAGTTCTGCAGTAGCCAGTTGGTAAAGTGGCTTTTGCTTGCTATTCACGCTCGTCAAGATCTTCTCTGATTTGCTTAGCGTGGGAGCAGTACAAACTTGGGCAAGTTCTCAATAGCAATGCGATTTCTGAATGACTTTACTGAAGATAATTCATATGGAAAAAATCACATCTAAAGGTACCAATCGAGCTTCATGCGATACAAACGCTGACAAAACTACTGTATTGCTCAGACACCTAAGCAACAACTATGCTTTTATTGTAGGATACTGCTGCTAGCCTTACACATGGCTCTTATTTGCAGTACAACCTTGCTTTGATCAGGTGCAGTGACGCAACCAGAGGCTTCAGCCATGGGAAACTTAGCTGAAGGGAGCCCACTGACTTACGCTCAGAAAATAGTTGAGAAACAATAGCAAATCCGGAATTGAATGGCTATACAAAAACCCGAAATCACCGGAAACCACTCCGAAAAACGCAAAAAGCAATCTACTGAAACCAAAAGAATAGTAAATACCAAAATACAAGCTAGGTAGGGGACGGGTTTTTACATTTAGTTTGACAGGGGGCGGTTCGCACCAGAGTTGGATCAATTACAACTGTAATTGTAATTGAGTGTAATTAATTACATATTTTCGAGTAATTGTAATTGTAATGGAGACTTTTTATTCTTGTGTAATTGCAATTGTAATTTGCAATAAAAATTGACCAAATTACAATTACTTTTCTTTCCAGCAACTACACAGAATTCGAGAAAACGCGGAAAAGCAAACCATTGTTACACCTTCTATGTTACCAACTACTACACCACAGAGCTTGTCAGGTACACAGCACGATCACACATACGGTAGCCAGACAGGCCCATGCAGAGTGAAAACAATGAACGATGTTCACACATGACGTACGGATAACGCATGACTCAGCGAGAATGCTTGCGATATGGGAAAACCACAACACGCTTGTATGGAGCAAGATAGCGGTTGTTACAAAGTTCCGTTGCTCATCCGTTACAGCCTGAGTTGCCAAATGCAAGGAAACATTCTTTGCAATATAATTCATGTCAGATTTAATGTTTTTTGACGAAATGGATTTGCATGCAATAGACCAAGGCTGCCCAGCCCGCGGGCCGCATGCGGCCCGCGAGGTTTTTTTTTGTGGCCTGCGATGTAATAAGTTCGTAAGCAGATTTTTTAAATTTTTAGTATTTTTTTATAGGCTCAAGTATATTTGCCATCAAAACACACCAAAATTATACCTATTGTTTCTGTTATGGGCCTACCACTTAAGAACTTGTATAACAAACGCTTCAAAAATATGTCAACTTTTTAGATTTGGTTTACGTCCATACAAGCTGGCAACACTGCGTGCAACTATGACTCATTTATCACCTCGTGTTATCGCATAGAACTTAACAAAATCAAGGTATTTGTTACGTCACAATAGCTTCTTGTTACGTCACCAAAACTTTTGTGGCCCGCAATACCAAAAAGGTTGGGCAGGCCTGCCATACACCATAGAGCATTGGATAACATTCCCAGACTATGGACAGTTCCCATTCGAGAGCAATTCTAACTGGCGTTATCTTTGCTCTGTGACGTGAATTACGCAACAATGGACGAACTTTCATGAGAACTTCTCATTCACTGCTACGTGTGTTGAGTCACAAAGCAAATATTGTGCCAACAGGGGCGGAGCCAGACATTTTCATTTGGGGGGGCCACTGGAGGGGCCAGTTTTGCAACAAGGGGAGCTGCCAATGGTCTGTGTAGGACTTTCAGAAAGAGACCTGAAAAATTTTGGGGAGGCCACTGGGGGGGCCAGGCAAAATTTTGGGCGGGCAGTGGCCCCCCTGGCACCCCCCTAGCTCCGCCCCTGAGTTCCAACCAGATTGAGAGCAAATTGAAGTTTCCGTGACCCAATCCTCGAACTGTTGCATTCAGTCAGCTGTCAGTATAATCGCGACTTGTAGATCCGTTTGCTTTTCAAAGCTTTTTTATTGCTATTTTTCACTCTTAAATTAGAAATGAAAGAAGGCTAGATAAAAAAATAAGTCATTGGGACTAGCAAGATTGCGGAAAGGCATACATTTTCCATGTGCATCACATTTTTTGCATTTTTATAAATATTTAAATGGACTGTATGCAAACAATTGTGATGAACCCAAGTAGCGCTGTTGAACTGGAGTTGTCCCTGGTTAGATCAATATTAGGCACGCTAAAATAAATGTTTTTTTGTGTGCATTTATTCAATCATTATTCATCCACAAACTTGTCTTAGAAAATTACAACATATTGCAGAAATTGTAACATTTTAAAAATGGATGACCAAAACGAATATCTTGAAAACACTGCTGAATCCCTTGTAACACCACTGTCCAAATTTTTAAATCCCTAACCAGAACTGAGGCACGGTGCAACAACTGTAAAAGAAATTCAAATTTTCAACTAAAATAACATTTAATTTGATCACGCGTTTGTTTCTCCTCGTGCAAAATCTGCCATAAATTTGCTACTCTGTCTATTTCCCAGTCAATGACGGTTTCGGCTCTTAAAGTGCATAGCCCAAATGCTGCTATTCCAAATAGCAAGCTTTCTTATAAACTCGGAGATCGAAAATCGGAGCTTTGGAACTTGCCATCATTTTCATACATACTCTTTATTTTTTGTTGTTGGAGAATTAAAACGTATATGTGCTAATTTGCAGTTCGCCAATCAGCATTGAAGTTGTAGCTGGATGGCAGTCGTGCGTTTTACTGTAAATAGCTACAGTTGTGTAGGCCTACTTGCCTAATTCTCAACTGTTTGTCGCGCTCTCGGCGAACTGACAGTGAGGTCTGTTCGCTGCGTTTAGACTGCGCTGGTAGAATGTGGAATCTTGCTTGTGTTGTATTCCAGAAACCATTTTCGAAGACCAATCATTGTTCAAACGATCAATTGTTGTTGCTTTAAGTGTGACAATAAGTGTTTGCGCTGATAATCTATATTTGTGTAGTAACATCTGTAGGAAATAAGAGACTGCAGCTCTGTGGATACGCGGAAGTCGCAAGGTGTCAAAATAGGCAAAAAATAATTTTATAGGCGGTGAAAACCTCAGTGAGTGCTGTTCTCTGAAGCTCACAAAAAGCCTGTTCTGGCACCACTTGGGGAATCATCCCAACATGTCTGCATGTATCACAGTGGAAACCGCTTAACAGAGCACCCTCGGGAGTAGCAAAACCTGCTCTAATAAACGGTTGCTTTTTATCCGATGAGAACTTTTTGCAATAAAAATAGGGTGTCATTCACACTAGGAGTTCACCAATACATATATCGATATCAGGGTACTCTATTTCATTCTCGTTGTGAGCACTGTACACAGTATTGTAAAAAGAAAACGTACTGGATTTTTGCAATATTTTTGTCATAATGTATTGCACAGTAGCTGTTGTGGTGGACACTGTTCACTCTTGCCCCTCTTCAGCACAAAAGAACAGGTGGATTTTTGATTGTTTTACTTCAGTTTTGGTTGCTTGGTCTGCAACATGATCACTGCTGCGCGTCTGACTGCTCTAATAAGCGGTGTGCTTGCTCTAATAAGCGAAGAATTTATAAGAAGAAAAAGATAGGATCGTTTTTTTGTTCATCCGAAACTGCTCGAATAAGCGGTTTGCTCTATGAACCGATGCTCTATTAAGCGGTTTCCACTGTATTTTCATATTCTTAAAAGAATTTGTAATTTCAACTTGTGATCAATTCCAAATGTGAAGGTAATTGTAATTATAATTGTAATTTGATATTTTTAGCACAGAACAATTGTAATTGTTATGTAATTGACAAATTTGAAAGCGTAATTGTAATTATAATTGGAATTGAACTGAAATGATGTGATTGATCCAACTCCGGTTCGCGCCCCTGCCACCCGTCAGTTATGCCACTGATCAGGTGCATCTCAAACATGAACAGCCACAAGTTCTTTTGATAGAGCCGCTACGTAACAATCAGTGCGATTCAGCAAATGCAGGACGTAGCCAGCGTGCTTTGAGTATATCGACGCAATAGTTGGCATGCGGCTTGACAAGTCATATTGAGAATTGAGACACATGGAAACTCGTTGGAAGACTCTGGCGTTGTCACTACGGAAGTTGAATAAAACAAAATTTCGTGAATTATAACGTAAATTTTTGACGAAGTTTAATCTAAATGATCATATACCAGCCATTGACTGTATGCGTACCAGTTTTTTGGCGGCCCCTTGGATCTTGAGGCCCTAGGTTTAAGCCTATATAGCCTATAGGCAAATCCGGCACTGTATGATGCGCTTACATGTTACGCATAATAATGCTTACCGAATCAGAGTTGTAAACGGGCCTCAATTTGAAGCCCGGACCCGGACCCGGCCCGACATTTATATTTGAGGCCAGATTTAGTCCCGAAAGCCACGTTTACCGAGTGGGTCAAGATGTGCGCAACTTCGCGGTATCAACAAATGTAGTGTACTGGTATAGCTGCAGGTACACGGTTATATCACACCTAAAATAGCAATCATCTTGACCAAAACATTTGCTCAAAATCACAATCTTAGCTTGTTTATGCACGGCAGTACTGCGGAATGTAATCTTTCTCAAGAAAAAAGAAACTATCACGAAACTACCCACGATGGCGCTATAGGCATAAAAGAAATTACCTGTGATAGGGCTATCGACATGAAAAGGTGGTTTGTAGGCCATCATTTTTTTAAACAAGCCAAGAATCGCGTAAGTGATTGATCTTTTTGAAGCAACACCACCGCGTGCTAATTTGCTCACCGCTGTCGCCTTCGCAAAAAGAGTGTGAGGCTAATCCGAGCAGAGAACAAAAGAACGCAAGAAACGTCACAACCACTTCACTCACAGAAGTCACCGAGGTGAGCACAACAAATGTAGGTCACAAAAGAAAAAATCTTTACTCTGAATGTTACAAAAAAGTTTTGTATGCAGGCCCGAAGTCGACCCGAAACATTTTGACAAACTTAAGCCCGAAACCCGGACCGACTTACAACTCTGTACCGAATCATGCATTACATGCCCAGAAATCTTAGTGTTCGCCCACACTAGGTTAGCAATTTCGTCAAGCCCTTAGATGCCTTGTGGAGAAATAATTTGCATCGATTTTTTATACGATGCACATCTTTCCCTAACTTTTTTATCTGATCGCTTCAAATGTCTGATGCTTTTCACAAATCTTCATTTATCCTCATTATTTAATGCTCCTCTATGAAGGCGACCAACTGCAACAGTTATGCATTGTTTCGGTGTTCGCGTCTCATCAGTATTGCTCTTGTGTAGCAATAAAACTCCTGTGTGCTTCGTGGTGCTTCAGGATTTCGGTATTTTCTTGTGATTCCTCTATCACCTTCTGTACTCTGATGACGTGTGAAAACCATACATACAAAAAGTGAATCTATATAACTAGTGAAACTCTAACCGCCAAATCCTGCTTTGAACTCAGTAAAAACAATTGGCTCTCAGCCTCATGCCAAATGCGTTGCAAAGCATTTGAAACCTATGTGAAAACATTTCATGCCTCTGCGGGCCAATAACCAAACCGCCACCTGACTTATTGTTCATTTTTATTTTCTGTTAGTTGTTTGCTTTACAATTTGATGCTTAAAGGCCTTTTTATCACTCACTGCCAGATTCTTGTATGACGATGAGCGATTGAAGTTATAGTTTGGGCGCTGTAGAAGTATATTTTACTCCTCACTCTCAGTGCTGATGGTGTACTAACGGCTACTCTGTAATGCGCAATGACTAACGATTTTTGTGTTCTTGTATAATTCGATTGTGCTCGTGATATGGCCCGTAGGTCTGCGACAAAATAAAACATTTCATTTGTTCACATTTGGATAAAATCAGAATCATTTAGGCAAATTTTTACAACCTCGATCAATATTGAGCAAATTAGAACAACTTTATTCAAATTTGCGTGAAATTAGACATATTTCCAGAAATTGGAAAAATTTGGGTAAATTCCAACAGACGAAATTAACTTTGGGCAAATGGCAATCGCTCCATTCATATTTGGGTCAAGTGGAACAATTTCATTCAATTTTTGGTAACTTCAAACAGCTTCATTCCAATTTTGATAATATACAAGCCTTCATTGAAATTCAAATGCAATTACAAAAACTTGAACAAATTCCAAGAGGCTCAATCAAATTTGAATAATTGAAACAACTTCATTCAAACTTAGGTGCAATTGGAACTACCTTGGTGCATTACAAGAGGTTCATTCGGATTTGCATATATTACAGTATAAACGTTTGGATAAATTCCAACAGCCCAAATGTAAGTTGGGCCAATTGAAACAACCTCATTCAAATTTGGGCGGAGTTAGAACTATTTTAAAATTGGGAACGTGTAGTTGTAACCCAACATTCCAACTAACCCTAATATTTGCAAACATCAAATTGTTGATGCTGTAAAGTGTTTTCAAGTTATAACGACTAAAATGTAGCTATGAATGATGTGAGTTGATCCTGTGAAGTTTTCATGTTTCAAATTTGTTTCATGCTGTGAAGTTTTCAAGGCTCCATTTGTTTGCTGTTATACTTCCATGGGCAACACTAGCCTACCTAGTAAAAGCAGCTGTGAATTGCTGTTTTCATAATAGCCAAATGTAGCTTTGATTCGATACTGTGAAGTTATCATTGGGAGTAGTACCTAATGTGCAGCTGCAAACTGTTTTTTAGTAATAATGTGATGTAGCTGTGATATGATACTGTAAAGTTTTCGTGTTTCAAACTTGCTCGATGTTGTGAGATTTACAAGTATGAATCTGTTGCTGCGAAGTATTCATGAACAGAATTAACTAAGTAACTGCAGCTGTAATATGTTGTGCGTTAGTAGTGTAGCTGACGGTTGTGATTTCATACTGTTTAGGTTTTCATATTTGTCATTTCTTTCATGCACTGAATTTCACATGCTGCATTTTGCCAAATTTCAATGTTTCAATTTGATGCTATGACGTGAAGTTTTCTTGAAGAGTAGCAATTGTACTATGTACTGCATAATTCATTAATGCAGTCCAATGAGGCACTGCTATATATCATAAAATATTCTTGCTGAGGTGATTAAGTTATTTGTAATTGGAAATTTGCATTTGTACACATTCCTGGGTAGTTGATCACATAGGCTGCAGTATTACTGCCAGAATCAGTTCCATATTGCTATTTTTCTTAGCATGATGTGTTCTGTGCACATTTAACTGTCTAAACTGGAGTAACTTTTTGGTTTTCATAATGTGACTTCAGAAGCTGTAAACATTTAAGTAAGTTGTGCTGTTTCAAGTACAAAACATTGCGGTGAAGATTGCCTAATGTGGCAGGCTAAGCTATATGCTATTTATTGAATTGCCTCCTCTCCTTATTTGAGACTTGACCTGTTTGCGGCAGTGTAATATCTTAGATCGTAACCTGGTATTTTACTCCTTTTCCAGATTGATTGCGATTGTGGCTAACACAAATGCACCCATCTATGTTAGATAAGCACAGATGTTAACTATTAGCATGATCGTGTTGGAATATAATACGTTTAGAACGTATATAAAAAATTGAAACTGAAGACGCTGAACAACACTTGCCACACGTGGTGGCATGAACGGCTGTTTTTTGCGGGATTTCATTGTACTTAGCTAACATTTTTCAACACAATAAATATTAACCTTGTTCACATATGGCTATGCAGATTACAGAATATTGATTGCTAGTTGAGGGCATAAGACTTTGATACCCATAGTGACACGCACTTTTCAGGATTGCGTTTATTTACCTGGTCATTTATATGATTTGACAATGTAGAGGAGTGTAAACAATATTAATTTCAAACTCAGGGCTGAGAAATCTGTCATTCTGCAATTCATCAGCGAGATGGAGATACCCACATCAACGAATTTGCATGGCAATACGTTACTGCCTTGAATTTAATTTGTACATGAAGAATTGCAGGAGTGCGATTCACGCGTAAATTGAATTGTTACTGATATTTGACGATTGGTAATTATACATGCAGACACTTTGATTTGTTTTCAATGGTACGTTTTAGTCTTAACATTAAAACTTGCTCTTTCTGCGTTATTTGCGAAAAAGAAGATCAAATTTGGGCAAACGTTTTGGCATCTCCCAAAATATGCACTCCCGCATACATGTGGGTGCACGGGAGTTTGCATTTCGTCTATGTTATTACACAACTCTGTGACGGACTGAAAATATGTTTTGTTGTATAAGGCAAGGCACCGATGAAAATCTGACCAGATCCATGTAGAAAACAAACGTCACAGACCGTTGCTGCACAACACCTGGTTTGACACAATTAGCAAAATATTAACAGCCTTCGCAATTTGTCGGTAATCATCAACAAGAAATATGGTTTTGGTGCTATGCTGATAAATCCTGGAAAAATGTAGATGGCATTGACAGGATAGATTCAAAGTTTAATAGTTGATTGCAATCATTTCCAGCCTTGCAACGTTTGGGCGGATTGGCAAACCTGGTCAGTGTGCAGCGCTAACTGTGGAGCCGGTGTGAGGAGACGTACTCGTGTGTGCTACGTGTTCGGCAGCGACACTGAGCAGGCAAGCGACTGCTTTGGAGCTGCGAACCAAGAGGAGTTGTGTCAAGCATCGGTGAGTCAGTTGTGAGTTGTTTGAACTGTTATACTGCGCCATTCTGTGCTCATGGCTAAGTATCGAACTCGAGCAAGAGTTGGTGCATCTGACGAAATCAGTAAACGTTTATGTTCTTAACACTTCAAGAACCGCCAAAGTCACTGTAGTGGCTTTTGAGGAGAATTTCGGCCATAACTCGCGGACCGATTGCGCTAGAGAGTCTAAGATGCGTTTTTTCGTGTGCTTTCAACGGGTAAATATTTATAGGTCACAGCGTTACAAGGTCACAGGGATGACCTTGTGACGTCACATTTCCTAACAATTTTTCAGTGCCAATTTGCCCAGTTCTTTACAAAGAAACCACACGAAAACCTTGGTTGACTCTCTAGCGCGATCGTTAGGCGACTTGTCAATGAAACTGCTTCAAAGTGGAGGAAAGTTTTGCAGGTTCTTCCTGTTTCGAAACACCAATGTTAACTTGTCAAACCTTTCCAGGAAAATTTGAACAATCGTCGATCAAACGAATCTTTTCACTGGGTGTTTTAGCCGATCCCAAACAAAGTGCTGACGTCATATCTTTTTGTTTGTTTGATTATTGTTTGCTTATTTAAGACGTCATATCTTTTTGTTTAAACCTTTGCAGGACTGTGCGACTTGGTCGCAATGGACGAGCTGGACTCTCTGCAGTAGAACCTGTGGCGGCGGAAGTCGATCGTACAGACGCATATGTCTCAACTCCATAG
>Ga0210059_1012895_pt1 | contig 12563 bp, 7 predicted proteins | sample Ectturendosymbi2_FD_188042 | JGI IMG/M metagenome (GOLD analysis project Ga0210059, IMG submission 188042) | Ecteinascidia turbinata endosymbiont from Florida, USA - Sample 2 (SPAdes) (version 2) | ecosystem: Host-associated > Tunicates > Ascidians > Unclassified | place: Key West, Florida...
GCCAGATGACCGCCACGGTCTTTCGCCAATCCTATGTGACACAGCGCCCCTCTTTGTTTACACTGATCAGATATTGTGCCATTGTATTCTCATTTGCTCTAATGTTCGCTAATGGTTGGTTTACTGTTTACTGCATGCGATGGCTTTTATGGTGCTTCTGCTTATTGGCTGAGTCATATGAAACAATAAACCATTACCATTACCAACAACCAGTCAATGCAGGCTCACGTAGAATAGGCGTGAAGACAGCAAGGCCTAGTGTAGACCACAGACCACATTAAAAGAGATAGAGTGCTCTAGCTAGTCTAGACTACAGATCACAGTACGCCTAGACTAGCTGGCCTTAGTCCAGGTGCGCAGTAAACAACGTCCCTAATGCATACTGAAAGAGCCCTATCTTGCCACACCAGGAACAGATCATGCCGACAAACTTGACGTGTCCAATTAGCAGACTAAGAAGGGGAATGGGATTACACTACGGCACAGAGATTACACCACAGACAGAGGCGAAGTCATAACACAGAAGGCAGAAAAGATGCTTCTGAAAATAAGAAATCAGTGTTTCCCAACCTTTTTTGGTTAGCACCTCCTTTTCTGACGAACAAATTTCTACCGCCCCCTACCATGCCTAACACACATATCAACACAATTTTTTCGTATTGTATATTTGGTATCTTTGAAAATGATCAAAGCAAGAATGAGCGCAAAGATGCATCTCACTACATAACATAATTTAGTAAATTAACTCATTTGGCAGTGGGAAACTGTTAGAGTTCATGATTTGGAAACATGTTCTGTGATTTTCAGATTTTTCCTGCAACTAGAAAAGAAGCGGGGCGGCTTTATTTCAGCAGTCAAGAGCTGCCAACTGTCCAATGTTCGGGCGATGTCGAAATACATTCAGCTTGTGTTTGGGTTGTTTTCGCGTACTGGATTTTGTCCAAATACGTTTCGTTTGCAGTGTGTGCAGCAAAAATATACTGAAGCTTGAAGTTCATGAACGAAGTGCCGTTGCAAAATTTATGCGAATCGAGCCTAGGCACAACGATTGTTAGGCGATATGTAGAACCTCGGAGCGCACATGCGATTGCGTACTCAGGCGAAAAGCACAAAATCCCTTCTAGGCTGAGGTGTTAAATAAACAGTAATAACTTTTTTTCCTCTGAAACTTATTACTTGAAACTTCACAGGTTGCTTGAAAATAGGTCTAGCAACATACTCTGTAAGTTTGAAGATTTTGCATTGCTTTGAATGAGTGCAGTGAACCTTCTAAGTCAAAAAACAGTAGACCCATCCCAGTTTTCACCCAATATACCCATCTAAACGAGGTGGAAACTTCCTTTGGTTTGGTTCATCAGAAACTAGACGATCAGCCGAACATTTTATATGTAGGAAGTTTTTTTGTAGCGTGCATGGTTTTCCCAGCACAGCCTTTTCAAACAGCACCTTGCCCGCTCAAGCGTCACGCATAAAACCATACAGGCAGCCTAGCGATTGAGCCAAGTACGAATATATCGTAGACCGGCTCTCAAAGTGTTTAACCCTCTAAGTCCCGCATGCGCCACGTTTCTTATAGAGCTTTGCAATCCTATAACTCGCCAGACGATTGAGCTAGAGAGCTGTTCAAACCCTCTACGGATTCAGCAAGTCCTGTAGTCGAAGTCGAAAAAAAATTTTTTTTGCTTTCAGGGGGTTTTCTGGAGGTGACCTTACAAAGAGGGAATGTTTTGGAAATGTTGGCCACCTTTGGCCGGCCCTGGGCTCCAACCAATTGACCCATTCTTTTGGCACAAAGTTTTGTTGAAAACTAGATGAAAATCCGCGTCTATAGAGCCCTTGATTGACTTGCTTGCACATCTGTGGTTAACATTATGGGCCAAAAACCCAGTTTTTGGCCTAATTCAAAACTTTTCAGAAAAGGCATAATTTGCCCTTTCAGGCCAAACTTTGGCCGGCCATAACTCGGCAGCTGATAGAGCTAGAGAGCTGTTCAAACCCTGCAATTAGTAGTGGCGTCGTGTAGTTTAGAATAAAAAATTTTTTTTAAAAATTTGGATGGGGGATTTTGGGCCAATGGGCTCATGATGGGGGTCTGTTTTTGGTTAATTATATGACGTCATAATCCGATCCCACGCGCCAATATGGTGGCTCGCATTTTTTTTGGATTCTAGGCTAAAATACGCGTTTTTAGTGCCCTTGATCAAGTTTCTTGCGTTTCTGGTTCAAAAGTTATGCCAAAAATATTCCAAATATGTCAGGAATTCCCAATGGCTTTCAGGGGATTTCCCTAATCAATATTCTACCATTTTTTCCATAACTTATCAACCAGAAATGTTAAAAAGTCCATCAAACTCTCTGAAACCTCGTACTATAGCCTAGAATGCATTTAAATCTCGAGCGGTTTCGCGCCGCTGATTCGGCTGAATTCACGTACTCCCACGGGCCGTTGACGTTACGGATTATTTAGAGAAACCTGTCAAAACAACCTGTGGTTTTGTAAACATAGCCAGAAAGGCCGAAATCGCACGGCAAAAAGTTTTTTTCAGCCTAAACTACAAGTCTTTCCCCATTCAGAGCGGATTTGAACAGCTTTCTAGCTCGATCCGCTGGCGAGTGATGGCCATTTAGAAAAGGGGTGTGTTCCAACCCAAATTGGGGTTTGTGGGTGCAGAAATTTTCACCAATTTTGTTTTGTTTGCCATAATTTCGGCTACAGATATGCTACAATAGGGGTTCCCAACCTTTCTCTCATCATGTACCCCTTCAGCATTCTGACAGATGAGAATGTACCCTTCAGCATTTCAACAGATAAGTATGTACCCCTTCAGAATTTCGACAGATACACAGGTACCCTTAAGAATTCCTATGACAATACATTTTATCATGATTATTCATAGATATATTTAACAATAAGCATATAATGATTTTTGAAAAGAATATTAACTGGTATTTGTGTAAATATTTGGAAATAAATTATATGCAAATATAATTTGATCTTCTATTGATAACCTTAAATGTACCCCTTCGGATAGGCAAATGTACCCCTGGGGGTACATGTAGCCCAGGTTGGGAGCCCCTGTGCTAGAAAGTCATTCAAGGGCTCTAAAGACTCGGATTTTGGCCTAGTTTCTGAAAACATCTTGAGCCATAATAATGGCCCAATGGGTTGGGACCCAGGGCCAGGTAAAGGTAGCCAAAAACACCCCCACTTGTGGCGTTCCCCCCCAAAAACAAAAATTTTTTTTTTTCGATTTCGACTACAAGACTTGCTGAATCCGTAGTGGGTTTGAACAGCTCTCTTGCTCAATCGCCTGGCGAGTTATAGGATTGCAAAGCTCTGCAAGAAACGTGGCGCACGCGGGATTAACCGTGACACTTGCAGTCGTCCACTGGCGATACCATCTCTCTCTCCCTGGATTTCTTTGGCGCTGCTCAAGCTAAAGTGCGTTCTGAAACACACTTCTGTTTTCCGGAATCTTTTCGATTCCCTTCAGGTAACTTATTCTTGTTGGCACCTAACACTATCTGTAAAGCATGTATAATTGCCTTTCTACTTTCGAATAGAACTCGTACAAGTTTATTATAATATTTGTGATCATTAAACCACTCCATCCAAAATTAGCTAACGCTTTTGGTTACAGGCTGATTCAAAGAGCAAGCGTGCATTCTCACACCTGACCGGCGATAGTCACTGTAACGAAACGGGCATTGTGTAGCAGTTTACCCGTGCCAAGAAGTACAGCTGACGAAAATTCCAATCATAATCATTTCATTTTAGAGCAGGACAGTTTTACTGTGCAGCTTACCTTTAGTGATGGGAAGTGCAGTTCATCAATTTATCTCCTAGCATTTCACCTCTGTTTTGTTTCCAAAACGCTAAGTTTTTGTTTACAAATTACATTCATACATTTTTGTTGATCATACTGCCTTTTTATGACATTTTGTCACTCAAAGTTAGTAAGACAACAGAAATGTTATTATAAACTGTGTTTCCTATCGCCCCCCAACCGCCCATTTCTGCTTCACCGCCCCCCTAGAGTTTCTCACCGCCCCAGGTGGGCGGCACCGCCCACTTTCGGAACCACTGTAATAAATGAATGATTGTGCAATGTGGAACTTTTTCCAAAAGTGTGAATCCTCGAAATATTGATAAAAGTGTTTTGGATATCTGGATCCGCAACCGGTTCCTGTTTGAAAGCAGTTTTTGGATATCCGTATCCGCTTGCAAACTCACTATCCTGCCGGATATTCAACCGGCAAAACAAATAGTGATCATCTCTGTGAAAAAATAATTTTGATTTTATTGTGAATATAAAAATCATAGCAGAGAAAACATTACCAGTCTACCACCATCATTTGTGAAATCTTGAATCACTCTCAGGGAAATTTCATTATTGAAATCAAACTAATGTCCTGTTCCTGTCCTTAGTCAATTTTTTTCAAAAACAAATATCCAAATCCAATCCTGATCCGAAAAAATCGCAAGTGTGCTGCAGGATATCCAATCCTGATCCTGTGCAGTTCATGCTCACCTCTGCTAGGTGGAAAATGAAATGCACAAAATGTGTGGACATACATTAAAAAAAAATTTTTTTTCCTGGTTGTTTGTGCTTCCTTACTGAGGCTTTTGCTGAAGTGGCAGGTCGACAGCATTGTGGTGACAGAAAATAACGCAGTCAACCATTCTAATAAAAAAATTTATCAGTTAAACCAAAATAGGTCAGAGAGCGTTGCACACACAGTAACACACCCAGAAACAAAGTGTTGAAGAATGACTTAGACTCAACAGCACATGCACGCAGCATCTTGTTTGACACAATAACTTTAGAGACAAACAAACCAGCTTCCACACAAAAACAAATATAAAGCCTCAACATGTACTAAAACGCGATTTACCTATGCAACCACTATACAATAAACAATCATTTTGCAAGTTGATTGATAAGCAAAACATTTTTTTGAGCAAATGTAGTTCTTTTTTTGAAAAAGAAATTGCTTTTGTGCCTCTTCAGTGACTTGAATATGAACAATTAAGAAAACCCAAGATTGCAAGAGATAGCATATTTCAACTCTGACTTGTCAGGAATAAATGTTGTAAATAAATTCTGTGGTGTATGTCGAGGTTTTGGATATTTTGAAGTGTTTCAGAACTTATTCGATGCAAACGCATTTGCAAAAATCAGTCTATTCCTCTGTGATCACGGCCTGAGGAACTCGAAGGCTGCTGTGGTTTAAAGCTGTGACTAGAGAAAAATACAATATTTTTCTAAAGTGAATGCTGTGTGACGAGATTATATATGTAACAACACACTGTAGGAAAGTAGAAAATAGTTGAAAATGTTGTACATATTTAGCCTGTTTACATGGCGCATTTCATTGTGGCCAAATTGTGGCTTTTGGTCGGTTGTGGCTTTTGTTTTCTGAGTCACGTTTAAGAGTGTGGCTTTCTTAAGCGTGACTCAGCTAATAAAAAGCCACAATTGACCAAAAGCCACAATTAGGCCACAATCTAATGCGCCATGTAAACAGGCTAATTCAGAACTTAGTGGTGACAGTTTAGATGAGTTAAGTTTACATTGAACACTGTAAAGAAATTACTATAGAAAACGAAACTCGTTTGAAATACAATCACGCAAAACGCGTCTTTTTGTTTTGACTTAAATCAAAGAGGATATATTATGGTGTTTGTCTTTGGTAGTAAAGCCGAATGATAATTGGATTTGATTTTATGTCTGTTTTTCATACTAAATAACATCGCTGATAAAAATAAAGGTGTGTTCACTGTGTTGATCAAACATTGCGAAGCAATATTTTTCAGCGCTCTTTCAAAAGTATGAGTTATTCTTATTGCGTTTTGTTCTTGTACGAACACATTCCTATGCGGCTTGAATGGTACCCTCTGCGTTTCAAAAAACGTGAGACTTTTGTGTTCCAGATTAATACCCTAACGCCGCAAGTGTTTTGTAACTTAGCATCCATCACCTTTGACCTTAGACGTATATCCCGGATGTTCAAGCAAAAACAGCCGCCATCTTAATGAAAAGGTGACAAACTTCGTTTTTTTGCTCAATTTTAACGTTTTCATGTCAGAGTTTCAAAAAAACTTGTCTTTCAAGTTTTTCAATGGTAGTGAATAGTGTTAATTTTCATTGTCGATTCGCGAACAGTGCAGTGGCGCCATCGGAAGTCTTAATTTTGTGCGGGCAACTACTGCGAATTGCTACGCTCTGCGGAAATCGTGTTTTTTTGACTGAAAAATGGACATAAACTTGTTGAAACAAAAGTTGAAGTCATCACGTAAGCCCAGAAATTAATAACAGTAGTTTAATATTAATAACAATATTGAGTTGTGCTGTAGCTAGGGTATTTTATCTGATGGCTGAGCACACATACGTCACACTGCTCCACCGTAGGCCTTGAGCATTATATGAAATTCAGTGCGGTTAAAGGAAGTGAGGTTTTTTCGACATATCTTGCAGATATTAGCTAAGGTAATAAATTTAACGTGCTTTCATGCAGACTGAAGTAAACGTGCCGTGTGTATTTTGTCTAATAATAAGCTTGCCAGTAAAGTAAGTCAGCAGCTGGCTTGGCTAGTGCCCACAGTCACAGGTGCACAGAATGCAAAACCACTGCGTTGCAGCTGACACTAGTCAAAATATTTTGGAAACAAAGTGAGTATTTCACCAGAAAACAGTTCCACAAGTGCGATTTTCACACTATGAGATGAGAGCCGAAAAACGGTTACCGAAATGTGAAAATGAAACTTAGCTGTCTGGAGTGGAACTACAGTAAAAGACAGCCACAGAAGTGTTAGAATGCAACTAGCCTACAGTGGCTAGACAATCGGTTACTTGACTAAGTTGCATTCTCAAACTTCGGTAACCAAAGTTTTCATGAGATTTCGTAGTCTAGCTCTAGGTGTGAACAAAACGTTTGGGTTTTACCAGTGTTGCCTGATGCTATGATGATGGGCTGCAAGGAATATGAGGGGCATGTAGCATTAAGCAGAGGCACAAGAGTGAGGAGGATAGTTTAGGAATCACTGTACAGTTGAATGTAGGTTGTTACTAGGCTACTTTTTAATGAGCAGTGGCTATAGATACGCCTGTGGTGTGGATCTTAAAATTTGAAAACTTATTCATACGCCACCTGTGACGTAACAGTAACGAACAACGAGATTGCAGTACGCTTGGTAGAAATGAAGTAAATGTAAACTAAAAGATAAAACCTAAACCTAACCGTAGCCCCAACCTAACCCTAAGCTAAGGCTAACCTAAGCTAACGCAAACCCTAAGCTAACCTAACCCTAACCTAATGCTAACCTAACCCTAACCTAATACTAACCTGTAAAGGTAACACATAAGCCTGAAAAAAGCAAACAAAAAAGAAAGTCGGCAAGGTGAGAGTCAAACCAAAAACCATTGGCATAGCAGCCGTGACACACAACCGCTACACCATCATGAGAGTCACGCCGTTTGAATGACAAACTGAACCTTTTATTTGAATTGCGTCAGGCCAGGTATCCGTAGTCACTTCCTTTTAATCGGTGGTTGGTGGTGTTGTTTCTGGTGTAGCATAGGGTATCATTATCAGATAACACTAAACGAAGGGCCGGGTGGGCTGGAGGGCCGTGTTGCCAAATGAAAAACATGTATTTTCTGTGGGCTGGCAAGCTGCACAGAAGGGCGGGCTGGCAGGCTGCACATCTATGGCAGGCTGCACATCTATGGCGGGCTGCACATTAAGCTGGGTTGCGAAGAAGGGCAGGCTGGAGGGCTGCCCTTTTCTACAGCCCGCCCCGCCCTTTTCCACAGACTGCCTTTTTGTGCAGCCCGCCAAAAGTTCTGCCGGCCCTCTAATTATTGTTATCCTCATAGTCATTATCATGTGAAAAACGGTTGTGGATGACATAAGCGACGATGTGTGGCAAAAAAAATTTGTATAGAAATGTAAATAGCATGATTAATTATCACGGTTGCAGGAATGATGGTGTTTATATCCACAAGTGCTGCTTTGCATGACATGGTTCGAATAAAGCGATCAGTTTTGTCACTCAAGTGTTGTCGTCCTAGTAGTGTAGCGGATATGTTTAAAGTCTGCTGTACCAATGGCTTTCGGTTCACCTCTCACCTTGGTGCCTGATCTATGTTTTTATAGTAGGGTCAGACTACTAAATTAGATAAACATAATTTCCACAAACACCTTTTGGTTTTATGGAAGAAATAGAAACGGAAAAAAAATTTAAAATAATAGTTGTATTCCTTAGTGTGATAATTAGGGCAACCAATCTTTTGACTTAAAACTTAAAATTTTGACTTTGCAAATTTTCACTTTATTTTGACCTATAAATTTTCTGCGTTTTGCAACTGCAAAATAATTCAGCCTTGGGTGTTGAGGTTAACCCAGAAGCATATTCACACACTCTATGATTTGAAATTTTAAAGGCAGTGTCTATTTTGCCACCAGGATGGCAGCAGCAAAAGGCTTGGTAGAAAGGAAATAAATATAAGTAAAAGATAAATCTACAACCAAACCCTAACCTTAATCCAAACCGTGGCCCTAAGCTGACCCTAACCTAATGCTAAGCTAATACTACCCTAACCTAACACTAAGCTAACCTTAACCTTAAATCTAACCTAATCCTAACCTAACAACACTAACCCCTAAAGGTAACACCTAAGCGGAGCCTGGAGAAAAAAGCAAAGAAAAAAATAAAAGGAAAGTCAGCAAGGCGAGAGTCGAACCACCAATCATTGGCATAGCAGCCGTAACACCTAACCACTACACCACGAGCAGGACAATGTTTTCCTGACAAAGTGACCTTTTTATTTGTATTGCGTTATGCCATGAGACCAAATCTTCGACTGTCGGCACAATAGCTCCAGCCGATCTGTTGCCGCCAGAATATTGCTGGTAAAATAAACACTACCAATTTTAAAATATTTGGTTATTTAACTTTGGGGATGATATATTGATAAGTGCATAAATAACTACAGTAGAGTCAAACCTGAGAACATCATAAAGTTGAAACGTTACATGCATAATGGTTTGAGCATTTACCAAGCCAAGTATTGTAAGACCACGTTTCTTGCCTCACCCTGCCTATGCTACATACTATTCAATCGTCCAGTAGTGGGCAAACAGCATTATTATGCCAGAAGTTGCAACAAACCCACCGTTACTACAGAATTGCAACCAAACTTGCAAAAGCATATCACTATCTGTTGCTGTAGTTTCAATAAAGTATTGATGAAGAAAAAAAAACTGCTGCAAGAAAATTTTGACTTTTTTTGACGTAATAACTTGGGATTCCCTCATGGTATGAGCGTGAAATTTGGTTTGTGGATGTTTCATGAACTTTAAAACGGCAGAAAAATTTTGGCTTTATTGACTTTTGGTTGCCCTAGTGATAATGTACATAAGTCATGACATATGAAATTGGTAATTTGAAAATCACCAAGATTGCAAAGTATGATGTATCGCATAAAAAATAGGCAGTGGCTATAGATATGCCTGTGCATCTTGAAATTTGAGAACTTGTTAATGTGCCACCTGTGGTGTAACAGTAACACATGGCAAAAGTACAGTAGGCTTGGTAGAAACGAACTAAACGTAAAAGATAAACCCTAAACCTAACCTTAACCTAACACTAACCTGTAAAGGTAACACGTAAGCCTGAAAAAAGCAAAGAAAAAAACCGAAAGTCGGCAAGGTGAGAGTTGAACCGAAAACCACTGGCATAGCAGCTGTAGCGCATAACCTTTAGGCTACGAGATCCAAGCAGTTTGAATGACAAACTAACCCTTTTATTTGAATTGCATCAGGTTAGGCGTATCAGTAAAAACTTCCTAAAAAATAAGTTGCACATTATATAAAAAAAAGAGACAAATGAAAATACAGAACTGTCCATGGAAATAAAAAAACACGTAGTAGGCTATGTACACAATAGACATGAACATAACACAGATAATGGTGGGCAAGCAATGGGTGAAGAGTTGAGGCATGTATAGATGAGAATTGAGCAGGTGAAGGAAAAAATTGCTTGCCCATCTGTCCTTTCGCCATGAAGCGAAATATTACAAAACAACTCAACATGTGTGTGGCCGTGTATGAGCTTCTGACAGCTTGCTTGCATTGGAGCTGGCACTGCCAGAGTAGGGAATACGTAAACACATGCATACGATGCAATATGAATTAAAGTGTTCAAAAACGTGGATTGTTTCATGTCATTGCGCAGGCACTATATAGACAAGGCAGTGACATTGTTTCGTGTTAATACAAGCAACGTTAGATTGTAAATGCTGTTGCCTGTTCCAAACCAAACGCATTAGAGACCTGCAGTGACATCGTTTCATATTTTATTGGCTTTAATGCTGAGTACCTACGGCACAAAGGGGCTTGGCATGACAGCCAAACAGACCCCCTGGATGAACCTTTGAAACCACTTGTTGGACTTTTTTTACATCTTCCACAAACTGCGCACTTTCAAAAGCTTAACTTAAACTGGAGGAAGTTTGTGCAACGTTCTGTAAAACCTGTTCAAAAGCAATCTTTCCATTTGTTTTTAAATTGGTAAAATCTTTCTCAGTGGCAAGCTGGATGAAGTTGGCTTTGCGATGAAGCATGCTCACCCCATGGTTCGAAAAAATGTTTTTAACTGTTGAGAACGATCTCCGGCCTGTCACTCTAGAGGCTCCAATGGATGTTGCAAGTTAAAAGCTGTAACGATGCCTAATTTTTTCCTGTGCTAAAAACAGGATAAAATCACTCACAACAGGACTGTTGTTGACGTTCAGCAAGGAACCATTCTTCTATTCTAATGCATTTAAATTCATTTGATTTTGTGTTTTCAGTTGTTTTGGGGGTTATTTCTAAGACTTACTTGTAATGTTTTGTCTCGTCTCCCATAAAAAATGTTGGCTAATCATGGTTTGAGCCTTTAGTTCGTAAGCCTGTGTCTCTGAGGTTTTCGTTAGCCCAGCAAACTGAACCATACTCTGAATGTGCAGCCATCCCATGCAAGTGGAACCTTTAGTCATTAACATGTTTGCTGCTGGTGTACAAATATATCCTATCTAGAAATTAGGGAGAAACCAAGGATGTTTCGGTTCACTTACCAACCGCATAACTCCTCAGCTGATTGCGCTAAAAAGTTGTTCAAACCCTCAAGACTCGGCAACTGTTCGAATCTGCACTAAAAAAAAATTGGGGGGATTTAGATTTTGTTTTTTTTTGTGAGTGACATCATAAGTGAGGTAGGTTTTTGGCCATTTTGGCTGATGGCCTGGGGCCCAACCGCTAAACCAACTATGTCTAGCCCGCAGCCTTCTGAACCGCATCGAAGGTTTTGTGCGGCCCAGTTTAGGTCTTTGCTGTAGTATAAGTAGCCTATATACTGAAAACGTTTCCTTATTTTGATAATTTAAAAATTGACATTTTCAAAGCAGGTGGTCCTTAGTGCATTTTATCATGTCTGTATTGTATGCAGGGAGATTTCGCTATATCCACTAACATCTTGCTGCAAAACTTAACTGGTTTTCTGATTACTACCCTTGTTCCACTAGAATTAAACTTGCCCATGAAATCGTGTTTACAGAGTACAAGGTGTCAAACAATCGTTATCATTGCAGTAAGGATTTGATCAGTACATTTAGCTTAAACTAAATTTAGTTCAAAGTAAGTCATTCAATGTGCGGCGTTATTCAGATGTTATTCAATGTGCTGTCCTGGTTAAGATAGTGATATAGTTTTTGGCTCAGTAAGCAATTTCGGTTGGACATAACTGCGCTAGACCAAAGTATTTCACTGAAGTTTTCATTGGACACTAGGCCAGAATCCAAGTCTTTTGAGCCTTTGATCGACTTTCTAGCATTTCTGCTTCAAAACTTATGATCTAAAATAAACAAATCAATTAATTATCTAAATAGTGGATTAATCAACTATTTTGTTTACTTTAGAGATCATAACTTCTGAACTAAACCTGAAAGCCCAAATAGGTTGTCCATCCCTGTGCTAGACCATCAGCTGCTGTCAAGGTGTACTTGTAATATTTTCTGCAATGTGCATTACACTGCATTGAATGTGCAAGTGTCAGCTAATAATCATACAAAATGTATATTGAGTTCCAACTTTGATGCATTATTAGGTAGTGTACTTCCAGCAGATTTCAACAGGTTAGTGGTTGCAAAATCAATTTACTTTAGTCCAGGGGTCACAAACCTGTTTGATGTTATGAGCTACTGCCCATTAACACTTTGAGAGCCGGGGTACGATACATTCGTACTTTGATTTCAGCCTACAACAGCAGTTTTCGGTTACCTTACCAACGCCCTAGCTCCTCCGTCGATTGCGCTAGAGAGCTGTTCAAGGGCTCAAACGGATCGACCAGTCAAGTAGATTACACTCGAAAAAAAATTTTTTAGTTGGGGGTGCAGATTTTTTGTGACTGACGTCATAAGTGAAGTAGTTTTAGGGTCATTTTGGCTCATGTTGCCTGGCCTAGGGCCCAACCACTAGGCCAAAGTGTTTCGCTGAAGTTTTCATTGGAAACTAGGCTCGAG
>Ga0210059_1012896_pt1 | contig 12562 bp, 11 predicted proteins | sample Ectturendosymbi2_FD_188042 | JGI IMG/M metagenome (GOLD analysis project Ga0210059, IMG submission 188042) | Ecteinascidia turbinata endosymbiont from Florida, USA - Sample 2 (SPAdes) (version 2) | ecosystem: Host-associated > Tunicates > Ascidians > Unclassified | place: Key West, Florida...
CCGCTGTATATATATATATATATATATATATATATATATATATATATCCACATTACATTTTCGAGGTAGATAAAATTTTCTTTAAAAATTTTCAGAAAAATCTGCTTTCCATGCAGATCCCCACCAAAATAACACAAACCTAACCTTAAAACTGACCTAATCAACAGTTAACCTAACCTTTCCTACCGTAATAGCCCAGTTTCATACGTCCTAAATTGATATGGTAAGAATAATAATTGTACTTACTGCAATTTAGTGTTTCATTTTTCTGTTCACAATTAAGGACAAATCAGTGCGACTAGTAGTAAGAACAAGAGCATGCACTCTCTTATCAATAACTGTTGTGAAACTCGCTTTTACTTATTACGCATGGTTTTACGTTCATTCATAAGGCATAACACCAGCCCGTGACCAGCTTGGGATACCACGGGGAGCGAAGAGTTTTCTGAGAGGAGCAAAAATTGTTTCAATAGTGTCCAATAGTTTCAAACTATGTCCAACACATTTTTCCAGGGGAGGCGAAAAATTTTGAGTGGGGCTTCTCCCTCCTGGTTACGGGCCTGCATAACACTACTGAATTGTTTTGTTTTTCTACTGAACTTAAAATATAAAATGGCATTCAACAAAATTCTTAACTAAAAGCACATCCCACGACTTGTTAAAATCGAAAACCAAATGAGTCATTGAGATAAGCGTGAGCAAGCTTAGAGCTACTTGAGCAAAATGTAAACAGAACTAAGACGTGATTGACACGGTTAAATTCTTGTTATCAGTTAACGTTTTGAGTAGCTCGATATCTGCCGACTTTTCTTTTTATTGTTGCGTTTATTCTGTTTTAAGTCAGTTATCAAGGACTGTACCAAACAATGGCGATTCACACAAACGTAGTATGTACCAAAATGTTCAAACTTGCATATTGGAAGTAAACAGTACCAGAATTGTTGTTGAACTACCAGTTGACATTGTGTATTGTGTAAGGTCTTTACTGCCACACGCAACCCGCTAGACTTCAGACATGCATCGTAGTAACAAACAACACACAAATATATCAAAGTACACGAGGACATATACCTGGCGTGTATACAAACTCTGGCAGTCCTGCCTTATAGCACCGTGATTTATTATCCTAAGCTACAATCGAATTACTTTCACCATTGTTGAGAGACATGACACCACTTAACATGTTCAGAACTTCCTTCAGGGCTGTCTGCAGGACCGATGTTCAAATGACGTGGATACCACATGCGCATCGGAAACCAAAATAAGACAAGCGAATGGAATACATTAATTTTTTAGACCTTGGAGTACTAACTTGTTATTGAGTGTCGGCCAGACCACACGCCAAAGAATCAACTACTTTTATGTCAACGAAACAATTTCAATGAGTGAGCACAGAGCACCTACTTATTAGTTCCAATTGGCCATGGTATTTTTTACAGCGTATTGTGTATTGTTCACATATTACACTTTTTTCCGACTTAGGGATTGGAGGCCCCTAAATTTTCGGGGCCCCTGTAGCCCAGTCAGTACCCGCCTTAACCCGCCGCTGTGCATTGGTGTAAGTACAAGTTAGTGTTGGGCTTTCGTCAGTTTAATTTCATTGCGTTTATGAATGTAACTGCTTTATTCGTTTTCAATAAAAAGTGGAGGATTTGCTGACAACACTTTCCAATTTCTAAACCGATGGAGTTATAACGCCACTGCTAGATTTGAACATAAATCTCTCAAAGTGCAGGATTTGATCTCATTGATCTGTTTTTCTTATAAAAAGAGTGTGTATGAAAAGTGACAGCAAGTGTGGAAAAACAAATGAGATTATGTTCTTAACCACCCAAACTTGTGAACACGATAAATTTCAAATGCTGCTTTTTGACACTTCGCAATATGCAAATGATTTGCACGAAAATTGAGCAAGTATATCGAGAGCAATCTTTTCATCCGAGAATCATATACCAAAATCTTATCAGAGGCCTGCAGCCTAAATGACCACTGGTCCTTTGGAGTCTCCCACTCCCCCATGAATTATATTAATCGGTGTACTTGGAACAGTGTCGTAACGCGATTAGATGGGGCCCGGGGTAAAAAGCAAGTTTGGCATCCCCGTGTTCTAAACTGAGGTCTTTCGGAAGAAAATGTACTGTACTGAATAAAGTACTAGCGACATTGTTGAGACTTTTCGGCGCCCCCCGCAGTGATTCGACGTCCCTATAATGATTCGCCCCGAGGAATTGTACCCCCTTGACCCCCTCGTTACGCTCCTGACTTGGAAGTCATCGCAGCACTACATTATAATAATCGTGATGCTGGTGTCATTCATGCGTATGCCCTTTATGCTTGCGTTTCATCAATATAAATGTATTAGCGCTGTCAAGGTATACTTTTGACTTCTGCTGGGCTACCATTGTGCACGACTGTTAGGCTACCTTTAAAATCTGCAGCTGTTATTGTACCGATGATGTACTCCTGCTGATCCACCCTAGCCTTAAAAAATTGCAAACTGAAATATAACCATGGCGCATAATACAAGAGGCAAACACAATCCATCAACCGATGGCAATAGCTATAACCACGATATGGAGATAAAACTTGATGAAGATATAATGATTTCATCTCAGCTATATGAAATGAAGACTGAATTGAAAAAATTAGGTGGCCTAAAAGACTTACCCAGCAAATTTGAAAGTTTTGAAAGTCAACTTTCTAACATATTAAATGAGATCACCACTATCAGAAGCAATATGGATCACCTCAAAGACGAAAATGCTTAACTCAAGAAAAGAATCAGGGATCTTGAAGTAAAAAATTCCAACTGGACTCTCAACTGAATGAATTAGAACAGTATGGCAGAAGACAAAACTTGGAAATACATGGTATACCAATGCCAGACAATGAAACCAATGCTGAAGTCGAAGACAAGGTGCTGCAAGTTCTCGAAAAATTTGACACAACTATTACCAAAGATGCTATTGATGTTGTACACAGACTCAGAGGAAAACCTAAAACTGATCAAAACAAAAAGTGTCCTAGTATTATTGTCAGATTCATAGCTAGAAAAAGCAGGAACAACATATACAGCTCAAGAAAAGAACTGAAATTTGCTGAATTCGATGACCCTCCTATTGATAGAGTTTTTGTCAATGAAAATCTTACCAGCCGTAAAAAAACACTTATTTGCTCAAGCCAATCAAAAAAGAAAAGATTTACATTGGAAATATCTGTGGACTAACAATTGGGGGATCCATCTCAGAAAAAATGAAAATGATGCAGTCATTACAATCCAAACAGAAGACGACCTGCATGGTATCAAGTAATACAGTATGTTTTATGATTCAGGCTTCATGAGACTATCCTGTGGTGGTGAGTTACTATTATGTTTGCTCTTGGCATTCATACTGTTTACAAATGCTAGTCTTGTGACATCATTTACTTTACCATCTCACCCAAATGGCTGTAAATGATCAATGTGATGTTTGCAATTTGCACACTGGCTGCAAAATGATGTGCACAATTTGCAAAAACTGGACTCACTCTAGAATTTAGATGCTGTTATGTGACTTATGACAGCTTTGCTATGTGCTTACCTTGTAATCATACCTGTTTTCCTTTTAGTGAAATTTCCAATATTGAGTTGTTGGATTTGTTTCCTTCAACTACAAATATCACTCCTATAACATTTAATGAAATTTCATTTTCACTTGCTGAACCTCATGTACATAACGACTATCTAACCCCCCCCTGAAATTAACTCTGCCAATAGCATGTTTTGTAATAGGCTTTCATACTTCCATTTCAATGTACGCAGTTTAGCCAAAAATAAGCATAAAATTGACACTTTCTTTTCAATGTGTAATGTCTCACCTGATTTTATAGCAGTATCAGAAACCAAATTGAAATCAAAGTGTTGTACAAATATACAAATTGCTAAAACAACTTTGTTCATGTTGATTTCTTGACCAATGCTGGAGGTGTTGTCCTGTATGTAAACACAAAACTGCAGTATACTGTTAGACAAGACTTGGAATAACCTATAGATGGATGTGAAAGTCTTTCCATTGAAGTGAAGTCAAATAATGTCAGTGGCAAAAAATGCGTTGTTGGAGTGATCTATAGACTCCCTTCTCCTAACTCACAAGCTTTTCAGCTTGCATTCACTAATCTACTTGAAATTATGCATTCAGAAAAGAGTCATTACATAATTGGAGGCGATATAAATTTAAATTTTTTGAAGTACCAAATTGACACTCACATTTCTGATTATGTTAACAGTATTCTTAGTCTCGGCTGCATATCTCTTATAAACAAACCCACCAGATTTTCTTCTACCCATCAACCCTCCCTACGTGATCATATATGCACAAATATAATTAATGACAACACCACCACTGGAATTGCACTCTATGACATCTCTGACCATCTCTCCATTTTTGCAAACTTTAATTTCCATCCCAAATGTGCCAAAAGATACAGACCAAAAATTCGCTGTTTAAAAAACTTTGACTTGCCATCTTTTCTGGAAGATATTAACACTGCTCTTTTTGATCTTGACTTTCACAACCAAGACAGTGATATCAACATCACTTGTAACAATTTTATTCTTATGTTTAACAACATTCTTGACCAACATGCTCCCCTTAGGTTTGCTTCCAGAAAAGAAATTCGTTCCTTCCACAAACCTTTTTTGACCAAAGGTTTGCGAACATACATCTCTAAAAGGAATACCTTGTATTAAAAAATGTTATCATCAAACAACCCATCGATTTCAACCAAGTACAAATTTTACAGAAATAAAATAACTCACTTCAAAGAATCCCTAAAACAAAACTACTATAGATCAAAATTTGAAAACTGTAGAAATGATGTCAAAAAAACCTGGAAAGTTATTAATGAAATTATTTCTACAAAAACAAAAGAAGCAAAATGGGTTCAGAAACCTAAAATACTGACCTTACTAATCAAAATCATTGTGAAGAACTACCCTCCCCCTGCAACTTTTAATGACTTTCTTCTTGAGTCTATCCCCGATTTGTGTACATTCCCACCAACCAGTGCTGATGAAATCAAACGAATAATTGCATCATTAGAATGAAAAACAACATCTAACTCCTATGACATCTCAGCAAAGTTTTTAAAAATTTCTGCCAGTAGTTTATCCTCATGGTTATCTGAATTTTTTAATAAATGTATGGCAAAAGGTGAATTTCCCAATCTTCTAAAAATTGCACAAATTACACCCATTCCTAAAATAACTTCTCCCAAATCCCCTGACGATTATAGGCCAATATCCACACTTCCAACTCTCTCCAAAGTTTATGAAAATGTAATTTACAGCAGATTGTACTCTTTTGTCACCAGTAATTTTATACTGAGCCCACAACAATATGGCTTCCGTACCAATCACTCCACTGAATTGGCAATTGCTGCCATTTATGATGACATGATTTGTAATAAAGATAACAAATTAATAACCTGTACTCTGTTTCTAGACCTAAGCAAAGCCTTTGACTGTGTTGATCATAAAATATTACTTGAAAAATTGTTTTACTATGGAGTAAAAGGAACACCCCTAAAACTACTTGCTTCTTACTTGGACAACAGGTTTCAGTGTACTAAAATAGGAGATACTAAATCTTCTTTTTTGAATGTAACATGTGTTGTGCACCCAGGGATCTGTTGTTGGGCCTTTAGTATTCCTTATATATATTAATGACATTGTGCAAGGCTCCAACGTTAATACTGTTTATATGCTGATGATATCAATCTGCATATTTCGGGGAAAAACCACGAAACCTTAGAAAAAAGAGTAACCATGAGCTCAAAAAATTCGATCACTGGGTTCGTGCTAACAAATTATGTATCAATTATTCCAAAAGCAATTTCATGCTCATGAACAACCATAAAAATATCAATTTTTCAGTGTCGATTAATCATCGCCCAATATCAAAACAAAGCAGCTTAAAATATCTTGGCGGTATACTTGATGATAAACTTAATTGGAAGCCTCAAATTGAAAAGTTGGTAACACAGCTCTCCAAATCATGTGGAATGTTGTTCAAATTAAAACACTACACCAACACTTCAGTGCTCAAATCCATTTACTTCGCTCTTTTCCATTCCTATTTAACTTATTCAATACTTAACTGGGGAGGGCCAACAAGACGACTTTACTTCCTTTAATTAGATTGCAAAATAAAGCTGTAAGAACACTAGAATATAACAAAACTAAAACAACTGTACTCTATTCCAAGCACAACATTTTAGAAATACCTGATTTATTTCAATTGTCAGTTGCCAAATTCATGTACTCCTTTTATAATGGTGGATTACCTAATCACTTTGATAACTACTTCGCTGAGATTGCATCAGTCCACAAATATCAAACAAGACTTGCTTCTCTGCAAAAATATTATTTACCCAGAATGAAAACATCTCTGGGTCAGCTTTCTCGAAAGTACATTGGTCCGAAAATTTGGTCTAACATTCCGGAAAAATTGAAATCGTCTTCGCCTTATTCATTTGGCAAAAAATATAAAAAGTCCTATTATCTTGCCAGACTTCCTGTTGATCTTCGTTTAATATGCTTGTCACATTCTGTTTGATCTTCGTTTTGTATTCTTGTCACATTCTGTAATATTGCGCTGATGCCACTATTTTCCCTCCAATCTACCTCTATAGTTGCTCACCCCACCTCCTGTACACAGGCATGCTTTTCCCCACTGTTTTTTGTTGTTGCTTTTGTGCTTATTTTACCTGACGTTGATTTGACCCTTTTTATTACTACTTGTAAAACGTCTTCAATCAAAATCTGGTTTGTGCTAGCAGCAGGGCTAGCTGAGAACTTGACCCAGGTGGTCTTTCGTCAACCCTTTGTGATTCAACATGTTAGAACACGATTACTAAGCTGCGAAACGTGAAATTTCTTAATTTTTATATTTTTTCATCACTATATAAACAACTAGTGATCTTTGATGATATTGTATTTCCTCTTGCTGCTTCGTGTTATTTTGTGATTTGAGTCACAAAAATGCATGATTAAACCATACCTACCGCCACGTATGTATCTTCGTATTCTTTCATGTATTTGTGTGTTCCTTCCTACTGCGATGTATGCTTTAAGTCTAGCGCGTTGCGTGTGGGAATGAAGACGATATAGAATATATATTTCGCTACCTACGTAAGCATCATCAGCTATGCGAAGCGCGTGAAGTAGAAAATAGAATTAAATAATACCCACAAACCGTAAAGCTTTAACTACTAAGATAATCTATTCGAAAAACCAGCTACCCACTTCACTTAGGACAGTGATGGCGAACCTGTCATAGATCGAGTGCCTAAACGGCAACCCTTTGACTCACTTATGTATTCCAAAGTGCCAACACGGCAATTTAACCTGAAAGGGCCAATTATGTTTTGGGTTAGAAAAAAAAAACTTATACATTTAACACCTTTTGTCTTAGAAAATACGCACAATAACAGAGCTTCCAAGATACAAACGGTTTTTTATTGAAAGGCAAAAGTTTCCATTTGGCATGCTTTTAAAAATTAATGTGATTTTTGCTGACAATTAATCTGACCTTGATTCATACAGTAATTTATAAGTTTGAGAGAAATAGATGCAGCCCTCAGGCCATAGTCTGTTTTTGGTGTTAGATATGATATAATTTACAGCTTAAAACAGCTGTTCACATGCATGAGATGATCCAAACAAAGTAAGGAAAGCAATACCAAGTGCTTTCATTGACTTAAATTCATTTGGCAGAGAATTCCAAACTTCAAGAATTTCATTTTCAGAACTAATGTGCTGTCATTTATTGCTGCGTCGCCCTCAGCTACGTGAAGAGAGAGTCGAACCTATGACTTTCAGCATAACATAAGAGCAAGAGAGTTTCCCCACTCGAACAGGTTGACTCCACTTTTGCTGCTACAAATTCAAAGTTACATGTGGCAACATTATATCAACAAAACACATTCCTTTTATCTTTCGAAAGAGTTTCACTCATGTCGTAGGATTTGTTATCCAGATACAGTTCTTAAAATTCCAATAGTTCCATTTCTAGATCTTCTAAATGTAATCAGTGAAAGCAAGACAAAGCAAGTTCTTCAAATTTGGCTTGATCTGGAAAAGTAACAAAACGTAGGTTTGTCTCCATTTTACAAAAGTGTAAAATTTTTTGCTAAATTCACATTTGCAGCTGCTACAAAGTTAGAAAATTCTTCCTAGATGGCTTGTAAAATTGCTTGCAATTGTTGTAGAAATTTTAAATGCTTTTTCAGAGTTGGAAAATATTTCAGCTGCCCAATTCCAACGTATCTTTCCAAAACCTACTGTAAATTTTCTCTCAGTTTTGATATCACAAAACATCCTTTCTGCTGTCTTAATAAACAAACACCTTGTAGTTGTTTGTTTAGTGCAGGGGTCTCGAAACATTTTTATCTGGGGACCACATAAGCTATTACACAATAGTTCGAGGGCAGGGGATCTCAGGTAATGTGTCTGTTTCGGGATATACTGCATTTCACGAAATCAGCAAGTTTTTCGTAAATATAGTAAATTTTTTCAATAGTGACAAAATGTTTTCTCGGGTCAGATGAAACGGCTTCGCGAGCCGGATTTGGCTCGAGGACTGTAGTTTGGAGACCCTGGTTTAGTGCATTGAAGTGTATTGTAAAATCTTTAAAAAATATTAGAGGTTAGCACGCCAGGCTATATCAGCGAGCTGTGGACACTCCTGCCTTTTTCATTCATAAAAAAAGTTCATCTACTGTAGGTAGGCTACAAATCTCTCCATGACTCGTCTCCTGCTCAGACACCGGACATTATTGTACATTCGTAACCATTTATACTGTGCCTGAGCCCTCAAGAAGTGTTTGAAACTGTCGTCAGTTAAGAGCACGAGGCATGACACAATTTTTCTAATTTTGTGGCGACTCTGAGGACATTGTCAAATTTTTGCTGCTTTCTTTGGCACAAGAAGCTTCTAGATGTATAAATGCACCGGAACTGAATGACTTGATGTGACAAAAAACTGCACGAACCACGAAACAAGTGTCTTTTCAGGTGGCTGTCCCAGTCTTGGGAGCAACCTCGTCCCACGTACCTCTACCTATCTGGTAACGAACTCTGCACTGGAGCGACGATGCGCGTGCCCACCGAGGGCTGTGCGTGCCACCTCTGGCACGGGTGCCATAGGTTCGCCATCACTGACATAGGAGAAGGAAAAGGCACCGTAAAACAACTACGCAAAACAAACATTGAAATGTACTGTGACGTACAGACATAAATAACAGGACCGCAGGAATCTCGATGCGTAAGTGATGATTTCCCCCAAAGCAGCACAAAGATTTCAATAAAACTGGAAATTAAGACGAACGACATGTTCAGAATTAAGATTGTGATGGCCTTGAAGCCAGAATTACTTTTGTAAAATTTTCTAAATGTTAAAGTTTGAGCTTCTATTTAAACTTATGTTTCAATCCCTTGGTGAAGTACGCATCACGCCATTAATTTTTTTGCAGTACCAGTTGTTGTTGCATAAACACTGGATGGATACACAAGATTTATGAATTTTGCTCTAAGGACCACCAATATATTTTCCTCATTCAAACTTAGTGGAGTTATTTGGTCCAGTTTCAGATCTAGTGTTGTTTTTTATTTATTTACTGCAAACAAACAAAGGTTGTTTATTTTCATGCCAACGCGTTTCTTCAACAACAGTTTTAAAAGTTCAACTGTCTCCTATACAGTGGAAAAATGTCGTTTTCATAAACGTCCAAACTATTCTTTGCATTGCACTCACAATAAATTGCTTAAATTTAGTAAACTTGTGCTTGTGGTTGTTTATTTTTTGGGACACGACGTGGTATTTGTCTTAGCCGCCAACAATAACATTTGAGAAACTTTCTTATTGTTCATGAGATTGATTGTTAGACTTTGAAGATCTGTTGCCCGCTGCAAATCCCGTAGAAATTTGTTTTTCGTTGCTGCGCATGTAGTACTTAAAAGGTCACCACGTTTGAGCCCAGTGAATATCTCAGGATTTTGAACAATAAACATGCAGGTTTACCTCATAGACACAACAAAAGACAATTTAAACCAAGGAGAAAACTCTTTTGCTCATAAGTTCTTTGTTCTTCATGCAGATCTGCTAGAATTAGATCTAGCAATCCCGACCTTTGCTACCGCCGCCGACAAGTTTTTTAACAGAGCCGACTCCATTGACTTTGATGAGTACATCTAATGGTTAGTGCTGACTGAATTAGCGTGTGGAAGAATATTTTTTCGACATTGTCTATGTAATAGTGCTGTGAGTCTGTTTTGCTTAGTTTGTGTGAACGCATTTTCTAAAGCAGCAATGTTACTTTGTTTGGGCATTCGAAAATTCAACGAAAAACATTGATTTTTTTGTGATTTCCACTCACATCAGCGACGAAGCTTCATTTAACCTTTCCATGTTTTCATGCTTCAGTGAGTCTGACGTTTTATTGCAGATCATCACGATTCTCAGGTTGGTGAACTGCTGCACTCTCTTTTTGTTTGGACATGTACGAACAGAATCAGCTAAAACACAATGAATTGCGCGGAGATTTCGATAACAGTGGTGCAGGAGATGGAGGTGAAAGGGCAACCACAAAAGTTATGATTTGTCGAAAATTTGGGCAAAATTTCATTACATTTGTGGAAAGAAACCACGGACATTTTTTAACAATATGAATAACATTATATTTCCTTGTTATTGACTGTATAAATAAAAGTTTATTGTGCCATAGAAAACACATTGAATATAGATAAAATAAATAAACTGTTTCCAGTTAATTCGTATTTTAGTTTATGCGAGTTGATGAGTAACTGACTCACTTGAAAGTTTTTGAAAATAAAGGCATTTCATTTTTGTGCTGCATTAATTGTACATTGAGGGAATCGAGTATACTGCAGGGCACCTAATTGATACTAATAGAAGTCTGCCTCAGCTAGGTCTGAGAATCCTTTCTGAAAGCAACAGCTGGAGTGTGAATGGAAAACCTCAGAACTTTGAGAAAGATGCTGCACAATACTGAGCCAGCGTACGTTTTTCAGTTGGGTCATTAAGAAGCAAATATCAAGTACCAAATTTTCAAATCTGTTGAGATTTGTAAGCGGTTTGTACATTTCTCGGGCGCAAAGAGTATCTGGCAAAAATGAACAACCTACCCAACCTCCTCGGCGCGTAGTTCCCAGAGGCGCGGGGCCCAATGCAATTCCATGGGTTGCATTGGCTTAAGGCCGGCCCTGCGTGTATGCATGTGCGCTTATTGACAATGTTCCTTACGTGGGTAAGTACAAGCGCTATTTACTGCAATCACCACAAATGGCAATGGCTGTGCGCTGTACCAGACCTTACTTCACAGAGAAATCTTTTTCTCTTTGAAATTAAAGGTGTCAAAGCAAGGCGAAGTTGTCTTGCTGCTGTTGCTCAACTGCCTTTTAACTCATCCAACAGTTTTTGATTGCAATTAGAACAGCCGAGTAATCACAACGAAGATACCAATTTGTTAAAGATCATAATATTTGACAATGATTAAATATATTCATGATGAACGCATAAACTCAAAGAAAACTTAAGAATTTACGAAGCTACATTGTTGACTGTACACTATTACACAGCAGTTAGATTAGATCTAACGCAATCAATTTGTTCGCCAAAACCGGCAAAGATTTTTAACTAGATTTTGATCACGCACACCGCAAATCATAGGTACAAAAAACGGTCATCACCTAAACTTGAATAACTTTTTTAATAATTAATACATTTTTTTATTTTTCAGAATTGCCAAGTAGAATTAATGTTCTAAGAGTCTACCAAATTTGACCTTCGAGATGCCATGGACTACTGAGCAAAAGATATTTATAGTTGAGGCATATTTTCGACAGAAGTCTATCCACCCAGGTCAATTGTAAATCAAAGAATGGTTCGGATATCGTGTATTTCCTGTTCACTCAGTGATCTACAGATGGGTCAACAAGTTCAGAACCCATGGGACTGTGCATCACCTCAATCGTAAAGACGCTAACAGACAATCACACTCTGGACGACCGAAATCATCAAGCACACCACACAACGTTGCTGCTGTCAGAGACTCTGTTGTCCATCGCCCGAGGACGACAACGTGCGGTCTGTGACAATCAACACCGAGCGATATGTCCAGGTGCTTGGCAAGTTCTGGACAGCACTTGGTCGACGGAGAGGGGTCGTCAGGGTCCTCCAGTGGTTCCAGCAGGATGGTGCCACACCCCCACTCCTCAAACGAATCATTGGTATGGCTATAGCAGCGTTTCCCTGACCGACTGATCAGCCACAGGTGTGACCAGCAGTGGTCGCCGTATTCACCGGACTTGAACCCCGCAGATTTTTATCTGTGGGGATACCTTAAGGACAGGGTGTATGGCAACAACCCCCAGACTATCCCTGACCTGAAGGCAGCAATCACAGCAGCAATAAGAGCGATCCCAAGGGAGGAATGCGGGAGGGTCATCGAGAACTTTGCCCGCCGGATCCAAATGTGCCTGCAGCGCCGGGGAGCTCATTTG
>Ga0210059_1012897_pt1 | contig 12562 bp, 8 predicted proteins | sample Ectturendosymbi2_FD_188042 | JGI IMG/M metagenome (GOLD analysis project Ga0210059, IMG submission 188042) | Ecteinascidia turbinata endosymbiont from Florida, USA - Sample 2 (SPAdes) (version 2) | ecosystem: Host-associated > Tunicates > Ascidians > Unclassified | place: Key West, Florida...
TTTCTCCCATTTATCCCCTGCCAGCTTCCCAATATAAAATTTAACCCCTGTTTTTATTTACTCACTAGCGCTGTAGAAAAATGAACAACAGCATCATTAAATTTACCTTCAGGATAGGTAAAATTTACCCCTTGGGGGAAATTTACCCCTGGTTGAGAACAGCTATTCTAGAATAAGCCTTATACACTGCAGACCCGATATAATGCGGATGTTGGGATCCATAACATCAGACCGCGTTATAAGTGAGTCACGTTATACCAAGGTATTTTATTACGTAATGTAATAAAATACGAAATCAGGGTCCATACTCAAACCGCGTTATATCCGATCCCGCGTTATATCGGGTCCCCAGTGTACTAGGGAACTTGCAAACAGGAGAAATGAATTAGGGTTATCACTGTGATTCAGACAAATTCAGTAAACTGGATTAAAAAGGTTAACATATATTTAGCTCATGGGGCATAGCTTGCCTATACCCATTGTCGGATGAGTGTAACAGACTTTGTGTCAGTGTCATTTTTAATGCTAAATAGCTGGTTAACACTTCTCTGTTTTGAACCACAAGGCTAGTGCAAACAAGCTTAACTTCAGTTTTAAAAGATAATAATCATCATGTAACTGGGAAATTAAAAAAATGAAACAATCTACAAAACGTTTTTGCTCATTACACCATTAATTTTAAACCCAAGTTATTACATCTAACTTCATCCATACTGAAAGCTATGAGACATAGTTTGGGGAAATGGAAATGATTGCAGCAAAACTGTAAAATATCACCACAAGCAACTAACAAAGCTGTTCACATACAACTACAAACAACTAAAATTTGAAAAGACAATGGATGAAATTGCAAACAAGGCATGAGTAAGCAACAAACTTGAGCCAAATTGGAAGCTGCAACAGATGTAGCTTCAAGCACACACATGTAAAAGTATTCATACAAAAACAAGTATAGACAGGAAATGACATGAAGTCCATAACATGTTTAGAAATTTAGTATCATGCAATATGCTGATGAGAATGAGCATAGCTGCGATGGAAAGTTGACCAAACCTGACTAGAACCAGAATAAGAACGGCAACTGCTTTGTACATAGTTGGGTGAAGATGAAAATCCACAAGAGGGAGAAAAAGAGCTGGTAGAATTTGCAGTATCCATGAATACCTCTGCACTGTTTTTCATGTCCCAATCGTTGTTTACCTATCACAGCAGAGCAGAAATGTTCCCACAATAATTGCCATGGCATAATTACCAGGATGCTGGATCAGAGAGAGATAACTCTGTGGCTGAATGCAAATTAGACCATCACATACGACTTTGCATTCTGAGCTGGCAATAACAGCAAACTCATAAATTCTACTTCCGCATATTTGTTATTAGGTGCTTAAAGGCTAAAAATGTTCTGCATACGATGTCACATACTAAGCTCCTATCTTTTCTCATATATAACATTTCTTAAAAATTGGAAGTGCTTAATGTGATTGCAATCAAAGTTCATTTAGTGTCTTATGACATGTGGAACATGCAACTGGATCACATGACAACTTCACAGCCCATTTGCAAAGATCATTTGTATTTTCACAATAAAACAGCAAAATTCCAGTCATATATTTTTTAAACCAGCTGTCATCCCGCGGTTTTTGACAGATATCAGCAAAACGTAAATTCAACACATGTCATGTTTGTGTTGTTTATTACAATATTTTGTTTCAGCCATTTTTATGAAACCAAGGTATCAGTGACTAATATGAAAACCTAATGCCGTCATGTAGAAATTCTTGTGCACAGATTCTCTCCCTTGAGCAAACAATTGACAATAAGCATCTTCTTACAACCTCACTTTATGTACTCATAAAAAGTATTTTTGTACATTGAACTGGAGGTGATTGGTTCTACTAGTTAACATTTCTTTTACCATGTTATTTGCACTGATAGTGCTGTAAACAGGTTGAGAGGCACCTTTGGTTGGTGTTCATTTGATCAGTATCTACTGCATACCAATGAATATGCAAACCCCAAACCTTGAAATAGGTGCACACTGTCTTGTATTAAACAACTGTGCATAGCCTATAAAGGCTAACTGAAAATTGCAACATTGCACTACATTTAAAAAAAAAGTGTTGAAGTGCACCAACTTGCCAGGTTTTATCCAAGCATTTCATGTTTCAGTTAGAAACCTCTCAGACACATCTGTTCAGTAGTGTGCATCATCTTCATCGAACAACCATAGCTGTTCACTTCAAACGTCTGATACTTTTGTGTGTTCATTCTCCACCCAATATGTCACAATGATTTTCAAGAGGCAGCTTTTTGGATTTTGGGTTTTCTGTCGATGATGTCATAGTGGGAGTATGTTTATGCATATTTGGATGACATCATGAGGCCCTGGACCCCAAAACCATGAGCCATTTTTTGGCTTTCAAGAGTTTTTATTGGAAACTGGGCTGTTAATATGAGTCTTTAGAGGATTTGATTGACTTTCTAGCATTTCTGGTTCGAAAATTATGGATAAAAAATGCAAATTAGTCAGGAAAACCTCTGCTAATCCCCTAGGGAATATGCAAATAATTTGATTTTTGGCTGTAATTTTGACACCAGAAACACTAAGAAGTTGATCAAGGGCTTTAAAGACCCAAGAGCCTATTTTCCAATAAAACTTTCAGCCACAAAATAATTGGATCGGCCAATGAGGTTACTGAAAAAATGCAAAACCTACCACAACCATGATGTCATAGAGAAAAAACCCAAACCCAAAACGTAAAATTTTTTTTTTCTGAACTACCAAACTTTCCAAGTCTTCAGAGGGTTGGACAGCGCTCCAGCTCAATCTGTTGGTGAGTTATGGCTGGTCAAAATTTGCCCTGAGAGGGCAAATCACACCATTTGTGTAACTTCTTATTTTTGCCAAATTTGGGTTTTTGAGCCATACGTTTGGCTCCAGATGTGCTAGAAAGCCAATCAAGGGCTCTAAAGACTCAGATCATAGCCCAGTTCCCAAAAAAACTTAAGCCAAAAACTGGCTTGTTGGATTGGCCCCCCAGAGCCAGGTAAACTTCGCCATAAAGGCCTAAAACATGCCCCCATTAAGACGTCGCCCACAGAAAACAACAAAACTAAAAAAATTGTTTGATCTACACTAAAAGACTTCCTGAATCCGTAAATGGTTTGAACAGCTTGCTAGCTCAATCAGCTGGCGAGTTATGGTGTTGCACAGCTCTGCAAAAATAGTGGTGCCTGCAGGACTTAAAGAAAAACAACCCGGTACCATTGAATATCACCATGGGCAATCCACCTGCTACCAAAAGTGTTAACAGCCAATGCCAAGTGGATTTATGCAAAACTTCATTTGTTCAAGCCATAAACTTTGGATGAAGTGAACCTCAAATATTTCACTACTTACTTATATACAAATGTAAATTATGCAACTACTTTTATAGCTACAATTGTAATCATAAATAAAACCAATACCCTTTTCATCATAACTTTGTTCTGATATTGACACACAATACCTGTTTACGACAAAGATTAAAACAACAGATTCAAGTGAGATATTATTTCTGATAAATTTCCTAATATTCTGTAAGGTTTCAAAGCTCTACAGTTCCCAAAATGCCATGCTTTATGTTTTGTTTCACAAAAGGTGGAGTCCATGACAAGCCAGCAAAAACCGCAATGAACATTTATAGAAGTATCCTTACAGTTTACTGCAATGATCAGTTAAATTGCTACACCTAAATTAACCCTAAGCCAATTTGCCACTAAACTTCAGATTTTGTCTGAAGTCTTCAACATTTTACATGACATAACATTAATGCTTCAAGTGAAAATGAAATTGAAAATGATAAATTAATGATCGTGAAACTGTTTCTTGCTTCACATCTTTAGTAATGCACACACACGAATCATCAGCATTGTATATGACAGTAGGTACAACAACTTCATTCACCATCAAAATTTTTTTGTTCAAATTTGGTTAAATTTTCTTTAGTGCAGAATGACACCGAGCATCAATACTAGAAAAACTGCTAATTTTTGGTTCAAACCATAAGTCATCCAAAATGCTTGCACCAACAAAACACTCACAAACTCATCTGACATTGCTAGTGCAACAAAAAATAAGTGACCAATGGATAAGGCAATGCAGAAACATTAAAGCAGAAGCCATTACGGAAGTTTGTTTTAAAAAAAAACCCCAAACCTATTGAGGATCTGCAGCAAACATACCAGGAAGTATCATCATGCAGTGGTTACATTGAACACATCGCAACTGATGAGCAACCATTAAACTACACATCACTCTGGCAGCTGTGTAATGAAACAAACCAGAGACCATCAGCAGTTGAAAAAAAACTACAACAAATTATAGTTTGCAAAAAGTGTTATGATAGATAATCACATCTCTTTCAAATGTATTTTGCCACAAAAAGGCAGCATGCAACCAAGGCCAGGCTTATTAAAACTCATATAATGCATTGTGCATTAACACAATCTTACAAATACTGCCAGAGCGTTTGTAAACCTTTCTAATTTAAGTCTTTCGCTACCAATCAGGCAAGACATTTTACCTTGCTGAAGTGATCAAAAATTTCTTGAATGCACAGTGAAATTAAACCTTCTTCCAAACAAAATGAAGTATGTTTGTACAGAGTCTCAACAGATCACAAAAGTCTGACACTTGATCTTAATGATAGCTTGTAAATAATGTAAACATGATGGCATGCGTTGCTTTGCAGTTACCTTAGCAGCCAGGTAACTGCCTGAAGCCAAATGCTTGAAACGGAACATGTTATTCCAATGGCCAGCCCCACCTCTGCAAGGGTCTTTGTGAACAACCTGCACAACAATATCAAAGGTTCCATTTTGACATAAACCAACATTACAGTTTTTTACACACATCAATGAATTACAGAATATTTTGTAGCACAAAATCAATTGCACTATGTAGTGCTCATTGTGAAATGATTTCCAACACTACATATCACTTAGTTGCAAAAATCAAACTTCACATAGAAAAAACTTATGTTGACTGTTATTTGAAAAGTCAACCTCCACTAAGCATTGAGCACAAAATCCACCTGCACATGAGGACTGTACAAGATTTGGGTCATTCAACAACAATTAATTTTCTTCTGTAATAAAGGAACAAAAAGTTTCAATCTAGCTCATAACACAAGAATAGCTGAGGTTTGCAAGTCTTGGGAAAACCTGGGTTTCAGGTGTCTTTGGCTTGCATTGGTAGATAGTTGGCAGACTACATCATAAGCTTTCAGGAGAATGATAGAATAGCTTTTCGCTTGTATTAGTTTTGCTAATGTTGGAAGCTATCTTCTAACCTTGTTGACCTTACCCACTATGATCGTCTTCTTTTGTTGCTACCGTTTGGCCAGGCCATACAAGGTGCTGAAGATATCAGCTGTAAGAAACCCAAGGTAATGTTCCATAAGATTCATGGCAACCCAGTCAAAAAACTCTGCAAAGGTGAACGTGTTTCATCTTTATCCAAATAAAGGATTGCATTCAAAATATATTTGGTTTCAACATCTACAATCAACCAGTCCTTGATACCAATTTATCCGGTCTGTTGTGGATATACTGCATGAATCAGCAATGAGGTTATGTTGGAAAGAGTTTTTCACCTATTGTGACATTTTCTCCAGGTTTGTAGCAAGATACACAGTTTTCCACAAGCTTATGCTGCACATATGAAACTAAAGCGAACTTCTCAAATTGCAAACATGCAGGCCTGGTGCTGCAGATGTCAAAGTGAAAAAATAACAGAATTTCTCAAAATGATTTTTAGCCATGTCTCTGGTAAAAATGACAGTCCCCAACCTGCTAATTCCAGAAGCTGTCCAAAAAACGTTTTTTCCCCAAGTATGCTCCCTGAACATAAAGCAATACAATAAAAGCCAGGAGTTCAGCATGTGACATGCTCCAGTCTTCATTGCAGTGCACTCTTCGAGCTTCCACATTTGTACAGTTTTGTATGAAAAAACTCATGTGACTGTCCAGTAGCATTGAAATGCACCCAAAGGTGAACCTGAGATTTATTGACTCCTGGATAAACTGGATTGTTCTGTGAGGACATCGTGTGCAGCTTGCTTCCCTCGACTTCAAAACCAGGAGTTATGTGTTCACATTAGGTTCCTTCTTTTGCTGTTCCATCAGCTTGCTTGGATCTGAACGAACTGATAACTGCTAGATGTTGCAGAAAGAGTAGCATTGCTTGTGACTGAGGAATCTGGAATGTTTTCAATCAATCTTCACCACTCATCTCCTCTTGTGACGTTGGTAACTACCAGCCAGAAATATCTATTTGGTATTCGACATCACTTTCTCCTGAATTTACTTCATCAAGCAAGTTCATCCCAGCTACCACTAGCTCCACCATGAACGTTTTGATTGATGGCCAGACATTATTTTTAAAATTGCTATCAGTTGCAGAATACTACGGAATCAAACACAAAATAATCAATGTATGAAGGCAAACTTCTGCTCTTTTACTTCAATCCTTTCCTTTGGATTTAGTGCAGTGGTTCCCAACCGGGGAGGAATTTCATGAGCTCAAGGGAGGAATTCCACTTTGTAGTTAGTTTACCTTTTCATTGTAAATGTTGTGCTTCTTTTTTAAGTTGACATTAGTTAGATTTGTATGTAATTTAATGGACTATCACACTTTTTTGTCATTTAATGGACTGTCACACGTTTTTTTAACCAATTTTAGTGCCACTATTTGACAAATAGTTTTGTCCCACTTTTATTAATCAAGTTATTATCTTCAATAAAGTCCATTGGTCCAATTGCAGTTATACTAGTCCACGAACCCGAACAATAAGCCACGCCGTGACAGGTAAAAGTCAGGTGAGAAACAATATATTGGCAGATTAAATATTCCTGCAGACGCGTGTAATATAGGGGAGGAATGAAATAAAATTGTGTAATAGGGGAGGAAAAAAAAGTTCCAAAATCAGCAAAGGGAGGAATGCATCAAAAAAGGTTGGGAACCATTGATTTAGTGCTACTTTTTACAGCTTTCTTTCCCACTAAGTTTTGCACTTTGTTGTGTTTGTAATATAACAACAATTTACCTTTATAACCAAGTTTTAGCACCAAAAAGGCACGAAGTTTGTCACCACATACCTAATGAGACAAACGTGCAGACAATTTTGTGAATTACATATATTCTGTTTTTTTTTGTTTTTTTTATTCTGCATTTCCACACCTCATAAAGGGATTTTTGAAAACTTTTCCACAGCAGTCAAAAAAAACGACTGTTTTTTGCTGCTTGAGGTAACCCCCCTAGAGATTAAATGGATGGGTAGTTTAACTTGATATTTCTAATGATTATGAAGATTTAGTGTGATCCAATATGCATGAGCAAAAATGTGATATTTTTAAAATGCAAAACAGTCAAAATGACCATTTTGTCTGTTCTAGTGTTTGAAGGAAAAGTTATTTTCTTGAGAAAAAAACAAAATAAAAATAAGCTACAATTACTGAGACTGGCAACCAAGTGTTTTTGCAGATTGCAATTTATGAACATGCACTTGCTAGCGGCAGCACCAACCTCGATTTCCCAAAGAGCTTTGGAACTAGTAGCCGAAGTGGCAGACATCCTCCCAGTAGTACGCAAGAATACATGAAGATTTCTTCGGTACTCATCACATGTTAAAAACTTTTCTTGCTCGGCATGAAACAGGCGGACCACATCACCACCTCGAAGAGCATCTTTTCTACAAAATAACAAAGTTGTTTTGATAAAAGAAATCTGAAACAAATGTCAAATTCAGTTGAAGTTTTTTCCTTTATTTCCAATTGTAAACATTAACAGTAGAATAACCAGCGTAAGGAGAATTAATCACAGGCCTTACTGTAACCAACATTTCTTACAAGGAGGCAACATGTTAACAGCCTAAGATTTTTCATAAGCAATGCAACAAAAATAACAAATAAAAGTTCCAAAGTGCCACTGAAATAAAATAGAAGACTGTAGCACCATTTAATTTCCCTTTTACAAATTCTAATTGAATATTTTGAGTCAAACAGTTTGTGAAAGTTTGACAACCCATATACCACTCTTGAATATGGCATGAAGACTTCATTCAAACTGAAACTGTTCAATGGCATATTAAGCATAATTTAAAAGTTGTATTGTACACCATTCCCAAAAATATCTTATAGCAGCAAGCAATATTCACGTGAATTGGTACTTTTTAGAAACTGCAGTCTCTGAATATCATTCAAGGACACATTTACTTTTCATAATTCAATGCATATACATTACAAAGAAGTTTCACCAAGAAAAACACATTTACGCCAACACGTTCATTCCCCAGTATCATAAGCCATACCAGCAAAAGCAAAGTAAGTTCATGTTCATGCTTGTGATACAAAATAACGTTTTCATCATAAGAAAATTTTGAAAACACAAAAAATTATTAATTTGAAATCTATTTATCAGTGGATACAAGGAACTAGTCCATGTGCCCTTTACTTACCTGTCATCTTCCCAAGACATAAACAACACAATCTTCCAACTGGTGTTGGAGCTCACTGAATTGACTTCTTTGCAACCTGGATTGTCATACAATTCACACTTGCTGGCATGAAGAGGTTGGCCAGCAACAACTGGCATTATGACCACTTTATCTCCAATAACAACCTGCAATGAAAACCAGTGCTGTGCAACTAAAAATATGACAACTAAGTTTTTTCATATGTGTAAACGACTCACCTTTTTCACCATTAAATGGACTGACGGCCCTAATATCTTTATGGAACACTGAACAATCTTGAACAAGCTCAACTCAGATTTGAACTGCCTTGTTAAAATATGAATCCCTTACTTTTCAAAAACATATTGACATGTGTTCACTGCCCAGTAGGATAGATTCCACTACAGCATGTCATCCTGAGGGTAGTCCGGACAAAATCCGGACACAAGTAGAGCACAAATTCTTTATGTGATGTGTCCGAAAAGACTTACGTTTTTCTGCTGAGAGAATTATTTTTGGTTTTCTTATGATAATTGTCTCAATCAAGTGCTCTCCACAATGGTGGTAACCAAGGAATCAATCAGCCAATCAATTTCACGTAAAATAATGCATTTTTAATCTTGAAATTTGCAATCCAAAGCTTACGGGTGAAAAGTTGAAAAGCTAAAAATTAAGAGCAGAGAAAGCAAACAAACTCAAGACTAAAATGAATAACTTGGAACACAACCTCACAAATCAGAAAAACTTAACAAACTGGCTGATGCCAAGAACACATGCTGCGGTAAACAAGAACTGGGACCAATAAAACCAGAAATTACATTTACTCAAATAAATGATTTCATTAGAACTTTGAAACTAACTGGTTGACGCCGATGTCCAAAAAACTACTCAGACCTATTAAAACAACTTGTCATAATGACTAAGAATGTAGGAAGAATGCTTGATTGAGTTTGCATTTGATACGTCTGTAACAAATATCTGGAGTATGTCTTTAAACACTGCGATGAGTATGCCTTCAAAACTTGCAATGGGAGTAAGCAATGCTGATCAGACAACATCAAACCTGTTTTTTTCACTGAGATGTTTCGGTAATTTTTTGCAGAGACAAATTGGTTACTGAAACATTTCAGTCATTTATCTGACAATTATAGTAAAACTTGTTGTAACAGTGTTCATTAGTCAATATTTTCAAACATTCTGACCAAAATGACTATTTTTTTTTGGTTATTTCAAAACCATTTTGGTCTATGAATGAAAAATAACTGAAAAAAAACAGCATCAAAGCATACAACTAATAGCTTTTTTGCATGGGGTAGGATCCTGTTCTGAATGTTAATTTGCACGTCAAGTAAGTGATAACATTTATTTGCACAGATACTCAGCAAGTGAAAAGTTGTTTTTTTGACAAAAGTAAAAATGTGTGTTTTGTGCAGAGGTGGTTTGTTTATTGTGCCATGGCTCTTTCAATAGTGCCGTGACCAGACCATCTGGTCTTTGTCACTTTTGCAATTCTGTCTGTTCTAATCACTGCAGTGCGATGACCATCTCATGGAAAACCATTTGCTAGTTTGGCCAACATACTGTTCATCACATATCACACAAGTTGAAACAAAAATGCCATGGTTAAGTTTTATTTGTTAGTCACCAGTTGTAAAACATATGGTACCATGGATTTGTGTTTTCCATTGCAACCACAGGTGTACAGCACTTACAAGGCTGTGAAACACCTTAGATTTGTTTTCATGTCTTGTTTAAACCAAGGTCCTTGAAGTTTGCTAGTTTTGCGCAATTGTGGCTAGTTTTTGTGTACGTAATCATTGTCTTTGGGTTTATTTTTTTCTTTTTGTGTTAGAAGGTGAGAGAAAGATGTCAGCCAAAGCTTTGGGTCTTCTTTCTTGTCACTTCTCCCCATTTTGGGGGGTGTAGTCTTTCTTCCCAAATAGATGCCATTGCTATCATGTCATTTGTCATGTCCAAGGGGAAATTTCAATAGTTTGCTTTTTCTTTCATTCGGTTTAAGCTGCTGAGGTGGCCTTCCTTTCTTTGGTTGAGACACCTTAATCATAGTGCTTCTCCAAATGATTGCCTTGAGTGTTGTCTTTGGGTGGTGTGAATTTCTGTTAATGAATTTCCTTCCCTCTGCTGTGGGTTTTATGAAGTCTTTAGTGACAAAACAAATTTACATCTTCGATAGTTATGCAATGATTAACATCTTGGAATTCCACGTTGCCCATTTGTTTGGCTGTGCAAGCTTGTCAAAACATTGTTTCAAGCCACTGTTGGCAAATGCTAAAGTTGGTGCTTGTCAAACATGTTCATAAATGACCTTTACGAGGCAGAAATCCAAATTACGTAATTGACAAATCTGCGGAAAATTTCTCCATCATTTAACATGTGAGCAATCAGCTATACGATATATTGCACAATGTTGGCCAATGAGACAGAGTGGTTATCACCGATTATGATTCCGTTTTTTGAACACAATAATTGGTCTCCATACTGGGTGATCACATTGTTCAGGCCAATTTTCTCTGATAAGAATGTTATTGTGCAAAATAATGTTTGCATAACAAACATCATAAATTGGTTTTCACAGGTTTGTGAGCAGAAACAATTTTGTTGCCTTTATGTTACATTATATTTATTGTATAACACTTTTGAGAGCCGGCATACGATATATTCGTACTTCGATTTTGGCCTAAAAATCAGCAGTTTTCGGTTGCCTTACCAACGCCCTAGCTCCTCCGACGATTGCACGAGAGAGCTGTTCAAGGGCTCAAACGGATCAGCCAGTCTAGTAGATTGCACTTGAAAAAAATTTTTGGTTGGGGGTGCGGATTTTTTGTGACTAACGTCAATAAGTGAAGTAGTTTTAGGGTCGTTTTGGCTCATGTTACTTGACCTAGGGCCCAATCGCTAGGCCAAAGTGTTTCGCTGAAGTTTTTACTGGAAACTAGACTGGAGTCTGAGTCTTTTGAGCCTTTGATCGACTTTCTAGCGTTTCTGGTTCAAAAGTTACGATCTAAAATAAACAAATTAATTAATTAGCTAATTAGTCAAATATTTTTATTAATTTAGATCATAACTTTTGAACCTGAAACCCCAGGAGGTCATCCAAAGTATCAAAAGACTCGGATTATAGCCTAGTTGCCAATAAAAACTTCAGCGAAATACTACCATCTAACGGTTGGCGCCCAGGGCCAGGGAAAGTGGGCCAAGGTGGCCTAAAAGTCCTCGACTTATGATGTCACTCACAAAAAATCCGCATCCCCCAACCAAATAATTTTTTTTGAGTGCAGACTAGAAGACTTGCCGTGTCTTTTGATACTTCGACCAGGTCCGTAGCACTTACCAAACGGGAGAAATTCCCGCACAAAGCCACGTGCGTTTTGGTGTTTTTTTTCGAAAATCCCCAAAAGCGGCCGGACGCCAAAGTGTTAAGGCAAAATAAAATAAATCTATAATTTTAACTTGGAGGATGAGGGCAAAATGTCAGACAATATTACCTTTGAAAACTAAAACACCAACACCTACTTTAAATGGCAACTTTTTCCTGCTTTTCACAGCAAAACTATGAATTTAGTAAAACCACTTTTTCCTACTGATCCCACTCATACAATCTGCACCAAGCATGAAAGGTAAAAACAATCTTACATACTCATGCAACCTGATAATGTCTATCAACGCAAAAAGCTGAGAATATATGATTTTCTACCCAGTTCTTGTTCAAACGCAACAATTGTTCCCATATGCAAAAACAAGAATGGGAATACGACAGACACATGAAATTACAGACCTTGCCACAGTGGTGTCAAAGCTGCTTGAACAATTCATTTTATCTAACATCTTTACTTTCCTTGAAACCACAGACAATCAAGTTGGTCTTAAGGCTTGACATGGTATTGATCAATGTACATTATTGTTGAAGCAAAGTGCTTCATACTTTGTAACCCATGGTTCATCAGTGCATGCTGCTTTTTAGATGCCTCAAAACTATTCGACTGAGTATTACACATAAAATGATTTGAGAAATTAATTCAGAGAAAGGTGCTAATGTGTTTTGTGTG
>Ga0210059_1012898_pt1 | contig 12562 bp, 8 predicted proteins | sample Ectturendosymbi2_FD_188042 | JGI IMG/M metagenome (GOLD analysis project Ga0210059, IMG submission 188042) | Ecteinascidia turbinata endosymbiont from Florida, USA - Sample 2 (SPAdes) (version 2) | ecosystem: Host-associated > Tunicates > Ascidians > Unclassified | place: Key West, Florida...
AAACTAAGCAACCTAACTTACCGCAAATCGCAAGACCCGCATACGTGCTTGCGCCAAATATTTTAGTAGGGAAATCGGATTTAAATTTAACAAAATTAGGTAACAAACTAATCTTTAGTATGCTTAGCTCCGCAAACGTTCTGTTGTTTTTACGATTGTACGGGGAAAAACATAAATATGCATGTGGGTGGATGTTTACTTTGCATGGGAAACACTCTTGATCAGACCCAATCAAGTTTGATTTTAAGTAAAGCAGATGAAAATGTTTAAGGTGACTCCACTATACGGCCAACCGTACCACATTCCAAAGTCTGTCATGCATTTGCGCCATTCAGATCAGTGTTAGCAGAAAACCGTCGAAGTGTTACCTTCGGAACACTTGATTAATTACGGAACGCAGGCACGTTTCCGAACGAACAGTCATTAATTTGCGCACATCCACAAAACGACCATTGGGAATTTGTGGGCTATGCAGTCAGTAAGGTTCTGTCCAACCAACACAGGCTTTCTAAGGTGTGCGGTCATTTTTGTCAGAGTTGCCGAATTATTTTACAATTCAAAACATGTTATCACCGCCCCATTTTAGCCTCGTAACATTCCAATTCTCCTGGCACGGTTCTAAATCCCAAGACAAGCACAAGAAACCTCTCTTAGTGCAAACTTGAAGCTAATGAAATGCTATCGTCACCACGGCAGAACCGTCACCAATTTGCTATTGCTCATCTGCTTTGTTGGTAGCGATCTAATCTAAGAAGGCACTGCACGTATCTACGCGTGTTGCGATCCATGCAAATTTTACACTGGCACAGTCACTTTTCCAAAAGACACAGTCAAATCGTCACAGGTAGGAAAAGAACTATTCAAGTTGCACAGAAAACAAGCCTTGTCTTTTCAAAAATACGTGAATAGTAGCTACCTACTTATACGATCATTACTTCAAATAACGACGTATGCTGGCGCTTATTAAATTGAAAGCGATACACTTTTCAACGAAAACATGATTGATAACAGGTTATCTCCAGCGCCCCAAAATTATTTACCTTACCTCACCTTGATCGACAAAGATTTTGTCAGTATCATGTGCAACAAAACTACAAATCAATCCAAACATACTGGAATTCTTTAGAATTTGCCGTTGGTGTAGTCTCGCATATAGACAAATTTACTCGAATGCAGCAGCAAACGCCCGTCTACCTATGTCTTTGATCGGATTTGTTTGTTAAAAGACAACTGAAGATGTGGGGGCCCGAAAAAAGTAATACGAGATAAAACCTCATTTTCTCGGAATCAGCAATCCCAGCACATCAGAAAAATGGCAGCGTTTCTCATGTTGACTACGGCTGTTGGCTCGCCAAGGGTTACTCCCCAACCAAATTTGATTATTTCTTTAATGCAACGAAAGTAATGCAAAAAATATTTTCTCTTACTGGTTGCCCTGTCAAGTTGTTTGCCCAGGGTTGAGCACACATGTGTGAAGACCAATGTGAATGGTCTTTCCTCCGTTTTTGCAAAACCTTTGTTGGATTTGCTACTAACCTGTGGGACAAGGGATTGCCGTACGAGTGGGAGAAAAAGGAAATCACTAATTTGACGGACGCGAATTATAGACAGGAAATGGATTTGAGAGTACTGCATGAAAAAAATCTAAAATCCGAAGAAAAATAACACAAGCCTGGCATCAAACTGTATTTAAAAATACTCCTGTAACTTTCGTTGCGCTTGAAAAGCGAGCTGTGTCCAAAAAAGACACGGAGCCAATGTTCTTAAGCATCACATATCTCCAGTACTATTCGTCTTGGCCAGGGGCCACCAACATGGTGCCCGCGGACTTGTGCTGAAAATAGCATTAACATCATCAGTGCCTTCGGATAGATAAATGTTATTGATTTTAATAACATAATTAAAGACAAATTGAGCAAAATTTTTTTTTCAGAAGTGTGTATCGAACTGCTAGCTTTCGCATTAATCGGTACCCAAGAATTAGCTCTCACTTTCGAAAAGGTTGGTGACCCCTGGTAGGTTGTGCCGAGAATTTCAAGCACAGGCACGAAAAAGAAAGCCTTGTGTGTTTCGATTGACACTACCTGATAAAAGAGGTAATAGTTCTCCAAGCGCTTTAGTGTACAATTCCAATGCTTCTTCATAATTCTCGCTTTCCTCCTACACAAAATAACCGATTTAATGCAATGGCGGGTACGTCATGTACCCGCCATTGCATCAACTTCTCCTACACGCCACAGCTGCGATTACCGATTCTTGAACCTTGCATCTGCTAACAGTCACAACAAAAAATAAACATCATGAGAGTGGAGTACAAATTCCTGATCGCGAAAAGTAGAATCTGCGACCAAGCGTGTAGCCAGAAAATATTGGTATGGCGATAATTGCCTACTTCAATTGCTTTACTCGTTCATGACAATTATTGCGCAAACGTTCGATAATTGCCATTCAAAATTTGGGGGAGCGGCCGTGCCTTTCGCCCCCCGTCGGCTACACCCCTGCCTGCAACTTAATTCGGGTTTGAAAAATAAGTAACATATACGCTGCAGTTTTGTTTACACTGAGGGTAACACAGAACGTTAACATATTGCAACAAAAGAGAAAACACTGCCCGTCGGGTCACGATATCATTAACTTCAACAACACACCGCATCGATTTTAAAAACTTACAACAGGCGCTGATATGAAAACTACTGTCAGCATAAACCTTATTTTATCATTCACTAGGCATATGGAGAAGATTAATCAATTCAGGACATGTGCGAACAGTTTTTTACATGGAATGAACGTGTTTTAATTAAATATATATATCCATGCACAAATGCAAGAACATTAGGTATTAACCACCTTTGTCAAGTAGATAAAGTTTTGTTTTGCAAAACATCTCGGTTAACCGAGCACGTTTGACACAACCAAGTGATGTTTGTTTGCCAACCGGAGTTAGGTTAGGTCAGCGTATATATTATGAACACCTACTTTTCACTTTTTTATTTGCTATTAACAGGCTTGTCCATGGGAATGGGATTCCTATGGAAAGTCCCATGGGATGGGATGGGACAGCACACATTTGTATTTCCCATGACACTCAGAAATAGAATGAGAGTGTCAGAATGTCACCGAATTGTCGTACGGGTTTTTGACGTAATTCATGGCGATCTCTTGTGTAAAGGATGCATTTTTTCTTGTTATACAGGCCGACGCTTCAAACTGCGTCTTTGGATTCTTCTAATTACTGTTAGCTTGTATGGCTGCAACACGTAAGTGCAAACAACACCACCTTTAAGTTAGCGAAAGACCACCACGAACAAAAAACGGCATCCTGCAACATCACCTTAACTTTTCCAGAGTGTAGAAGCTGTAGTCCATATATAATTTTTGGGCTGTCCCGTGAGAGGTCATCTGATAAAAGATTTGCTGATTTTAATTAAGCACTGAAGAAATCTTTACGTATCGTTGGACAAAGGAATTTTACATCAACCAGGGTTTTTTTCAAGGCGTTTCAGGGACCCGATTCGGGTCCCTAGAATCAGAGAAAATTAACACCCGGTCCCTAAAATCAGAGAAAACGGGTCCCTACAGATCCATACCGGGTACCTAACATTTTCCTTAAAAAAACCTGCATCAACTGTAGATTTTACGAAAGTCTAGACTACAATCTAGGCACAACAAACACACAAAAAACTTTTTTCTGAACCAGGCGGTTGCCTCCCCAAATAATAGAAACTTTGTTGATGATCGCCATTCAGTAAGACTCTTTTTGTGCTCCATGAGAAGCAATGAATATGATGAGCCTCCAGTCTAGAGGGCCATGAATAGTGCTTTGAAGGCATTGCACACTGAGGGTAACACAGAACTTTTGCATATTGCAACAAAAGAGGAAACATTGCCCGTCGGGTCACGATGACATCAACTTCTCCTACACGCCATATCGATGGTAAAAATTTGTGGGTGTTACAACGGGCGCTTTCAGCATGAACCTTATTATGATTTACACAATCACTAACACTTGTAAATCTGCATGAAATTCGGAATATGGAATTGATGCCTTGTGATTGAACCAGAATAGCTTTTGTCTCACTTGGTAGTTTAGAATGAACTTCCACAGCTTTCACATTGGAAACCTTGTTTTAAGATTAAGAAAGAAGCGCAATTATCTTTATCAATCACCAATGGAGAAAGCTCATTTTGTCATAAAGTTGGCAATTTCTCTGCAAGAATGCTGCAAAAACTCGATCACTATCAACACTTAGACGTTACGTAAAGAGAACAGAAATGGGAGGTGACGATATGATACAATTACTGAAACAGCATTTTTTATTACTCCTGGAAATTTTCAAGCAAGCAAATAAAAACAATATAGACCTTAAAATCTTTCCTTCACACACATCAACTTTGCTATCACCAGCAAGAGGCGTACAAGAAAACACACGTTTTTACGCAATCTCAAACCGCCGCACTGAAGCAAAGAAATGCTCTTTTTGACGTAGAAAGAATAGCCACACTGAACAAGAAATACATGTCAGCAAAATTTACAGGCCACAGTTTAGAAAATCATCATGCACATTTTCATATTGAAATGAGTTGTCACGACGCTTTCATTTAACCGCCACACAAAGCCTTCCAAACACCAGACTTACACAGGTTTCGCTTCGCTGACTCTTCCGTAACTGGTTTCACAGGCTTGCTACCTTCTTTCAGTTTTTCGGCTCGATCACAGTATTCTTTCACCTGCGAAGATCAGTGCGTACATCGACTTCGGGTCGAAAAGTGCGAGTTGACACTTGCAGCTCAAACTAGAGAATACAACATGCATACACCTTTGACGATCCCAACTACGCTACAGGGCATTCTGGTAAAAAGAATTGCTAAATTTCCGAAAGAGACACGACAACAAACAATGGTTTTGCTTGCAAGCAGTTGCTACAGGATTTAGTTCATGCACACGCTGAAATTTTGCATACCTTGCGTCTTAGCGCTTCCTTTTTTCTCGGGTCGCTCTCATCTGAAAACACAAAAGCTGCGATTAAGAGGCCACAATCTACAAGCACAGCTGACCTTTTCAAAACCACTGTTTAAATAAAAATCAATTTTTAAAATGCATCATACAGGATGCCCAAAGTGTCCTCTGCTTGAGTTAAAGAAAAGTGGGAGGGATCACAAACGAAATTTACAGTAAATCGCAGGAACAAAATATTCCAGAGCTTGAGAATAGAGTTTCACAGCGTCTTTGATATTCCCGCTCTTGTCTTGTTGGACGGCTTGTGTCACAATTTCAGTCTGATGAGAAAACACATATTTTATGCTACAAAACGCTGGGCAAACTCTTCATGCATACGACAAAGCATGAATTGTAAAAAAAGCTTATCAACATTAGTGTTTCCAATTCGGGACATTTCAGAACTCGGGTTTTGGTACTTGAGAGAAAAACCGGGGAAAATTTAATATTTTTCGGGTTTTGAGAAAAATGCGCTTTTGAACGATAAAACTCAATATTACTTTGAAATTGCTACATTCAGCAGTAGCGAACAGTGCGCTGTATTGATTGAAATTATCGCGCAACACTACATATGGCGACGGCGAAATGATCATGTGGCCTGCAATACCAATCGCCAACCGATCAATACAGCGGAGTGTGAGCAACTGTTGAATATTGCAAAACGTGAACAACCAAATGTACAAAATAAGCTGAATTTTGAAAAATAACAAAATGCACACCAAGTGTAACACAAATACTTGAACAAACACAACAATGTTAGTTCAGCAAAAGATGACAAGACAAAGCACAGGGTTCTCACTGATTCTTACAGTGGTGACACACGAAAATCAAAGCGTGACTTTCCAGAAATTTTTTTCGAAAAAACGTTAAACTGTGATGAAATGAAAGAATATTGACGAAACAGTGGCTAAATAATAATTATAAACAGCACACAGCTAAGCCAAATCGTTTGATATTTTTCAATGCAACGGGTTTATCACATTTGTTAATAAAAACGTTCTAGCGGATTTTAAACGCCGGGCTTCGGATAGTAGCACACAAACCGGGTTTCGGGTTCAGGAAAATCCAGATTGGAAACACTAATCAACATCACAACCACATTTCAAGTCATGCAACAAGTTTATCCACACGCCATTTCGATTCATCCATATTCGCTAGCTACTATAAAAGTATTAAATATTAAATAAATATAAATACAATATTCTCTTAAATACAATATTCTCGTCAGGTGTCGCCAAACTATCGAGTTAAATACAATATTCTCGTCAGGCGTCTTAAATATAAATAAATACAAATATTCTAATATTCTACAAATAATTAAATACAATATTCACAAATATTCTACAAATAATTTCACAAATAAATGCACAAATATTCCACAAATAAATTCACAAATACACACAAATTTCACAAATATTCCACAAAATATTTCACAAATAAATTCACAAATATTCCACAAATAAATTCACAAATTTCACAAATAAATTCACAAATATTCTACAAATTAAATACAATATTCTCGTCAGGCGTCGCCCAACTATCGAGTCTTCTACATATTCGCCGCGAACGGCTGTTAGTACAGATATCAATGCGCTTCAAGCATATGGTTTCTTTTCATCAATCTTTAAATGAACTAACTGGGATAAAAGCCGAGAGAACAAACTAATATGTACAATGGGAATAGCACAATGCAAACATGACTGACTACAACCGGCGCCCCACCCACGGAATCGTTTACGATTTACCGCTTTAGGAAGACACGTAGACGATGGTTTGTGTTCCAGGTCAACGAAAGGATGTGTAAAAAAACGTTCAAACGATAGTCGATCAGCGGGATTTCTCTGAAGCAAGCTTGTCAAAAGATCTCGACACTCGGTAGACACGGACGGAGTCAAGGGGATCTGATAATAAACAAGGCAAACACAGGCCACGCATTAAAAGGAGAGAGCAATTATACCTGTTACCTGATTTTTGTTAAATATCCACATACTTTGATAGTAATGGCCTACTGCTTATCTGTGTCTGTTTGTGGCGTAGGTACTTGAGAAATGAGAAGATTGCTGACATTGAAAACGAACGTAGCAACTTAACGGCCAAAAATCATCCATACAATCATTATTTTTTAATACGCTGTATGAGACTTGGGTCGCGAGGTGTTCACCAAACTCAGATTTGGGTCGCGTTCAGAAAGGTTTGGGAATCGCTGGTCAAATCATTTCTAACCGTCTCTGCATTCGTTTGAAAGGAACTTGTGCACTCGCTAGCCGAGCATTCTTAAACATCGGTGAATAAACTAAATAACGTGAACGTTAATTATTTGAAAATTCCCAAAAAGCATCGCGGGCCGCACAAAACGCCCTCGCGGAACCCATGCGGCCCGTGTGTTTGAGGCCCCTGATGTAGTCAATGCAAGAACAGGAGGCTTCTACTGAGAGGTAAGCGACTACTTCACATTTTTTCACCGACAACTGAGATTCAGAAGTCACTCGCAACGTGGAACTGGTGGCATGTACAAATGTGAGAGCCTTTTTAAAGTTAACCTATTTAAACAAGCCTTCTCTCATTTTCACACACTAGCCACCCTGGAGGAGGCATGTGAGCAAATGCAGCAAGTCACTACGACCTGCACAAAGCATTCTTCTGTTGGAGGTTATCAGATTTTGAAAAGATGACCTGTCCCTGAAGCTGGTGGTCAGTATCCGGTCACAAGAATGTGATACAGCACAACAGGAGTTGCAATTGGAATGACGGATTTTCAGTTTGACTCTGTCTTAAAAGAGAAGTTTAACTCTGGAACTGGGTGACTTTTATTCTCTGCTAAACGAAATCGTATTTCCAAAATCTCGGAAGATTGCACAGATGCTGACATTGCTCGGCTTGACCCATGTTTGTGAGTAGACGCTGGGTTTCATAAAACTTGCCACAGATGATAAGCGTCTCAGACCTATCCTGAGACTTGCTAAAACATAGTTAGCTCCAAGTTGTGATGCATTGGTAAAAAGAGACACTAACAGCACCAATAAACTAGAAAGTGGCTTTCTTTGCTGAGTTCTGAAATAAATGTATTTACAAAGTGAATTATGCAATAAGCCTTTCATCATCATACTTTGTTATCTCATAAAGGGCAAAAACTTTTATGTCATCGCATATTTAGACCTCATTTACACTAGCCAAACAATTCATCAGATTGTATCCAACCCGCAGTCAAATTCTGGAAGCCAGTGTGGCCCGTGAGTCAATCAGTTTACTCATGCCTGATTTGAAAGAACTGGTGAAAGTTCGTAATAGAAAAGTCTTGACTCATTCAAATAAAAATACCTTGCACAAAGCGATTTGTCTTCCAAATTTTATACTCGAAAGAAATTTGGTTTTCATCTATTAACTGCTTTAGTTTGGAGCAGCGGTTCTTAACCTTTTCGGTCTAGTTTCCCATTAAGGCCAATCACCAAGTTCGAATTTCCCTCCTGATATTTTTAGTGACGATGGTTTACGGAAGGCTATTTAGCCAATACTCATGATAGCTATTAGCTCGGTGGTGTATAGGTTTCGCATAATAGATATAATGATTAAAGGGATTTACTCATGGTTTTCACTGAAGGATTTCACTCATTTACACCATATCAATCAAACAGAAAAGTAAAGTACTCATTTTTAATTTGTAATGTGATTTTTGCGATTGCTTTCACTTCACTAACATCTCGATACGAGGATTAATGGTAAAAATCTTGATTGTGTTATTAGAAAGCGAAACTTGTTTAATCGTGTTGCAAGCTCCGTCGTCCAAAACTATTTTAGCACAATTCCGGAGGCATGGTTGCACTAGTTCTGCAAAGTCTCATGACTTTTTCGCTTTAGCAATGCGAAGTGCAACCACATAGGATGCCTCAACGGGCAAATTTACTTGTTTAAATGCACGTCCTGCATCCAGTCTGACATGTTTGAGACAACCTTCCTTAGACTTACCGTAAAGTAGCCTACTCAATCGATTTGCTAGGTTTCTCCTTGTGAGCGTTGTTCAAATGCTGCTTGAGCTGGAGTGATTTCAAACAGTTGTTAGCCAGTGTTTTCATGTACAACATACCGTTGCGGGATATATTCTCCATCTTTCTGGAGGCAAGCAATGCCATATCTGATGTAGTCTTCCTTGCATATTCGCTTATTAGCCTTCGCAACCGATATTTTTTCACTACACTAGATGTCTTCCAAAAATAATGATTCGTTAAGAAGCAGGTTGTCATGTTTCACCGCAAAAATTTTTCAATCTAACGTGTTACAACATAACATCACCTTATCTTCACCAAAGTATAATTTCAATTCAACCTTGATAAATTGAAGTCAGCTTTTTTACATATCATTTGTACTTACGCTACGGAGTACGCTTAACCTAACTACCCACCTTTAGCAACCGTGGCTACCTTTAATTAACAACGGTCGTTATTCGATTGTGACTTTTGAACATTGTTGAACGCTAAAAACGCAATAATTGCAAAACAATGCACTAGCTGACAAGTAGATGTTTTTTTAAAAAGAAGTTTGTGACTTAATATTTAGATTTCCTTCCTCAGGTATTGGAGTAACAATTTCTCACTGCACCAAATCAGAAAGAATTTCCCATTGCATGGATAAAATTTCCCACCGGTTAAAACCCCTGGTTTTGAGTGTTTCAGTGCATTTAGAACAAAATCTAAACTACTAAAGTAAGCAACGTTTAAAGAGAACTCCTGTTCCGCTGGAATTCCGATCGTTTTTTTTGTTATTTATGACCAATGGAGCTTCTGGCTGTAAATACAGATCTTGGTTCCGTCACATGCTTAATTAATCATTGTTACTGCCATGTTGTAAGGTTTGCTTGTATTATACTTCACTTATCTGGACAAAAATCCAAGCGTGTAGAATGTAAATCATTTCTTAAACAAAATTTACTGCTGCTGACCATGCAAAAGCAATGACAACACACAAACCTCTATAGGTTGATCACTGGTCAATTTCGCTTCGAACTCGGTTATTGTCTTGGAAGCGTAAGGTGCGCGGCCAAACAGTGACTCGTACAAGATCACACCTACCGACCATAAGTCAACCTACAAAAGGCACCAAATCTCAGTTTTCTCGGAATCATCTCAAGAAATCATCATTTGCTGGCGCACTGTTCATAAGATCAATAAAGTCTAACACGGTACAAAAGCGCAACACTATTGATCTATTTGTACTGCAGCCGGAAGTGGCAAGGACATCCAAAGTTAACAACTAATTCGTATTTACGGACTTTAAATGAACACGTGGCACCAAGAGAAAGGACCGAAGTTATACGGAGAAAAACAGCAATTATACGCCAATAAACCAAGCATCTAACAATAGCTGGCATTTAGAATGTTTTCAGATCAGCTAAACTGCTAAATTAATTCATGCAGTATTAGAATCTATTTTTGAACAGTTTACAACCAACTTTAGGTCAATTACTTTAACGGGTTTCTTCTATCCAAACGGAATTTTTGACATCCTCTCTCGCGTACGTTTGATTTTTATTGGCAAGATTGAATGAAAGTTATTCAACAAAACCAAATGCAGCTAGGCATGCGTTGATGAGTAACAGATATCTGGTACAGGCCTATTGGCTAGCACCTAGGTGCCTGTAAACCATCGAAAAATAAAATACCTTGGCATCATAATGCTGTTGCAAAATGATTTCAGGAGCCATGTAAAGGGGAGAGCCTCTAATTGAAAAATCAACAGCAGTTCCCATGTATTGCGCAAAACCAAAATCTGAAACACAACGACGCATAACTCAACAGATTGTCCAGTTGCTGTATGTAACCACAACAAACAATCCCTGCGACTTCAGTTGGTGAACAGATAGATGAATGCACACCTTTAGCTTACCTGATAAATTAGCAAGAGCAGTTGTCATCAGATATGTGTTTACGAATGTTTATGAATAAAGTGTATCATCGAATGTTTCATACAACGTATTACCCAGGGCTGGCATCATTTCACAAAGGTGGAAACATACTGGAAACACCAATCCAACTTACAGTCTGTTAGCTTCTAACACTTATATGCGAAACATTACAAGCAACTGCGCATCAGGAACAATGTCTGCCGTATCCATATAACCGAAATTTATTTTTAGTTGCTGAAACTGCCACCACAACCTTTGTATGATGACAGTCACATTAAGTAGAAAGGGTCTGTCATGGCAACCTAGCAGACCCTCTGTTTACAAGCAGCAGTAGTACTATAATAAATCAGGGTTTTTTAAGGTGTTTTAGGGATCCGATTCGAGTCCCTAGAATCAGAGAAATTATCATCAGATACCTAGAACCAGAGAAAATCAGGTCCCTAGAATCAGAGAAATCAGGTCCCTACCAGGTACCTAAGGTTTTCCTTAAAAAAAAACCCTGATAGATGCACATTGATAGCAACATAGTGATATTATTTTAACAAAATGCTTTGTTCCAGACAAATACGGAAGGTTGGTGCCTTTGCAAAATGACTGAAAAACTTTTTATTGGCATGAACTGTAGGCATATAATGAAGTATGGCATATGTGCAAACATTTAAGCTTTTGCACCGATTCATACTTTAGCTTCATTCCCTTTCTTGTTTTTAGTCTTAAGCACAGAAATTTAATTAGACGTTATTAAAGCCTCAATGCAGTTATTCATGCCCTATAAACTTGTTTGTCATAGAAGAAAATGTTTCCCCAAAACTAACTGCTGGCAACTGGGGGAAAGAACCTGTTCAATCATTATATCAACTTTTCATGTGATCTACCAAAGCTAAGTAATATGTTCTGGTTGTTAAAATAAGAATGCATTTCAACAAAATACAGCAAGCCAATTAATTGTATTAACCAGAATAACTGAATGCTTCATTTAATTTGGGAAACTTGGCCTTACACAGTTTAAAATTCAAAGGCTACCACTTGAGGTCACTTGTGCTCAACCAAACGATTTGTCTTAGATAGATGAAGTACATGCTTTTGAAAAACAAGTGTTTGAAGTACGAATACTAGATGTCACAAAAATGTATTTCGTAAGATATTTTTGCATTTTTTATCAAACAATTCTGCGACAAAGGATGTCTCTCATAGAAACAAGGTGACTTTCAAAAAAACATGATTGCCAGCCAGCTCATCAAATTTGTGTAATGAATGCAACTTGGAGTGGTAACAATGTATCACAATAATGCAATATTAAATTGTGACTTCATTTGAAATCCCAACCAACCAGAGCAGTGGTTCTTAACCTTTTTTGGACTACTATTTCCTAAATATATTGGCTTGGGGATGCCTCATCTATGTTGCATCATTAGTCAAAGTGGTGGTCTTTGAATGCATTTCAGGGTTAAAATTACACTTTGGCATTCCTTCTAGGGACTCCCAGATTTTTTACTGGGGACACCATTACGAACCACTGGTGTAGGGATTGTTAAAACATGCTTCAGACCAAACCAGAACCGTCACCAGAAAGTTTTCAAAAGGGGGCTTGACATCCTAAAAATTGACAAAAACTCAATGATTTATAGTGTTTCCTGTTTCAATTTGGGGGGGCTTGAAGCTTTGTTTGG
>Ga0210059_1012899_pt1 | contig 12561 bp, 10 predicted proteins | sample Ectturendosymbi2_FD_188042 | JGI IMG/M metagenome (GOLD analysis project Ga0210059, IMG submission 188042) | Ecteinascidia turbinata endosymbiont from Florida, USA - Sample 2 (SPAdes) (version 2) | ecosystem: Host-associated > Tunicates > Ascidians > Unclassified | place: Key West, Florida...
CGTCGCCAGAAAGTCGTCAATAGGGGGCCTTTGCTCTTGTGCGGGGGGGGCTTTACGTTCGTGCAGGGGGGGCTTGACATTAAAAATTGACAAAAATTCCACTGATTTATAGTGTTTCAAATTTCAATTTGGGGGGGCTAAGCCCACCAAAGCCTCCCCGTGGCGACGGGACTGGGCTGCTTCGTATCCAATATTTTTAGACCATAAAACAAATCGCACAACGAAGCGATTTTAATCCACACAAAGTAGTCCTTGTATCAAAAACAATAACCTTTATATTAACTAAATGTGAATGTAGACGCCACAGTTATTGTTTACCATCATTTACCTTTATCAGATAAAAATTGACCTTCTATGAATTTTGGCATCATCATGTTTTCAGTTCTTTACCCGTAATTTCGAGGAAGTATAAATAACGTCAATTTTTAATTTGGTTGCTCGTTTCATTAGCTTTTTCATCCCCAGAAAATGCAGTTTCAATTCTTCTGTAATAGCAATTGTTATTCAACAGTCACGCTTTCAAAACTGCAGTCATAAATTGGATTACCGAAACAGATATTTCTCAATAAAGGTTTCAAATGAAACCACCTAACGAACTTTACACAGGTTGATACATTTTTATATTTATTTTGGATGCTATTTCTTTCCAGTGGAGAATCACAGGAATCAAAAAGCTTAGATTCGTATTTGAACTATGCGTTGTTTTAGTGGAGGGGTTGTGGCAGTAAAGGGACCAAACACATCGCCTACCCTGTCTCATAAAGAAAAGTGATAGCGCAGTACACAGCCTCTCCGTTTCAGGTGTATTGATTGCCGCATGGCTGCGCTTCCAGTAGACTCAATGCAGGCCTCTCCTACACAAATGTGCCCGCAGCAACGCCTCCCGTGGTACCCCCTGGTATTGCAAACTTTGCTGTGTAAATGGCCCAACCGGTCTGTCCAATAGAACCATTGGGAAAACTACTAACATGAAATGCGCAAAATTAGACACACCCATCGCACATCGGTCGTCACCAAGGACCGCGCTCGGGCTTTAGGCAGAGGGGCCAGTTCGAAACACTCGCGGCAGTCTCCCCAATCAGCTATCTACAACTGGAGGAACCATGTTGCACCAGCTACTCATCTGGGCAGGCGAATGGGGACAGCGCACAGTGCTTCCACTCTGGGAGACTTTAAAGCCGCGCATAAACTGCAATCTCGCCTTTAGTTAGGAACTAGAAATTGAAACATCACGTCGCTCACAGGGAAAGAGCACGAACTGGTCGACGAAGCCAAGCGTTATTCCCTGAATGCTGTTGGCATCTCTTCGACTCGAGTGGGTATACTTGTAAACCCTGTGCATTACGCAAAGTATACTCTTCAAGACAGCGAACGCCGGGGCACCGGAAACACACAGAGGTTATCTACTCAGGTGCCCTAAAAATCATCCACACAATCATGCACATGTTGGGAACGATGTCGGAGTATGGAGTGGTGTGATCGGCCGATCTGGTGTCTGGTGATGCTGACGTTAATAATAACGGAAGACCTCTGCTGCAACTGTACTGTAACAACGCACTATGCATCATGAACACTTTCTTCCAACACAGAGATGTGCACAAGTACAACTATTGCAGAGATTATTTGGTTCAACAGTCACTCACTGACCTCTGCATAGTTTCAGCTGACTCGTTCCGTTCAGTGTTGGATATTCGTGTCAAAAGGCATGTAGAACTGCTGACCGATCACCACCTGCTGGTCTGCAACTTGCATTTGTTAAAGCTGCAGGGGCATACACAAACGTGCAGGGCCAGGAAATCCTACTGAATAACGTTGCAGGCCCTGGCGGTCAAAGACGTAAGAAAGACCTTTGCCGACAGCGTATCGTTCATATTCAGAGAACACCCAAAATGCACAGCGGACGCGGAGGTGGAGTGGCGGCTGTTCAATGCGGCTGTATAGCTTGGTCTGATGCTCGGGTATGCGGACGGAAGCGACTCGGTGTGGCGAATAATAGCAAAACAGTAACCCTAATTGGTGGAACCAAGAGGTGAAAGGTGCTCTTCAAGCAAAGAAAGTAGTCTATACCAGGCAGCAGGCGCGCAACCAGGGGGGGTCATTTGGGACATTTTCCCCCCGAAATTTCAAAACATTCAACGGAAATTTTGACATATGCAGAAACTTTCAAAGAATAAAGATGAAATTTTTGTATTGTAATTATTTTTAAGAAAAGTGTTATTTGAATTTTTCTTTGTCCTACTGGTTAATTACCTCCTTACAAGATGTATCTTGGGACAGGCCATCTAAACGAAAATTTCGTAAATGATTGGTATTTAACCACAAATGTACTGGAATTGCCAAAACTTGGAAGATAGTTTAAAATGTTGGCATTTTAAGGCATTTTTTATCCTTTTGTTCGTGTGCCACTTTTTTCTGAAACAGGCCTCATTTTGACCTCATGAAACTTTATAACATTACTGTTGAACCGTGCAAACTGCTGAAACTTTCAAAGTGATAAGAGAAATCTTGACATGTTGGTTGTTATTAAAAAAGTTTATAGCCACGTCAAGCCGCTTCTTCTTCTACAACAGTGCTCTTCAACAGGGATTCCGCAAAACATGTAGTGGGGTTCCGTGAGAGTTTGTCGTTTCTTAGGATAAATGATTTTTGCTTCAGTATGTTGATGGGTCATTATGAAGTTTTTTTAGATCACTGTGCCGCATTCAGACTCCAAGTAGGCCAGTTAGTTATACAGGAGGTTGAGTGCCGATAGCGGAACAAGAAATATTGGTAGTTTGTGCGTCACTTGTTGTTCATTGTTGTGCAATTAAGGAGAACGTTTTTGTTGCATCACAGTTATACGATGTTGCCGATGTGCAGTTCACAGTAGAGTAGACCGAGTAGAAAAAGTAGATTCAGCCTGAGTGTAGTAGAGACTAGAGCAGGGGTTCCCAAACTGGGTACAAGTACCCCTAGTGGTACATTTGCCTATCTGAAGGGGTACATTTAAGGTTAGAAATAGAAGGAAAAAATATGTTTATATGTTGTTCATTTCGAATTATGTGCACATACCGGTATATCAGTGAATATCATTTTCAAAATTCATGGTATGCCTATTGGTAAATATATTTTTGCTTTCTTCAGACTTTTTGACATAAGAAATTTTAGGGGTACATCTATCGAAATGCTGAAGGGGTACATGGTCAAAGAAAGTTTGGGAACCCCTGGACTAGAGAGTAGACCGAGTCATAGACTAGAGCTGCTGTTCAACCTTTGTGAGAATAAAGTAAAAACAATGTGAAACCCAACTTTTTACTATTTAGTCAAGCCAGATGAAGCAAAATAGCATATTTTCATATGTGAAGCGAAATAATAACAACAGCGAAGGTGAGGACGGTAATGAGCAACGTAGTTCAAATGTAAAAGAGGCACCTGATCCGAAGCGGACCAAACGTAATTTAATTGCCAAAATTAGAAAATGGGACGACACATATTTCAGATACGAGTTCTTTTTTCCGGAGGACCAAATTCTGCACGTAGCAGCTAAATTCCAAAAATGCAAGAATGAGCGAGTCATCAAATTTCTTGCTTTTTAAGTTCTGTAATAACTCTTCATTTGTTGAATTATCTAATAATGAAATACTTGAATTTCTTACAAGTAATTCGTGTCTTTCAAATTTTTGTTAATGGGGTTCCATTACAAACGCGAAAGTATATCAGGGGTTCCTCGATGACAAAAAGATTGAAAAGCACTGTTCTACAACATTTTGTTTATTTTTGTTAGGGACAAAACGGTTCACCATTATTAACGTAGTGCATTTCTTAAAAAAAATTCTATAGTTGCATTTTCGTTTCGAACCTGATATTTTAACTAAATTTAGCGTGTGGACTGTTTCACGTTTTATTGTCTTCCTGGTTGGTACCAGTACCACGGCTTGGGAAAAAGGGTTTAGTAAAGTGTCATATGAGTGCTAGTCAAGTGTTGAACGCACCTACCTACTACACCACTTTGGCTGCAAATAATGCTTTACCAGACCCTACCTTTTGCAATCAGTGCAAGCCCTGAAAGCCCACAACTTTTCATAGGTGTAGGAGCAAGCAAATTTTTGGGGGTGTGAAAGATTTTGCCCAAATTTCCCGAAACTTGCCCGAAAAAACTCTAAACAAAATAACCGCAAAAAAATGACTGCATTTCATTCCATTTAGGGCGCATTTTTTTCAAATTAAAGCACTTCAAGCACCATTTTTGCCCAAACTTGCTCAAGTTTCCCCTAACTTGCCCGAAAAAGAACTGAAGAAACATGACCTCCAAAAAAAAGAAACACAACTGCACTTTGATTTCGGGCGCCATTTTTGTAAAATCAAAGCAGATAAAGCGATTTTGCGAAGGTTTTCACACATTTTGCCCAAATTTACACAGATTTTGCCCGAATTTTAAGGGATTTTCATCAGGTCAAAATTTTGGGGGTGGGCTTCCACCCCCTGCACGCCCACCTCCTGCACCAATGGCCTTAAACTTGCTTCTAAAAACTTTCACGAAACTCGTGTGGATGCCAAAAAAGCCGTTTGCCCCAAACACACCTGATCCGTTTTGCCCGAAATGTTAATATTCAAAGATCCCCTCATTCTTGACGAAGGTTATCCCTCAAATTTGTGATCTTACAGTAGTTTGTGATAGAAATTCCAACACATGCTAGAAGAATAGGGCTGGAACCGAATTTGCAAAAACAAGAAGAAAAGTTAGGCAGGTTTACTAGTAGACAATACGTCTGCCACACTAAAGCCATGACTGCACTAGTTGAGTACGGAATCATGTGTTTGTATTAGGCTACTAATTTTTTCTGTCCTGATCCTTCGGTCTGTATATTGATTAAAACTGAAAAGTTCTGATTTTCGGAAATGTTGCGAAGAGAACTTTATCTATGACGGTTTGCGAAAAATTTGTACCACGGTTGAATAAGCACGATGACGTCATCGAATAAAATTTCATGAAAATTGCCCCCCCCCCGAAATGAAGAGCTGGTTGCGCCCCTGCCAGGCAGGTCTTCAAGAAAAAGTCGGCTCTTCGAAAGTCCGCAGCCTTCGCGGTGAAAAAGCCCAAATGAAATTTTGGGAAATTTCGGACATAACCTCTATTCCAATTACTGGCAAGCCAACAAAATATTTCGGCGTCTTGGCGGCAAAAAGCTCGTACTGCTAGATCCATCAAAGACCAAAATAGTGTCTTGCTCAGCTGAAGGCTGGGAAGGCAGCAGGCTGCGATGAAATCCGACCTGAAATGCTCAAAGCCTTGAATCAAGTTCTTTGGCTGAATCGTGTGTGTCAGGTGGCATGGTATCACGGGCGGCGGAACCTTTTTCAAAGTGGGGGGCGCAAGTGCACATTGAAAAGAAATTACAGCAAATTTTGAGTTTTGAATTGGCAACTGTGACGTCACAAGCATTGAAATATGACGTCATTGCATATACACCACATGAAGGTCTAAATTACACTATTTTAGACAAAACTACACCACTATGAAAACGTATCGGTGAACCATCTGAAATTCAAATAGGCTGTTACAGGGGCGACCCAGGCCATTAGCGTCACTCGGGCTAATCATACGATTTATTCTGACTGACTGAATAAAACCGTTCGACGTTTGCGTCACTGAAATTTCCATTTGCTTTCATTCTGGCTGGCGTTATCGTTGCCCTGTGACGTTATGTTATGCAAAAATAAATGAGAAATTCTCACGATAACTTCTCCATTGTCGAGTAACGTACGTCACAGAGAAATGATAACGCCACAGTGGGGGTTCTAAGGGGGGGCTGGGTGGGCCATGGCCCCTCCCAGATATTTGGATGCTCCCCTGCTTGGCCTCCCAGTTTTTTGCTTAATTTCATGTTCAAGTTCGTTTGATTGACATATACAGCAGATAACTTTCAGCCAGCAAAACTTTAAACGATGTGAAGACTTTCTGGCCACGGTTCTGACGATATTCACAAGCCTATAGGTCATCTGTAACATGAACTCGAAAGACTAGACAGGGAACGAAAATATATGAACAGTGACAAGCAATGTCCCATAATGCTGCGCGGATAAACAAGCGGGTGCGCTGAATCACAATTTTACTCAGCAGAAGTTATTAAATCTATTACAGCGGGCGGTTAGCAGGTAGTGGAGACTGCGCTAAGAATTGTTGCAACTGCGCAGAGGGATCTTAGCAGCTGCGCGCGCAGCTTAGAGGGAACATTGGTGACAAGGCCCAAAGAAAAGATCCCGAGTTAATAACTTAATGAAGTGAGACCGTGGGTGGTGGAACCAACATACAAAGCAAGCAAGCTTGCGTTCTCCGATATAAATCGTAATCGAAGACTTGGGCGAAACCCGAGGAGCCCGTATACCGGAGTAGCCACTGGGCTGTTGAAAACACCAAGAATGCAGCTTAAAATACAGGGAAAAATAACACAGCATTGATGCCTGTCTTAAACACATTCAAAATCACAACTCTTCTTCATTTTAGACGCAAAAGTATCACGACTGAATACTCATTCTACAACTGCATTAGATACCGGAATGCAAAGACAAGACAAAACATACGTAGCAACTAGCAAGTTGTCCAGAAGGATGCCAATTGTGTTGCCAATGCAGAAATAAAATATAGCTATTTAGCGTTGCCAATACAAACACAAAAACACCATTAAAATTGATATGTCAAATATTTCATTTTGCGTATAAGATTCAGTAAAATTTCACTATTTGGAATGGTGTTAAAACGCTTGAAATTACCCAAATTCTTTAATGGTGTAGCACGAACTTGTTACTACACACAAGCATATGGGTGTCGGAAGAGGGGTAGGAATTTGAAAATTTCAGCAAAAATGCTGTTTTCTTAATTTAGAGTGGTAAAAAACAAATTTCACCACATTTGGCCCCCCGAAGAAAAACGTTTGTAAAAATTCACTAGCGACCCCCGCTGGAAAAATTCATTCCGACGCCCATGCACACAAGCATGTAAAATGACACCATTTTTCTGAAAAATTGTGTTGTGTTGCACCATCTGGCAACACTGTTCAACAGCACAAATGCGGTATGCAATCCATAGCAGGGTGACAGACTGTGCACGGTGTATTCTGCCAGCAATTACGAAATCCTGCCAAATTCATTGCCAATTTACAATATGTTAGAAATAATATTTACAAAATACTGCCACAACTCTGCAACGTTTTTTTCATTAAACGATTTACTTTATCTCTGGATCCAAGACTAATTGTGTTACTTAAACTTACGATATTTAGGTAAAAAAGTGGGGGGAAGGCCCCCCAGAAATACAATTGGGGTGGCCTAGACCCATGCGGTCCCGCGGTTCTGCCACCTATGCCTGGTATAATCCATAAACCCAAGGCAGTGCATGCTGCAAGTGAGCGGCATTGCACTGCAGCAGGTACGGAAGTTCAAGTACCTTGCGGCGGTATTCACGAGTGACGGGAGGCGGAGCAAGGAGATTGATACACGGATTGGTAAAGCAAACGCAGCTCTGCTTGAGCTTTTTCGCCCTGTGGTAACAAAACGGGAACTTTCAGACACGCAAACGCATTCAGTTTTTAAAGCGGTCTTTGTTCCGATCCTCACCTGTGGTCATGAATCTTAGGTAATGGCTAAAAACATACTATTCCAACTACAAGAAAGAGAGATGGGATTTTTACGAAGAGTTCACGATGTGATACCTCGTGACAGGCGAGAAACCAGGGGGGGCATTTGGGACATTTGCCCCCCCCGAAATTTTCAAAACAGTGCATAGCAATTTTGACATTTTTGCAGAAACTTTAAAATAATAAAGATGAAATTTTATAATCTAATCATTTTAAAGAAAAGTTTACATTTTTCTTTGTACTACTGGTTAATTATCTCCTTACAAGATTTATCTTGAGACAGGCCATTTGATAAAAAATTCGTAAATGATTGGTTTTTCAACTAAAAATATGCTGGAATTGTCAAAATGTTGGAGATACTTCAAAATGTTGGTATTTCTAAGGCGTTTTTTAATTCTTTTGCTGGTGTACAACTTTTTTCTGAGACAAGCCTCAATTTGGCCTCATGAAACTTTATAACATTAGGGCGCTGTTGAACCGCGTAAACTGCAGAAACTTTCAAAGTGATAAGAGAAATCTTGACATGTTGGTTGTTATTAAAAAAGTTAGTGGTCACGTCAAACCTGTTGTTCTTCTGCGACCTTTTGATTATTTTTGTTAAGACCGAAACGGATCACCATATCAACGTGGTACATTTCTTAAAAAACGTTATTTTAGAGTCTTCTTAGGTTGTTACCAGTACTACAGCTTGAGAAAAAGGGTTTATAGTATGGTGTAATGTTAGTGCCAGTCAAGTGTTCAACACGCCTGCCTACTGTACTACACCACTTTGGCTCCAAACGACGCTTTACCAGACCCTAACTATTGCAACCAGTGCAAGCAATGAAACCTCATTGCCTTAAACTTGCTTCTAAAACTTTCACACAACTCGTGGATGCCAGATCAGCCTTTTTGCAGCAAACGCGCCTGATCGGTTATGCGCCAAAGACACAAGACACCTAATCTGTTTTTCCCTAAATAGAAGCATTTAAAGATCCCCTCACGCTTGACATAGGCTACCCTCAAGTTTGGGATCTTCATTTGTGATAGAAATTCAAACACATGCTACAAGAAGTGGGCTAGAACGAATTTTCTAAAACAAGACGAAAAGTTAGGCAAGTTTACTAGTAGCCTATACATCTGCCACACTAAAGCCATGACTGCACTAATTGAGTACGGAACCAGGTAGTGTTCCAATTCGGGAAAAAAATTGAAAACCGGGTTTGGGGTAGCTGAGGAAAAAGTTTTTTTCGGGTTTTGAAATGAATGCGATTTTGAGGGATAAAAGCTCAACATCATTTAGATCAGGGGTCTCACACTCAAACTGCTCCGTGGGCGAAATTAGGACCTGCAAAGTAACCCGAGGGCCGCATTAAGATCCTGACGCAACAATGGCGGTACCTAAACCTTACAAGAAACAGCTTTTACATCTTATTTCCTGCGAAAGGTATCGTGAGTTACAGGCAGTGGTGGGTTTAGGATTGGGGGGCCCGAGGCAAGACGAAAAAGGGGGGCCCTTTGATGACGTAATCATACTCAGTCAACCGTGATGAGCACTTTGGTCAAGCCTAAGATACGGCCACCCAAGGATTCGTTCCTGAGACTACGGCATGACTGACATAGCAGAGCGAGAAAATGAAAAAGGGTGTTTATGATACGCAACTTTAAAAACACTGAAAGTTGGGAAGACAAGGCTGGCAACACTTCAAAGTTAGGCGATAGCAAGTTTGCATCGCCCCCACTTCTTTATTTTCGCGCTTCATTCCTCTGCATTCACCCTGAATAAACTACAAAGTTTCCCCCTTTGAAACTTTCACACTTTCCCCATTGAAAAAATGCTTGGTAGTTGGTATTCTGAACTGGTTCAATCATGTCTTTATGGGAATCGTGAAACCATAAACAACAACCAAGAAGTTAAAACACAAAATTTGATTCAAATCTCATCCTTTTAACTGCAAGAACATAGCATACAAAGGCATCCAAACTGAGGCTTGTTTTGGAAAACTTGGAGGCTGGATAGATCAAGGCTGCTCTCATCTTGCATTGACACTAGTTGTTTGAAAAATGTGCAAAAGTAGGAAATAAATCATCACATACCTTTTCGCAAACATTTCTGCTGCAGCAAGTAGCCTACACAATTGATTAAATCTGTGCTGAAAAAAACGGTTCAAGTTATGTTGGCTAAGAGCTGGCAAAAAAACTTTATCACTGAGCAAGTCTAGCTTAAACCAACCATTTACTAGTCAAGCTTCAAATAATCTGTAACCTGAAGCATGGGCTAAATTCAAATCAAACCACCTGAAATATCTGTAGAAAAAATTGGTGCTCATAATACTCAAAAAACGCCATTTCTGCTGCCTGATAAGAAACATAAATGTAAACTTGCTTATTATTCTTTCTTCCTTTTTCCTTATTTTGCTGCTCCACTTGGATACTTTCTATTCAACTGTGGTGTTTTCATAAAATTATCAATAAGCCGAATAGGCCTACTTCAATCTCTAAAAATTATCATTCGTGATAAAAATTATCATGGTACAAAATGTTATCATTTGGTATAAATATTTGCTCTTATTTGGTAGGGTCTTTTCAGAACATTTTGGAAGAAATTTTAACCCACAAACTTTTTAGTTACAGAAGTTGGTTTGAAAATTTTCTTCATTTGCACATTGGAGATGGTGGTGGGGCTCTGTTGAAAGCATAGTAGGCCTACTTACACATTACAGTTGCTGTTGTGGGTCCTTTGGAAATCTAGGTAGGCTACTCACATTAGAGTTGCTGTTGGGGGCCCCTTTGAAAGCATAGTACTTCTACATTAATGTTGCGGTTCGGGGCCCCTTTGAAAGCAAGATACTTACATATTAAAGTTGCTGTTTGGGGCCCTTTGAAAGCAAGGTACTTATATATTAAAGTTGATGTTGGATGCCCCTTTGAAAGCAAGGAATTTCACATTACACTTGCTGCTGGGGCCCTTATGAAAGCAAATACTTACACACTGAAGTTGCTGTTGGGGGCCCCTGTGAAAGCAAGGTGCTCACACATTACAATTGCTGTTGGGGGCCCCTTTGAAGATAGAGTACTTACACACTACAGTTTCTTTTGGGGCCCCTTTGAAAGCAGATTACCTTCAAACGGCAGTTGCTCTTTGGAGCCTTTTGAAAGTAAAGTGCCTGCATATTACAGTTTCTTTTGGGGGCCCTTTGAAAGCAGTGTACTTACTTATGATCTGCTTTGTAGTACATTATATGAATGGATAACAAGTTTTTCACCAAAAGTAAGGAAAATGTACGCACGTAACACCTCAAGTGGGGGCCCCCAAAAAGGGGGGCCCGAGGCAAGTGCCTCGCTCGCCTCCCCTTAAACACACCACTGCTTGCAACCATATATGTCGAAACTTTTGGCAGCTTTGGCTTGCCAGGAAGTTTTTGTTACTAGACATTACTACTTACTAGCGTAACTGAACCACTTGGAAATATCCTGTTGTGGGATAAAACATTCTACTAATGTTGTCTTTTAACCTAACGCGCTCACTGAGCACACAAGCAAATCATTTCACCTTCAACAAGCCACCTGATCACTTGTTATTGTGATACAGTTATCTGCTTGAAGCAGCCTTTTTGCGTCATAATAAAAATTCCAAATAATTGGAGGCAGCTGATTGTGCTTTGACCTGGTGTTACCCCATTAAAAACGTAATAAAGAACATAAGTATGTTTTTGATGAAGAAGGTATAAAACTTTTCATCTTGAAAAAATGTTGAAACAGGATTTTGGTCAGGAATTTGTTACTTGCTAAACCTGCCAAATGGTTGGTAAAATTCTGCTAGAAAATCAGCTAACTACTAGATTGAAAATTTTACAGCTATCAGTGAGAAAATCCTGCTAGATTTGGCAGCAAATCAGCTAAAATGGCAACAGTGCTGACAGCACTCTTGGGCCTTTTGTTACGTAACTGCACAAAAAGAATCAAACAAGAATTTCTGCGCAGACAGCGTTCAATTGAAAACCTTCGCCTACTACTTCTGACAAATTTAGCAAAATGCTGACTTCTTTACAATGTAATAAATAAGATTTATTACAGGAAACCGCGGGGCCCCAAATACGCGGGGCCCGTAGCAATTGCTACATTTGCTACTATTATTAATCCGGTACTGACTCAAAACATCAGATCTGATGTTGAAACATCAGAAGTGGCAACACTGCCTACTACCGCAACTTGAAGTGAACATTTGAAGATTTATTGCCGTGTTATTGTTACGCAGTAAAGACCGAAAGTACAACAATCCGCTAGCAAGTTTTGCAACCTGCCTCTGCAGGCAAAGGAACGAACTGCGCACTTGCGCTAAGCGTGTCGGGGGCCTCGCGGTCACGACTTTGCCGGGTTGCCCTGATGGGCCTCGCGTTCATTTATCCGGCCCTGCCTACATGCCCAGTTGTATAGGTCCAGAAGTCAGACTTCCACTTCATCAACGTATTTTGTGGAGTGATTGTTGTAAAAAAAAATGCAGACTACTATGTCTAGCCCAGGTAGTCTTCTCTTATTTTGTACTGCATAGCAGCAAGATACCTTTGGTGCTTACGACCAAAGTTACACATCTGCGCAGCCTGCTGTTCAGACAGACAGATGGAATTAATTTTGTAGTTAGAAGAGTCTCTTTTGAGGGTGCACGAAAACAGAGTAGTGCATTTAGTGGATTATGGATGTTAACCGTTGCGTCCATGTAGGCCTTCGTCTATATTTGTTAACATTAACTTAGTCTATATTTGTTAACATTGATTTGAGATACAACATGTTATTAATAGGGCAAGTTTTTGCAACTTTTGCAACTTTTTTTTACAGCTTCCAACAGCTTCCTAAATACTCAAGATATATATAATTCAATGTTTTGAGCTGTTTCCAGGAATTTTATATTGCAACTTTTTGCAACTTTTTCGATTTTTGCATGCAACTTTTTGCAACTTTTTCGATTTTT
>Ga0210059_1012900_pt1 | contig 12561 bp, 8 predicted proteins | sample Ectturendosymbi2_FD_188042 | JGI IMG/M metagenome (GOLD analysis project Ga0210059, IMG submission 188042) | Ecteinascidia turbinata endosymbiont from Florida, USA - Sample 2 (SPAdes) (version 2) | ecosystem: Host-associated > Tunicates > Ascidians > Unclassified | place: Key West, Florida...
AAGGGGCGTTAACAAGTCACAAGACAAACTGAGGGTATAAATACAACCCCATCTGAACTGGAATTCAGTCTTTCAAAGATTCGTCCTGCCGTAAGGTCCAGGGGCCACGGTTAAGTTGTTACATGAGCAATGATCAGGAAGAACTGGGAAGACTCATTCCGCTGTAAGGTCCAGGGGCCACACTTAAGTTGTTACATGAGTAACCATCAGGAAAAACTGGCTTGTCCGAGTTAACCTCTGTCAAATCAGATTGTAAATTTGGCTTTGTCCGGGTTAATCCCTGACAGGTTAAAATACAGAAAGTGGCTTGTCCGAACGAAGTTCAGTCAGACTATTTTATGAAATTCAGACTGTGAAAATGAAGTTTTTCCAGTTTGTTTTGTGAGAATCAGGTTGTGAAAGTCGAGTACTGTCGGTTTAAATTACAAACACTGTATTGTACTATCGTGCTTTTGTCAGGCAAGTTGTTCAGGCTTAAATTGTGTTTATGATTAAATTCTATTTGTTTTACTGAGTTAAGTCAATTGGTTTACTTTCTTCAGCCGTTGAAGGTTTTACCTTTTTCCGCTTACCACCTCGGGTGGCTGTATGGAAGGTGAGCAATGCTCCTTTTTATACTGCAGTGGACATTTCCACACTTGGGCGCGAGTCACATGAAACTTCTCAAACACGCGTGTACACCTTGGTGTATACCCGTTCCTGTTCGTCATGTCGGTTGCATCCCTTTGTAGCCCGCTTGGATCGAATCCAGCTTGGCAGTGGTCATTAAAAATATCTTTGGTCCTTCTTTGGATCACCCCTTTTGACTGAACTTACTTTCAACTAATTACAGTAATATTTGAAATTTCAACTGATGATAAACTTCCGCCTGAGTTACTACTACTTGCCGAGTGCTGCTCCGAGCTGCGCAACTTGTGGGTAGTGAAGTGAAAGCATGATGACTTTAATTCAGCGTTGGCCGATTGAGTATGCATCTACTTAACGAAGTATATTTACAGCTAGAAATGCATTGTGATATAAATAGAAAGAGAGTCTTATTTGTATAGTAAATTGCTTGAATAGGAGAACAGATCTGAATAGACTGTTGATCGCCTTATCGCAAATTACTAGGATGCAGATTTAAAATATGAGAGTTATATGAGCGTTGTGACATGTCGAGAAGTGCTTGAATATTATGATACATCGTATATTGGTGAGTACCAGTTTGTGTTATTTTGAATATATTTATTGTGATGAATAAAAGCTATAAAACCAAAAATTATATGCTTCACTGGTGTGTATATTTTATAGTGTGAACCATTGAGAAATAATTAATATTCGGGAAATTAATGGGGGCTGTTAACCAGACATAGTTTCTGCGAGAACGGTCCCTAATTCGGTAACGAGAACCCATGCATAAACGATATCTACTGGATCAAAAGCACATTGTTATGCCACCCCACAGGGGTCGCATTTTGTGTCTTACAATTATGAATGTGTGTCAGATGACTGTTTGGGTATACTTCACATCAACAAGACTAAATTTTCTTCTGTAAACAAAGAGTATGTATTAAATATCAAATTATATTGTGTTTCAGAGTAAGCAATTAATTCATGCATAAAAGTAAGGCCAATGCATTAAGATTACATTGCTTCAGCCCTTAAACAAACACTGTGTGTCAATTCTTTTTCGATATACTCTGTAATAATTATTGCTAGTATTGCTGACAAGAAAAATTATGTGGTCACTCATTTTGTCCCTTAAAACAACCTTTGACATATTTCTAACAGAATAGCCAAAAGCTGCTTGGTCAGCCAAACATAGACAATACCAACTAATCAGTGAAATGTGTGATATGGCTGGATACCAATTATTATCTGCCTATTGATTGGGGCAACTGCAGTATTTGTAGATGTGTTACAATTTGAGACAGAATTGCACGGAATTAACAAACCGCCTTTGTAATGGGTTTGTTTTGCTTTTTGTTGTACAATGCATTGTACCTATAATTTAATTCTTGTCATTGACTATTTTCTTGTTCAAATGAAAATCAGACCATGGTGATTTTAGTGCAATATTGACATACTTTTGAGGATTTATATGTGAAACTTTTTAGAATTATGTCAATTAGTCTGTTTTCTGTACATACCACTTGAATATTTATTGCTTTATTTTTGTGTATCATGTATATCACAATTCTATCAGTAATTTTTGTTCAACCAGAGGTCCCTTCAGCATTGTTCGAAGATGTGTACACCAAGCCTCAAGCCAACAGTTTGCAGTCAAAATTGTAGATGTGGCAAAATTCACCTCCAGTCCTGGTCTAAGTGCTCATGGTATGCATTAGTTTTTCTGTTGTGACAATATTCTACAATTGTTGTTTCAACTGGATGAATGTGAAAATCTCCAAAAACTGACTTTTTTGCCTCGTAGCCAATTATTTTATGCTCTTCATTCAGACCTTCTCAAGTGTATGGCAGTTAGCAAAACATGAAGAGCTTGCATGTTGTTCCATACTTTTTAATTTGTTAAAATCATTGGATTGGTAGAGTTGTGTTTTTTTTGCTGTATAAATGATTTGATGTAGACAAACTCTGCTACTTGTCGTTGACTTGATTTTATTGATACAAACATTAAACAGTTTCAGGCAAATTTAGGTTAAAGTGCTGGGACAGTTTCCGGAATATTCCAAAACATCTAAATGTTCCATAATGCACATACCTAAGTACTAGGTAGCCATTACACAGCCCCATGCTGTCAATCACCATATGCAGTAACCAGCCTATCTTTAACCCAGTGGTTCCCAACCTTTTTTGATGCATTACTCCCTTGGCTCATTTTGAAACTCTCATTCCTCCCCAGTTCAGGTTTGCAGGCTAGTATTAACTACAATTGTAACTTGATTAACAAAAGTGGGACTAGAACTGTTTGATGTCAAATACTGGCACTATAGTTTATCAACAAAAACATGTGATTGTGCACAAGTGACAGAAATCAGCACGCATAGATGTTATTTAATGGAAATCGATTTTGCCATACGGCATCTTTCAGTCCAAGTCATACGGCATCTTCAGTCCACTAAGTAACTTACAAATATAAAGTGATATAACTGATTGAAAGATCCAATGTCAAACTAAGCAAAAAATGCAACACTTACAATGAATGGGTAACTTAACTGTAAAGTAGAAATTCCTTCCCACTTGGGAACCACTGCTTAACCATTTAAGGACTGCAGAAGCCGACTTTTCTAGCCATAACTTGCTAGCCCAGGCATGGCCAACCAGAGCCGCATGCAGCTCTTTGGCTGGTTTCATGTGGCTCTGATGTAAATACCATATTTATTCATGTATAAGTTGCAAAATTTTGTATCAGTTATTCACCTTGAAAGTTGGGGGGCAACTAAACGCGAGATGCAACTTACACACGTATTGTGTGGAAGTGTGCTTGGTGGCTTGCACAAGCACATATGAATGCAAGCAGAAGAGATGGAGTGATGTTCATGTGTGCCCATGTGTATCATGTGGCTCGATGCAGTAACACAGTAAGAAATGTGGTTCTTGGTCTCTCACTGATTGGCCATCTCTGCGCTAATAAGAGCTATAGAGCTGTTTGAACCTTTTAAAAATGCAGGAAGACTCCTAGTCTTCAATTTTTTAAAAATCTGGGCATTTTTTTTAACTTTTGGGGGTGATGTAACACGTGAGTGAGGGTCAAGTCATTCTAGGATGACATCATCGGCACCTGAGAAAACAATCAAAGGGCAATTTCTTTGTTTTTTCTTTTAAAAGAACTAGGTAAAATCTGCATCTTCAGAGCCCTTGATTGGCCTTCTAGCATTTGTGGTTGGCATGTTATGGCCAAATAATGATAATTAATGAATTAATCCCTTGGAAAGTGGTTCCCAAACTGTGGCACACATGCCACTAGTGGTACGTGAAGGCCTTCAAGGTGGTACACGAATAGGTCTACTTCCTGTTTTTCTTCATGAAAAAATATATTCACAGCTATAGTTTTTACATACAGGGAACTCCTAAAATTTTGTGTGCTTCCTTTGTTGGTTTAAAAATAGTCATTATAATTTCTCACAGACATTTTGTTCATGTCACATTTGTGTCAATTTTTGTTTTCCAAACTTTTGATTGAATGGTATTTGGTAGATTGAGTTTTCCTAGAACAAGGTTGTACGTGGTGGCAGTATGGGACCCACAAATAGTACGTGCTAAGAAAAAGTTAGGGAACCACTGTCCTAGGGGATTAGTTAATTTGCAGCTTGGAGAATGAAACTGACTTTAAAACTTCTGTTACCGAGTGGTTTCCCTGTGGCAATATCTACAGTTACTGGATGCTTTTGGTGGGAAATTCAAACCCCAGAAGTTGGATACTGCTAGGCGTTTTCCACCTACCTATAGGCTGAAGCAGTAAATAGTAAACATTTTGTTGTCTTTACACTAATCAATTATGAAATAATTTCCAAAACAATTTGGGATACATACCACTGCAACAAGCTTGGGCCTACCGGAACCATTATTCTGGCAAAAGTTTCACTTATTGGAAGCATTTTTGAGACCATAAAGCAGCTAACACTGAATTAAACAATTAAACTTTCTCAACATGCGTATTGTGTATATGTATCTACACAAACATTTGCAATACATTCTTTCCTGCTTTCCCAGCATTTGCCAGCATATCAAAGCACTTCCATTGTACAAAATCACAGTCACTGCTGCAGGATCCTGTTCCTGCCTAGCTGGACCAAATCAAAAGACTCATGCTTTCAAACAGCCTCTGAAACCACAAAGAGTTTGGAATCTCATTCCAAGACCTAATATTATTTAAGCTCACTCTAGGACCATATTTTTAGACCGTTTCCAGGCGAACCAGTGCCCCAAAACACGGTTTTCGGTAGAAACAAAAATTTACTTCTGCTGAGAACAGGTGAACAAATTCCTCAGACATAGATCTACATCTGCTGAGAACTAAAGTATTAAGAAAACAAATGGTCAAAATTAATTGCAAGTCTAACTCAGTGAAAATTATGAATACATTTGCCTATTTCAAGATTGTATATATCAGTAATTTCAAGGTTCACCTTTTTATACAATGTAGAGAGTAGTGTCTTAAAAGAACTGTAGGTCACGCGGTTATTACTTATGCAAAACATTTATTTGGTTCAATACAGTTTTTCTAGCTCCACCCCAGACACCAATTGCATATTGAAGATGACTATAAGTCAAACTGTAGTAAACTAATCTCAATGCATATTATTGTTAAGGTAGTATCTCATCCTATAAAATATTCCAACATTGCGGGACAGTTTTAATTCAAAGTTATGCATTTGTCTGCCCACAAAAGATTTTGGTCAGTGTATGCCCCAAGATACTTTGTGCAAGTCGTGTGATTGATTTTATAGTCATTAATTTTAACCTTAAAATCAGAATATTGGTTAGGTTGTTGTTGATAAGCATATATGTAATTTAAAGACAAAATATTATATTACAGCCACTCAAATTATTATATTACATCTACATCCAATCATTAACCTTTTGGAGTTCACTATTTACTCCATTTTGTGAGTTAGCAGAATTGGCATAGTACAGGATATATGTAACAATGTATCATCAGCAAAAAATATATGCAACAATGTATCATCAGCAAAAAACGTAGGAGTTAAGTTTGATGCTTCAGGAAGATCATTCATGTACAAAGCAAAGAGTGGGGGCCTTAGCAATGACCTCTGGGTATTTCCAATAATTACCTCCCAGGTAGCTGACCAACAACAGTATACTGCTGTCTGTCTTGCAAATAGCTTGTGAGAGCTTGTGGGTTAAACCTCTAATCCCCTGAGGATGATCCAGCTTCCGTAAAAGTCTCTCAAGATGAAGGGTATCAATGGTCTTAGTTAAACCACAGAATACAGCACAAGTGTTATGTCTTTTCTTTGTCTCTTGCAGAAAGTTCTCGTAGCAAGTCATATATAGGTAGAAATGTTGATAACCCACTTTGAAAACCGTGTTTGGGTTCAGAGTACACATTGTGTTGTTAAATATAGGTATGCAGTCAGCTATAAAGTAGTTTTTCAAATATTTTGTTAATGGGTGAAAGGAGTGTGATTGGCCTGTAGTGCAAAGGTCTTACTGAGATCTTAAGACATAAGTTTGTGTTAACCTATTGAGTAGTGGTAGCAGTGTGGAATTTTGACCTGTGTTGTTTCTAGAACATTAGTTTTACCCAAATCACAGCAATTCCTTCTATATTATGTTATTTTTTTAGCTCTACAAGTAGTTACTATGTGATTTTTCATGATTTCATCATAATTCAGTCCAAGTTTTGAATTGTTGCAGATCTGAAAAGGGAAGCTAACATTTGTCATCAGTTGAAACATCCTCATGTAGTGGAGTTAGTTGAGGTTTACAGTTCAAATGGGTTCCTTTACATGGTGTTTGAATAGTAAGTGATGTTTTTCTTTGATAACTCATTGTTGTTATTCCGTTTTTTTAAATCAGATGTTGCTTTTAACAAACTCTCAGTTGTAACAATGTTACTTGCTTTTTGCCATATGCTTTCACTTCTGTTCTTCCAGAATGCTTTGCTGTTGGATTTCATCCACTTCTGGTAATTTTTTGTTGGTTAACATTGATCTCTTTGCTAGACTTCGTTCATGATCAGAAAAACTCAGTGTTTAGTTTTTACACTTTGGCATCCGCCTGCTTTTGAGGATTTTCACAAAAAGAACACTTAAACCCACGTGGCTTTGCGTGGGAATATCTCCGCTCCTGTACGGGTTACGAACCTGGTTGAAGCGTCAAAAAACGCGGCATGTTTTCTAGTCTGAACTCGAAATAAATTTTTGCTTGGGGGGTGCAGGTTTTTTGTGAGTGACGTCATAAGCGGAGGACTTTTAAGCCACCTTGGCCCACTTTGCCTAGCCCTGGGCGCCAACCGTTAGGTGGTAGTATTTCGCTGAAGTTCTTACTTTAAACTAGGCTACAATCCAAGTTTTTTGATACTTTTTGCCCAAATTTTGGTTATTTTACCCTAACATTTGAACCAGAATTGCTAGAAAGCCAAACAAAGGCTCAAAAGACTGAGATTTTGGCCTAGTTCCCACTGAAAACTTGAGCAAAATACTTCCCTCTTACAGTTGAGGCTCAGGGCTCAATAACCTTGGTCAAAAAGACCTAAATGTACGCCACTTAGGACGTCACCCACAAAAAACCTGAAGCCCAAAACTTAAAATTGTTTTTTGATTCCAACTAGAAGACTCACTGCATCTTTGGAGGGTTTGAACAGCTGTCTCTAGCACAATCGACTAGTGAGTTATGGATTTGCAAAGCGGCACGAAAATAACAGTTCAATGCATGGTTGTGAAGTACAAATATTTCATACACCGATGCCAGTGGTGCATCTAGCCTGGAAAAAAGGGGTCTGTCGTGGAAGAGCAGCTTTTGATATCACTTTTCAGCATAAAACCACATTTTCTTTTAAGACTAGAAATCGAGCAATGAATTTTGCAATTTTGCCAACTCTTGGAAACCCTAGTTGCTACTTTGTCTCTGATTATTAATTAACGCAAATTCTCTGTACTCTTCCTTAGGATGCGCAGCCCTCCGACAGCATCAAGTAGTGCCAGTATTGCTACTCTGTTGTTACAGAAAAGTACTACATTTCATGGTAAATAATATTAGATTGAAAAAGCAAACTTACACACAGTGGAAGTGGCCAGAAAATGCGTTGCAATGCCAACCATAGACATTGTGTAACTCATTGTAAACTTGAGACAAAGAAAACAGGAGATGCAGCAATGCTTGTGTTTGTTATACAGTTCACTGAAACTTTTAGCAGATGACCAAGTGACTTCGCAGCGGTTTAACTCAAAACATATTATATCGTCTTGTGCAATATAAAATTTAATTAGATATAATTTTTGGCTCATTACAATTGCACAACATCAAAGGTCTCAATTACAGTTACAAATAATTTATTTTGCAATTAATTACATTCAGCTCACTCATACGCAAAACACTAGATAGCCATAAAAAAAACACTAGAACACTAGATGAAATGAAAAAACACTAAATCTAGTGGAAAAACACTAGGAGTGGCACCACTGAGTAGTGCGCAATACTCATACCACTCCACAATTGTCCCCATAAACTGCTCTATGACGTAAAATTCACTCACAGGTTTTCGCATGTGCAGTAAGCAGATGATTGCCTGCGAACAAATCAGGGCAACTACCGTATTTTTCAGACCATAAGGCGCACTTAAAATCCTTCAATTTTCTCAAAAATGGAAAGTGCGCCTAATGTATGAATCTGCTTGTGCTTGCTCACCTTGAACCAATTTTATGTGGTAAACGGTACCATTTATTTAATTGCTAGTTACAATTTTTTTGCAAACAGATGTAATAAACCAACAACAATTGCAATGAGCAGCACACGAGAGTAGCTAGCATAGGACAGATAGTGTAATTCAGCAAGGCTCCTGACTACATTGGAGCACCCCAAATCAAACACGCGTACAACTTATGTTTTATTATATCTGTGTCTAACGGATTAGGCGTGTGTGACAGATCAAACACCCTCGTAGGTAATGACAGATTAAACTTCCAGTGGCGACCCAGGCATTCATGCAACTCCAGCACTTGGGAGTTATTGGGAAAGAGTTGAATAGAGTCTGACTTACCTAAGTTTTGCTTCCATTTAATGCACCTAATAATCAGGTACACTTTATGTATGAAAAAAGAATAGCTAGCATTCAATTTTTGATACTGCACCTTATGGTCCTGAAAATACGGTAACTACAGTCAAACATCATTTATCCGAACTACTTTGTTTTGTCAAATAAAGTCGGTTTAGCAAGGTATCCGCAATATCAGAATCAGACCTGTAACCATAAGGGCATTTGGGGGCAATTCTCCCTAAATTCTTTTGTGCTTCTCCAAATTTTGTTTTGCCAAGAAAAATGTTCATCAAAAATATAATAAAGACAGAAGAAGTCTTGACCCCCTAAAAATGTTTTTAGCCCCCCCAAACCTTTAGGCCTAGGCTACGGGTCTGGCCTAAGCGAACGTTCAAAGGGGAAACAGAAACAAACTGTAGAGTAGTCTCAGTCTGAGACTCTCAGACGAACTCTCAACTTCAGCAAATATGTAGACTGCATGTGAAACATGACTAAATGAAACTCTCATAGTTGTTTTTGTTTATTAGCATATCCGTATACATAAGCAAGTATGCATTCAGAATAAGATTTAAACACGAAAAAACTGTACAGGAGACCTATAACTGCGTCCCGCAGGGTCTGCCACTGTTACATTCATTATGCATAGAAAATTGACATTCATCACTGCATTGTGATTTCACAAACAACTAAGTAACAGTTGGCATAATCCGGTTTAGCTTTTTTTTCCTATTGATATGACATATCCATTTCTAAATTTCCGAGTCAGTGTCGGACAGCGAGGTTTCCGGATTAAAGGGGTGAAATGCGTTGGGAGAAATCCGTTCCTAGCAATTTGTTTCGGATAGTGGGGATTCCGGTTGATGGGAGTTCGGACAAACAGGCCTGATTGTATTTGGAATAGATAGTGGGATATCTCATTGTCAAAACACATAAGAAAAAAATTTCCAAGTTATCATTGCTTTCAGGCACAACGCATTTATTACATCACAATCGCTGTTTGTTCCTACGAATATGGTGCTGAAAAGATACTTAGCTTTTCGAACATTCTGCAAATGTCAATCGTACAGCAATGAGAGCTGTTTATCCAAATGTACGTACACTTATAAAATCAATGCTAACAACCAGCTACACAACTGCGTCTGTGGAGCGCGCTGTCTATCAAGATGGCAGTGTTTCAAATATACTTGCAAAATCACTCCGGAGAAGAACGATTGAATTGCAATTGCTCTGATTACTTGGCATCATAATGTAAGGGGGTTAAACCCCCCCTTGAGCCGGATATTTTACCAATACTTTATTACCTGCGCAAAGGAGATTAATTGTTTTTGCATACTTTTTGCTGACTAATTTGTCAACTTAGTGCAAGTACTATGGAATGATTTTGCATGCAAATTTCGAGGAACATTGTAAATGGGCCAAAAATTAATACATAGGTTTTGGTGGGAATCTTGGTTATCGTCTACTTCCAGAAACCATCTCATCACTTTTTGCAGACCTTTTGTCGGTGGAAACAAAGCCACGTCACTTGACGTGATGCTGAGGAAAGCCTAGACTTACTTAATTTTGTCATAGCCTAGTAGGTGTAAACAGCAGATAAAATTAGCCCAAAACTGCAAAACAAAACGATCGTGATTAGAGACTGTCCTATCGCCATGAAGCGAAATATTACAAAACAGCTCGTGCGTGGCAGTGTATGAGATTCTGACAGCATTAGAGCTGGCTCTGCCAGAGGAGGAAATTCAGAAACATGTGTGTTTGACGCAATATCAATTTCGAGTGTTCAAAAACGTGGATTGTTTCATGTCACTGCGGAGGCAACAAGGCAGTAACGTTGTTGTTTCGTAATAGTACTATGACAAGGCAGTTAACATTGTTGTTTTGTAATAGTACTATGCAACATTACAAAGGACATGTAGGCTGTTGCTTGTTCCAAAATAGCCGCATTAGAGACCTGCGGTGACAGTGTTTGATATTTTATCGGCTTTAATTCTGAGTACCTGCGGTGCAAAGGGGTCTGTCATCACAGCCAAACAGACCCTATAGATGCGCCCCTGACCGGTGTCGAAGGTGTTTTTGTATTGCTCAAGGAAAATACATAACTGTTGTCTAAAGATTTTGTAGAGCTTGCTGTAAAAATTGTGGTAACATGTCATTGGGCAATCAGTGGCATTTACTTGTCAGTTTTCATCATTGCAAGTCCAATTTGTAATTCGGGCTTTTACATTTTCATTTTAGCAGTGGCTTGCAAGCATCTCTTTAGTTGCAGAGAAAATACGTATGAGTATGCAAAGCAAGGTTTTTTGATGATATTGTCTTGAAAACCATACTCCTAAGATTTTTGTGCTGTTTTTTTAAATATATCAATGTGAGTTATAACATTTTGATTGCTCGTAAGGGGTATGAGTACATCAATACATAAATTAGGAAAAACTGACTACTTTTGTTTTAACGTAGTTTTTGTGTAAATTAAAGATTTCTACTACTGCAACATTTTAAACTCAATCTGTGTGGTAATTATTAAATTTGTATGGAACAACCTCGGAAGCAATCTTGTCATGCAGAATCATGCATTTCAACAAAAGAGCCTGACACAAGAAGTGTTGGTCTGTGAAATCAATCACCAAGTCACTGTGTGATGCTATCATACCTTGCCCTGGCCAAGGGGTCTGAAAAGTGTTTATTCTCTAAAATAAAATCAAAGAGTTTTATTGTTGTATGTTTCTTGTTCCTACTTTGAAATGTTGAGAGGGAAGCATCTATATGTTGGCATGCAATATGTATATGCCAATGTAAAATCAAAGCTGTTAAAGTTTAATTTAGAAGCTGACGATGCCAGTTTGGCTTGTGAAATATAAACTCTCATCAGATCATAGTTAGTGTCTGATTCTTGGCTGTGAAAGGATTCCTATTGATAGAAAGGGCTTGTCTGGATGTTTTGATAGACTTGTTAGTCTCATAAGAAGCTACAGTCTAGGCAGTCACTGCCATCATGCTTACAATTTTTTCTCAACTAAGTAAGAAGATATCACATTGGACTCTTGTACCAACCAAAAATGCAAAAGTTCAGTTGCTTTGCATAGTGAGAAATTGAACAAGTAAAGAGTATATATCTGAGCATTGATTCAATCCTGAGAAACAAATGTCACATTCAAATACAAAATACCTTAACTCTTTCGTGTCCGCTAGGTTTCGGGGATTTTCAGAAAAAAAACGCCTAAACGCACGTGGCTTTGCGCGGGAATTTCTCCAGTCCAGCATGCTCTACAGACCCAGTAAAAGTCTCAAAAGATGCGGCAAGTCTTCTAGTCTGCACTCACAAAAAATTTTTTTGCTTGGGGGGTGCAGGTTGTCTGTGAGTGACGTCATAAGTGGAGGACTTTTAGGTTACCTTGGCCCACTTTGACTGGCCCTGGGTGCCAACCGTTAGGTGGTAGTATTTCGCTGAAGTTTTTACTGGAAACTAGGCTACAATCTGAGTCTTTTGATACTTTGGATGACCTGCTGGGGTTTCTGGTTCAAAAGTTGTGATATAAGTTCGTAAAAATATTTGACTAATTAGCTCATTAGGTAATTAATCAATTTGTTTATTTTAGATCATAACTTTTGAACCAGAAAGTCGATCAAAGGCTCAAAAGACTCGGACTCGAGCCTAGTTTCCAATAAAAACTTCAACGAAACACTTTGGCGTAGCTGTTGGGCCCTAGGCCAGGCAACATGAGCCAAAATGACCTTAAAACTACTTCACTTATGATGTCACTCACAAAAAATCCACACCCCCCAACCAAAAAAATTTTTTTGATTGCAATCTACTAGACTGGCCGATCCGTTTGAGCCCTTGAACAGCTCTCTAGCGCAATCGGCGGAGGAGCTAGGGCGTTGGTAAGGCAACCAAAAACTGC
>Ga0210059_1012901_pt1 | contig 12561 bp, 6 predicted proteins | sample Ectturendosymbi2_FD_188042 | JGI IMG/M metagenome (GOLD analysis project Ga0210059, IMG submission 188042) | Ecteinascidia turbinata endosymbiont from Florida, USA - Sample 2 (SPAdes) (version 2) | ecosystem: Host-associated > Tunicates > Ascidians > Unclassified | place: Key West, Florida...
AGTCTTTGACAGCAGCAACGTTGTGTGGTGTCCTTGATTATTTCGGTCGTCCAGACTGTGATTGTCTGTTAGTGTCTTTACTAGAGCTCAACTGATGTATTAGCACACCGATATATATTGGCTGATATGACGATGTTGCCGATGTGTCGTATCGGCAAAATTCTGCTGATATATATTGGCAATATTTGCTCATAAGTGTTGCACTGTTACTCTGCAAGGAGCGTTCGGAAACCCAAGTTGCTACTTTGTCTCTGACCCTGATTGATTAACACAAATGCTCTGTCCTGTTCCCAAATGCTCTGTCCTGCATAGAGCCTTCACACATACAGATACAGACCGATGTGCAACACTCCTGACAAAAGTTCTATGACGTAACACTCACTCATAGGTTTTGGCACGGTAAGTAGATGATTGTCTGCAACCAAACTAGGTTACATGCGTATGTGTTGGTTGGCTTTTTTACCAAGGTCTAAACAGTCCTGACAAAACGCTCTACGATTTAACACTCGCTCATAGGTTTTGGTGCGGTAAGTAGATGATTGTCTGCGAACAAACTAGGTTACGTGCGTTTGTGTTGGTTGGCATTTTACCAAGGTCTTTCTAGACTAGACAGTCTTGTGTTCAGCGTGCATCAAAAAAGTGCGTACGTCACATCGAGCAGGACCCAGGTTTGCGCAGTATCCGATGTTGTACGGTTCTCCATCGCAGTGATGTGATGGTTTAATGTGTCGCGCATTGTTTTTTACTTATGACATCTGAGCATAGGCACAGATGTCTACACAAGGAGCAAGCCCACTTATCTTATACGCAACACACGTTTGCTGTTTGTGCATGATGAACTACCTGCAGCTCACCAGATCACGGTCCAGCTGATCGACCAAGTTCCCAGACAAAGCCGACACTCATCTTACCATAGTATCTGCCCCAGCTGAACATTGAAGAGAGCAGATATTACATTGGTTCCATATTTCTCGTCTTCAAGTCGCTTTAGCAATTAGCATCATTGCAACAACCTCCCTGTCTAAAAACGCTTTTTTTAAGTCAAGAACTGTGAAGCTCTAAATGAGTCTTCGGGTGCTTTTTGAGAGTTTTTAACTGATCTTCTGAAAAAACATTGCTGTTTGCACAGAGCTGCCTTTAACTTGTCAGTCTTTTTCATGCTCATAGTGCACTGCCCGGCAGGTAGTGTTGCAATAACTCCGGTGGCGTTGTGCTGAAATGCGTGGTTCACCACGAACGGAATGTGCGCGAAGAACAACACCATATATATGTGGCGCGAACAAGCAATAATAGAGTGATCGTGGTGTGTAATCTCTGCCAATACTAACATGTGAACAATTGAGCATAATAACTAAGCATACGCGAAGAGTGATCATGGCATGTGCACTCTATTGAGAGCACTGGTGGGTTGGCAGGAAGTAAGGCTAGCCGAATCATCAATGAAACTTCAGAAGCTGACGCAGCCGCTTTGTTAATGGTAGAGATGCAGCGCATGGTGTGGTAGGGAGTCTGAAAGTGCAATGTGCTAATAACGCAAATGTCGTGGGTTCGTTCCCCGCATTTCCACCACATTTTGTTGCGATCGGAAAGCCAGACTGGCATGTGCGCAAAGCGTCACACTGTGGCAGCAAGCAACAATAGAGATCATGTGCCACGATCACTCTGTTGTTGCTGTCTGCGTCTCCTGTAGCACTTCCATCAGCGATGTCTTCGTATAATCCTCAACATCCACTGGAGCGACTATGTCACCAATGTCGAAGTTCTTGAACAGGCAGTGATTGCTAGTATCGAGGCCATGCTGCTGAAGGCACAACTATGCTGGGCAGGGCACGTCTCCGGAATGGAGGACCATCGTCTACCTAAGATTAACCCTGTATGGTGAACTCTCCTCCGGCCACCGCGACAGAGGTGCACCAAAAAAAAGATACAAAGACTCTCTGAGGAAGTCCCTTGGAGTTTGTCATATTGACTGAAGCCAATGGTCTGCTCTCGCTGTTGACCGCGCTGCCTGGCGCTATACTGTTCACCAGGCTGTCTCTTCCTTCGAGGCCTCCCGCAAAGAGGACCTGAGAGAGAAACGCTGCAGGAGGAAGATCAGAGCAGCTCCAGCAGCTACATGAGACCAGGGCCTTTGACTGCAGCCACTGCGGCCGGACCTGCTTGTCCCGTATTGGACTTGTTCGTCATCAGCACGCCTGCAATCGGCGTGGACAGCTACCTTTATTTAATCTTTGTTAAGCCAAGAAAAAGGTAGCTTATGTGACACGTTGTGAAATGTCTCTCCGCATTTTGATGTTGCCATAGCCACCCCACAAATGAGACACACGCAATCTCATTTCGCAGTGGTATGAAAACTCCACCTTCCATTCACCATAAAAATATGTTTTCTTTTTTTTCTGCCATCTGTTTGGGGCCAGTCATGCCCTCATTTTTGATGCCCCCACTAGCTTGTTTCCACCTTGTTTGTATGATCCTGCAGTGCTGTATGTATTACCCCACATACAAGACCCCTGCACACAGAGCTGTATCTGTTACTCCATGAGGGCCTCTATCTATATTCGCACACACTGAATCACACACACGCAGTTTTCAGGTTTTTCTATTTAGTCTGTCAGATTACATGTGACAAAGTTTAATCTGTCACACATGCCTAATCCACTAGACACAAACAGAATAAACAAAAGCTGTGCAGATGCTTCATTCAGTGTGTGCCAACGTGCTAGTTGCTCATGGAACCACATGCGCTGCTTATTGCAATTGTTGGTGTACAATACGGTAAGTTTGATTTAAACAAGAATAGCAACTAAAAAAATTAGATGCATCTCAGTGGTAACTGCAGCTATTTTAGCTATTTTTTAACAAGCCAGCAGGTGACTCATGTGGTCTTTAAGGGCAACCTGGCACCTGATGGTAATCCCTGATTTAAGCAATTCCTTTCCACATCTGAGATAAGCTCGGAATCAACTGGCAAAATTTTAATAGGAAATCGATATCACATAACACTACACATTGTCAGTCCTGAAATCTTATTCATGAAATTTGTATTCATTTGTGTTATGAGGCAGCAGAAATAAAAGATACTTAAGCTACACACGTGCAGTATTACTTGCTCGCTTTTTGACCAATGATGTCAACTTCCTTATAATAATGACATTTCAATGCTGTATACTCCTCGACTAATGGCACGTGGATATGGAACTTGACTTTCATGGATTGAGATAAAATTACAAAATTAAAATTAATTTTTGTAAATAAAATGACAAAATAGTGTTTTATGCACAGATACATATATGCAAGCAATTTTATTACAAAGTTTACATTATCTTTAAAGCAAGACATTTTCCCACTAATTTTAATATGACTGTTCTCATCATTTCACCACAAGGTTTATCCTATCAGGTGTGGCATCCTATATCCTATTGGGTGTGGCATTCATCCATTGTTTGCTTGCAACTTGTGCCTTACAACTACTCACTTGGTATTGTGGTCAGCTTGAAACAAGGATCTCTAAACTACTGACCGCAGGCCAAATCCAGCCCACAAAGTCATAACATCCGGCTGCAAAGACATTTTGTCAATAAAAAAAAGTATTGATTTGGTGGAATGCAACATATCCCGAAACAACCACATTACATACGTCCTGCCCTCTAACTGTTATGTAATGGCTTGTGTGGCCCTCTGACAAAAAGTGTAGAGACCCCTGGTTTAAAATATGGCACCAAATAAGTCCACCTTAACAAGTTGGCAAAGTTTAGACAAAAAGGTTTTGAAGCATCTTCAGTTTATTTGAATATTTCATTTACTATCACTGTTCATCATGGCTAGACTTTTTCCTGCATTGTGGCTGAAAAGTTACAATGAAGTAATCTATTCCATCAAGTCCAAGTTTATTGTATAAAAATAAAGACTTACCACCTCATATATCATGCAGTATTTATTCCTAATCTACAACCAAACCTAAGAATACCATATATACGAGGTTGTATCAAAAATCATTCTGCATTCTTAATCCAAGAACAAATGCACAGACACTTTTCCCAACTCACCTGTGGCTTCTGTTTTTGGGCAGTTGCTGCCATTTTGATTGTCAAACTATATATGTTCAAAATAAAAATATCTTGTGATCAGGTTAAACACAATTAAATTATTAAGTTATCTCAACTTCAGTCTACAGAATAAAAAACAGATATCAATTTTTGCTTTAATTGAAAACTCATTATGTGGAAATTTAATTATATTCTGAACTTCAAACAAAAAGGCACTATTAATAAGAACCTCGTATGTACCACTGCACCATAGCTGATAGCTTTTCAAATCAAGAAGTACAGAGCAAGTAAAAATTGAGATTGGTACCATAATAACTGATAAACCCACTTTAACAATATCTAATTCTGACTATTCTTCACACAAGTAATTTAGAAACTGTCTGGAAAAAGTGTTTAGCAATTAGGATATGGTACACGAAAAGCGGAAGTGCTAAATAGCCTTATAATAAATACTACGGCCAAAGCAAACGATACAACTGACATCTTGCAAACGTTTTGATAACAACTGTTATCACAGAAGATGATAACAGTTGTTATCGAAACGTTTGCAAGATGTCAGTTGTATCGTTTGCTTTGGCCGTAGTATTTATAATTAGGATATGATTCCAAATCTGTCTATTTTGGGCGAACTGCTTTTTTGACACACTGCGTATATTTTTTTAAATATTTTATTTTTAGCACTTAAAGGCAGTGTCAGCAATGTCTCAAAAAATCAGGTGGTCATAGACTACCTGCTCAGTTCAGAGAATAATTTTATCATCAAGCTAAAAAGTTACAAAGCTACATGGCATCCCAAGTGAACCATAGCTTAATTTATTTGTGTTTGTTGAAGTGTTTACTTCAGACCCATGGCCCGTATGGCAGAGGCAGTCAAAAGATCACAAAGGTAAAAAATGCTTAGGCACAACACATCACAGGGCATGTGTTATTGGTACAATGCACCAACAGCATCTGTTGCATTTGGCAAGTACCATATGTAAGCATTAGATAAGAAAAAATGGAGATTTGTATGAAAGAAATAGACAATTGAAGTTACCGACTACGAAAGTTGGATGAAGATGCTTATGATCCACTTATGATCCTGAGGATGTACAAAATGCAATAGGCATTATTGTAGGCAATATGTAAGCATTCAATACTAGACTGTGTGCACTTGCGTCATAATTTGCAAGGATGTATTGGCATGCAATATGCATGAAGCAAAGTGTTTTCAAGTGTAGAAAAGCACAGTGAAAAGGTGCCTCTGAGTTTGTTTGCTCCACAACATACTTTTACTTGAATGTGAGTGTCATTGGCAATACTGCTATCTTTTGGTGAAGCATGGACTAATTTTACACCAACATATTTACAAGCTATATCTGACTTTTTTGTCAAACTTCACATCTTTGCCATGCAGAAAAACAACTGATGTTGTAGGCTGTTTATACTTTTTGAAGGGAAACTACACCAACTAGCCTATCTGTTTAAGGTTAAAACTATTTCATGTTAAAAGCATAATCACAACACATATTCAGAAGACAACTGATGCTGAGACCAAACAAACATGTACTGTATTAAAGCGGTAAAAAGGGGATGCACAAGCACATTGCCCACTATGTATTCTGCTCTGGCTGTACTTATCTGCACTAAAAGTTCAAGGCAAACAGCAAATAAACATGGACTGATGAAAACATTCCCTCTTGTCTTGCTTCGTTGCTTACAGTGAAAGGGTGCAACACTTCACTTTCATGGTCTGATTCTCAAACCAACTCACCAACAGTCATACAATGCATATAGGTACATTGCACTAAATTAGATTTGTAAACAATAGGATATGGTTAGTAAAATACTCAGGTGGCCTGTTTGAAACACACATGCCAGCTCAATGTTGTGGCTTAAAGAGTAAGGTAAACAAGCACTGTAGCAATACAATGATCTTGGTGGGTAATCTCTGCACTATACTAGGCTTTTACAGTTTTGATGGTACGGTGTTACTGTTACGTTTTAATTTTTTGATGTTTGCTTTTTGGCTATCAAATATTTTTGTATGTTGTCTGTGTTATGCAAAGTTATTTAGGCTATTCAGTATTCCTGGATCATTTGAACTATGCTAGTTTAGCTCCCAATCGTCATGTTTTGTTTGGTTGAATTTGTTGCTTTTGAAACAGAAAGGTTACATTTCTACATAAGCCAAGTTTAAGGGGACCAAAACCATGAAATCCAAGCCTTTAACTACAAGTAACATTTAACTGTATCTTGAAGACATATGACCATGTCCAGTGACGTAACTGGTCAACTTAACTTGCGTAGCCATTATGGATGAGCATTGATCCTAAACCATCCAAATGCAAAATGCTAATTTAAACTGGTAATAGGATTTGATTTAAATCTTCCAAACGTCAGCCTTATACCTGCTTCAAATGCATGGAACGTTAGTGTGCATGCATAGACATTTTTTCAATCCAACATGTGCATTTTTTCTTGCACAACATGGAAACTTTGTGCTGTTGTGCATGCGGAGTCATTGTGTGCATTTTTCTCTTGCACTGCCACATCTTGGCCCTAAGATCTGGGACAATATTGATCCCTCTCTAAAGCATCTTGGCCCTAAGATCTGGAACAATATTTATCCCTCTCTAAACGACAGCTCCCCGCTCACATTTAAAAAACAGTACAGAGATGTACATATCTCTGCATATGATGACAGATAGTATGGTGCTGAAACATGGAGTTTTTTATGTCAACTGTAGCTCACTTCTTTTTCAAAGCGCACATTTCCCCTTGATCATATTCCCTACTCCCATAGCTATCTGTATTCCATACTTTTCTTAACCGTATTGTACATACTCCCATTATTTACACAACTAGGTTGTGTTTGCTTACCTAGGTTTTGATTGTTTTGTTCTTTGTTTGTGTAGTTTTGATTTGGTTTTCTTGTTTTGTTGTTTGTTTGTTATTATTGTGATTTGATTTTCTTGTTGCTGCTGGTGTTCTTTGGTTTCGCAGGAACAGCATATCATTTCCTCCTTTCCCACATATCATTTCCTCCTTTCCCACATATCACTTCTGATGAACCAAGAAAAGGCTGCATCTCTGCAGATGGGATTCCAAGAGTACCAAACCAACCATCATCCAAATGCAAAAAATACTGCAAACAATTTGTAGAGCTTGCTAGATGCAAAAGGGTTATGACAACCCCGACAGAGTTTCATTTCAGCTGGGTTTATACTTTCTCTGCCACGCCCAGATCCTTGCGGATCTGAGCAACCCATCCACCGAGAGAGACCGGTTACGACTCTGCACCCCCTGCGCAACTGTGTTGATCATCCAGCAGCTCCTTCCCATACATATGCAACAACACAAGTTGAAACTAGACAGTAACAAAGCTAATTTAACTGTTGAGGGGCATCGACTCGATAACTTTCCGGTTCCTTCAATGCCATGGCGTCCTTGCACTGATTTGTGTTTTTTCTTGCTGAATATTAATTATCGCCAAATAATGTTCATGTGCTGATATTTTCTTGTCCACAGCACAAGAGAAACTAACATGTGCAGTAATTTCTGCAGTTACTTTACCACATGCATTTGTCAGTCGTTGAGCACATTGTTTCCTGCATGTTTTAAAATCAGTTGCAGTGGCTTTTTGATAACATTTCAGTTAGGCAAAATGCTTGGAAAAAAGAAAACTCTGAATAAACAGTTGCTTTGCATGACACAAATGGCTTAAAAATATTTTTGCATGCTTGCCACGACAACCTCCCCAAAGAAATCTTTTTCTAATGTAGGATTAACTTTTACCAAGTTGTGATCATAGTTAACATGCAGACATTTGGAAAGCTTTCGATGTATTGTACCACATAAGCGGCGACTTGTTTCCTTGTAATGACGGATCCCCTTGTGCTGTAGGTGCTCAGCACTAATGCCAATCAAACATCACACTACCTTTGCAGGTCTGTAATGTGGGTGATTTCGTAAACTTCAATCGAAAAGCAAGAGGTGCAACTACTTAACAATGACATACTGCTGGCTGCAGTGCTTGTCGATCCTCCAATTTGGGTCCTGCAAAACAAAGATCAGAAAACAATAAAAAAGCATGCTCTCTGTCATCTTGCAATGAAAATAAAGGGACTGGAATCAGAGACTTCCCAAAGTGAATTTACTGACAAATCAAATACTGAAGCTGATCGTTCTTCTTCATCTAGCAAGGACCACGACTTGAAGAAATGACTGTCTACATTAGACTAAAACAGGTTGTAGTTTCCTGACTTACAATCAGGCCTACATCAAGAGAACCATAAAATTCATCAAGAGAACCATTAAGTGCTGTGAGGACCGTATGTCCTATTAACTGCAATAAGAATGTGCACACAGAAAAGTTAGTCTTAACTACAATAAGACTAATTTTATGCTACTAACTTCTCGAAAACACAATCCTGCTTCATTTAAAGTTATCATAAATAACCACAATGTTTCCCCTAAAGACAACCTAAAATACCTAGGTGTCCTTCTTAACAATAAGTAAAGCCGGAAACCTCATGTACAAAAGGTAAAAACTCAACTGTCAAGAGCTTGTGGAATTCTATCCAAACTTAAACATTATACAACACCACCTGTATTGGAAGTTGTCTATAACTCATTAATCCATCCCTACCTTAATTACTCAATCTTTAAGTGGGGATGTGCTTCAAATGCAACCATTCAACCTCTCATTAAGCTCCAAAATAAAGCTATAAGAATATTAAATCCAACTAATACGGGATCCTTAGAAAAACATTTCCAGCACTTAAACATCTCTTATGCCTTCCCAAACTATATAGCTTTTCAGCAGGTAAATTCTTGCACTCTTATCATAACATTACAAACTGCTTCCAAATCATTTTGATGAACATTTAGTTCTACTCAGCTGAATTCATTATCGCTCCACAAGACTAGCAACCTCTAAAAACCTGTTTTTACCAAGAGTTAACTCTTCTCAGGAAAATGTTCTCTTAAATTCATTGGCCCAAAAGTATGGTCTTCAATACCAGACGATATCAAATTTTCAACCACTTTTACCTTCAAATGGAAACTTAAAAAACACTTCCTATATGAAAAAAATTCCCAATTATGAACTTTAGCAACATTTCCCTTGTCCACAACCAAATACTGTGTATTCTAGTATTCTGTAACTCTGCTTATTTTTTGTGTATATTTACTTTTTCGTATTTTCTGTGTGCACATTCTATGCTTTTCTGCATAAAAGTACACTTTTCGTTTTTTTCTATTTTGCTTTGTTTTTCTTTTGTACCTCATTTATTACTTTTTGTAACTTTTCTACTTTTTTATTATTATTTTTTTTATATTGCTAAAAATATTCTAACCACACCAGAATCTTTCACTTAAACTCGATCCACTCATCTATGTACATAGGCATGTGCCTTCACCTGTACATTTTATTCACCACGTTCTACGTTCATTCGTTTTTTGTTTTTGTTTTTCTTTTCATAATGCTTATTTGATGTCCAACTGTTGTTTCTCAACACTTGTCAAAAAGTGATAAACGGGGTTTGTTGACTGGATGACCGCCACGGTCTTTCGCCAATCCTATATGACACAGTGCCCCCTCTTTGTTTACACTGATCAGATATTGTGCCATTGTGTTTTCATTTGTTCTAATGTTCGCTAATGGTTGGTTTACTGCATGCAATGGCTTTCATGGTGTTTCTACTTGTTGGCTGAGTCATATGATTCATGAAACAATAAACCATTTACATTTCACATTTATTTCACCAAAAGCCTTATGCTGTGGCAACCTTGTGTAGCAGAAGCACAAAGACTTTTCGTCTTCCTGACAGACCAGCCAGTGCTGTCCTTGTAATGATCAGAATAACAGATGCCTTGGTTTTTCCACTACAGTACTAAAACAACAACACAACTTGATGGCCAAGGAATTAGGAATGCACAACAAGGCAAAAGCCAAAAAGGTGGCCTTGCAATTACTTGAGGTCCGATCATCAACCAAAGGTAAACGTCGCTGAAAAACAATACGCAAGCAGAAAGATGCACTGATTCTGCAAATGTTGCACAGGCTAACTCGTGGCTTAGCTATATCCCGTTTATCCCACAAGCTAACTACTCAACTCACCCTACTATGTGTTGTTAGGCCAAGGCTGCTCTTGTGACAAATAGTTACTAGCCTACATGCTATGTTACTGTACCTATCATGCATCTATGATAGATACATACTTGATACTGCACTAGTAACTTTATGTAACTTATGGCATGATTGGTTAACACCTCACTGCACAGGCTCTTTTTAACAAAATCAATAGCGAAACAAAGCACAAGAACACTCGACTCGCAGTAATGCAAAAACACTACAGCAAATCTATCAAACTCTTGCAATAAGTGGCAGCGGAGGAAGAACAGGTTACCTTCACACAGTAACTAACTAAGCCAGGGGTAGGCAAATAGCGGCCCACGGGCCAAATGTCTACAGTCTTGTGGCCCGTCAAAGCGTTTTCAGTGGCCCGCGGAAGCATTCAGGAAATATGTTCAAATCTGAAATTTCCCCTAATTTAGTAACTTAACCAATAACTTGCTTCTATTTCCATTAGAAGGTGCGGCCCTCCGCTGAACGCGGCCTTCTCAAAGTGGTCCCCGAGCCAAATTAATTGCCCACCCCTGAACTAAGCCTAAGCTCAATACCGGCAAACAGTAGTCTGCTGGTAAAAGACAGCGGCAAATGGAGTCTTCGGCAGCCAAGCATGTCAACAAGAAAACAAAGTGAAAATCAGGAGAAACAGACGGAGAATGATTTCCTCTCGTAGCATCACAAAATGATGCTGTTCAAAGTTAAACAGAAACATATCCGAATAACACCCGTATCACAACTGCTTTGGACAAAACCCATTGCAGACAAAAGCCTTACTATCACGATAAAAGGTAACCAATACGACTGCTGCAAATCGGTGATGGCGTGACTCGCGGCTGTGACTCGAAGGGAGTCAATATTTTTGGTGAATCTAATCGACTCGAGTCATATTGAGAAACGATTGTAAATTGACTCGAGTCATGTTTTTTACAGAATGACACGCCTCGAGTTGCAATCAATATCTCGACTCAGAGTCTTTTTCAAAAAATTTCCAAGCATCTGATTGACAATTCTAGATCGTTTGCACACAAAAAATGAGGTATGTTTGCTTCAGTGATAAACAAAATAGGTGCAAATTCTCTGTTTTGACTACATCTCCTAGTGACCTTATTATACCTTTCAAGTTTGGTAAAAAACGTTCCACCTAATGTGTGTTACAGGCAAGTTGTGCCTTAAAACATATTCTTGTACAAAAAACTGACGTTACAGTTGTGGTGGCCTGGAGATGGCACCACATGAAAATAAATGGTCACCGCTAGATGGTGCCCATGAGTAACAAGTCACTGTGATAGTCACCACAAGCGAATTATCGTAGTTCACTTATCCCTATATAATGATAGTGCAACTTAGTAGTAGTAGAGTGAAGTCAGTGATGGATTTCTATTGCTGCTGGTTGCTTTCCTGTTAGTTAATGCCCCAAATTGCCATCTTTCTCTTGTGCTTGCCTCAGTAGTTCAAGGCGATGCAGTCAACTGCAAGACAATGAACTTAATAAAAATCAAGAAGAACGACAACAGGACTCAAGACTGTTACCTAAGGACAATAACCTCATGTCACCCCAGTAAAATAGCAGCGAAATATCAACAAAAATCTTACGAATATTACCTAAGGGACAATCATGTTCAGGAAGTGGATGTGACCAGAAGCACACATGACAGGAAACGCATATGAAAGGAAATGTGTCAAAGGAACACGAACTGAAGTTCAGAAGAAGGAAACCTAAACACAAACAAGTCCAAGAAAGTTCTAGAAGCCAATGAAACTGACACCCAGAATGATGGGGTGTTAATGAAACTCTGAGGAAACAGTCAACTACAAATATGGCGGAATTTGAGCAAGAAGTCAGTCTTTTCTCTTTCTGTCGTAAGGTCCAGGGGCTGCAACAATTTAGAAAATGTGGCTTGTCCGGGTTAATCCCTGTCAATACAAACTGCAAAATTTGGCTTGTCCGGGTTAAGTCTTGTCAAACGAGATAACGTAACTGTTCATAGAAATCATTTGAATTACGGCGCAAATTCTTTTTGATTGGTTGTTGCTAAACTCTGAATCTCAGTCAGATGGTTATTTCTTCGCTGTTAGATGTTTTACATCTTTCTGCTTCCGACCTGGTATGTCTCTTACAATTTACTTCACACACTTTGTAAGACGCCGCAGTCGAACTGCAGCTGGTCGCGGTCCCCTCTGGTTGATGTCGTCACACTTTGATATTTTTATATCTAACTGTTTCCTGCTCGGCATGTCTGTCACATCACTTTTTGTGACAAGCTTGGATCGAACCCAGCTTGGCAGAGGTCAGTTAAATATGATTAAATCACTACCATTAGTGCAGGGGTCACCAAACTACGGCCCGCGGGCCAAATCCGGCCCGCGAAGCCATTTCATCCGGCCCGCATAGACATTTTG
>Ga0210059_1012902_pt1 | contig 12561 bp, 10 predicted proteins | sample Ectturendosymbi2_FD_188042 | JGI IMG/M metagenome (GOLD analysis project Ga0210059, IMG submission 188042) | Ecteinascidia turbinata endosymbiont from Florida, USA - Sample 2 (SPAdes) (version 2) | ecosystem: Host-associated > Tunicates > Ascidians > Unclassified | place: Key West, Florida...
CTGGCCAAGCGCTCAGCATAATGACTGTAGCAGGGAAATTCTCCAATGCGGATGCAATCTTCGTCGGAGTCCGGTCGTGTTGCCTACTGCCTTCCCATCGGAATAACCTCGTTGAAGACCAAGTGTGTGCGGTTGAGAAATGGACGATCTCTTCAACACCCTAAACAAATCTCTGCCCGGGTGATCGATGCCACTGGAAGGACAATTCTTGTGTTGTGCAGTTACATTGTCTGTACTTGCAATTGCGTTGTATAAGAACTTTCCGCAAAATGCTCTCGTGTCTTCGTCATTCTGATCACCGCGAAAACGACGGCATGGGCCATGTATGTATGCTGAAGCACAGTTTGGTGCAAAACTTTTTCATGAGCTACGAAAGGTAAACCCCTGTAGTGAAAAGGCATTTCAAACTTTCTTGCAACAGCTGCCAGCCTGGTGAGCAACGGGCTGCCTGAAAAATTTGAATTCTTTAAAACTCTGAAGTGCTTCCACCCAAACATTTGTTTGACATAGACCCGATATGTAAAATTATGTGATTTGAGGTTAGCTTATTTGAATTTGCTGAATTATGATGTGGATGAAATTGAAAAGCCTGTGTCTGTTTCATTGATTAAAAATTTAGCTGGAGACCATCCTTGCTTTATGGAAAGAATCATTTAGCCAAGTCTTGATTGTATAGAATAAGCTGGGAAATAAAATGGGAATGAAATTAGTTTGAACTCTCTATTCATGATTGTAGCCCATGGCTCGTGAAAAAACTCTTGCTGCATATATTTCAAGGTAACTGAGGCAATGCTACATCGAGTTAAAAGTGATGTCTTCTATGAATTTTCTATAGGTGCACCTGACACTATATCTGAATATGATTTACTGCTTGAGGAATCGTAATTGTTGCAGTCTTTCTTTTGATTAACAACCAATCTTAACTCTGTGTATTTATTTTAAAATTGACTTGCTGTTACTGTGTTTCAGGCCTTGCTCCACTTACGGTTGTGTGCATCTGAAATAATAATCCTGTTAATAATTATTAAACAGAAATATAACTTCAATTTTTTGACTATGAATCAAAAGGAATCATTTTGCAGCCAAGAATCAGGGTCTATGATCTAAACTAAACTGATAATATATTTTCCCTATTGAATGGGCCACACAAGTTCATTCCCATTAAAACAGATCTTTTTTAATTGTAAAAACTTAAAAAATATAATATAATGGAAAACGTATGAATTGCAAAAAAAGGTGGTATCAATATTGCTAAAAATATTGCCATTTTGCAATGAAAAATCAATCTTACCAAAAATATTGCCATTCTCAAAACTTTTTACATAAATTACACAATTGCCATATTTTCTATCAAGCATTTGGCAAGTGATGGCATCACTATAAATTAGAACTTTGAAAAATACAAAAAAGTCAGTTTTGTGATGTGAAATTAACATTGATCTACATTGCATTTCAGTTCTGTTTTCACAAAAAGCCAATAAAGCAATGAAAACAAAATACAGCTAAGTTTGTGCTAACACAATTTCTAGCACAAGACAATTTGGACTAGGTTTAAACTATTAGGTTTCTGCTAGGTTTTGACAAGATTTTAGTTTGAGTGTCAAATTGCTTTGCTTTTTTAAATAATTTTATGCTAAGAACCACACTCAAATGCAAATATGAACTGCTAATAACTTACATTGTTGAAAGATGGTCGGCAAGCAACAAGAAAAGCCAAGCAGGCACAGATGTGATGCAGAACAAGACCATACAAAGCCAAGATTAAATATCGCAACACTTTCTTGGAGCACGTATATCAGACAACCAAAATTGGGAAAAACAGACAATCTGTAAGCAAAAAGCACAAATTATTGTTGAAAACATCAAGGCTAATTTTCATTTAACACAATTGGAAAACTTTTCCTTGATTTAAAATACATTGTTTAGCAATCAACAAGCAAAGTGATTTCTACCATAACATATATCTGAAAATATAACATGATAGAACTGTCATAGTATTACCGGAAATCATGAATCTAACATGAAACATTTTCACAGTCTTCCCAATCATCCATCTACAAATGGATTTTGGCTTGAGCCTACTTTCATAGTATTTGATGCACACTTCACGTAAGTGGGAAGAATGCAGACAACACAGAGCACGTCTATTTGAGAGAATGAAAAGCCATGCATAAAGAAAAATTTTGACATATTTTACTCGAAACACGAACATAATTTCACTCAAAAGTGTAAACAGCTTCTGGAAAACAATGTTTCCAAAGTTTTCTTTATCTTTAACTAAAGTTAAATTATTTTTTGAAGGCATCTCGAAAGAAAAATCAAGTACTATTTGTTAACAATTGCCCTGAAAATTTTATTAATACAGAATTTCCTTTTTCAACTTTTCATAGCTATTTTATGCACCTGAACAATGAGAGCAATGTGGGAGAATACATTTGAATCCAACAGTGCAAGGTGGTGAATTTGCATGGTGTGGTGTTGTCAAAAGTCTTGTGAAAGAAATAGGAAGGAAAAAATAAGAATGAAAATCAAAGCAACAATTAGTTAGGAATTTGAAGCTCAGTATGTGAAAGCACAAGCACTTGAAGGCAAAACAATTGAGATTTTGAGGAAAGATTAAGTGAACTGTGTAGCCATGATTTACTAACAACAGAGGAAAAAAAGCTGAAAGCCCAAAAGTAAGCTATTGAAAAATAAACTTAAAAAGACTGTTGTCATGAAGATAATGCATCAACACCATATAGAACCAGGCAATTATTTGGAATAACTTTTAAGAAAACAAAGAAAATTTCAATTTACTACTAATTCCATAAAAATGGAGCAAATCCTATATCACTACACCTGCTATTGAATTTATTGTTGACGAGCAGTTGTAATTTTGTTTTTGCTTGCATTGCTGTTTGTCCAGCATTTGGTTAAAAGTTGCATCTGAAAACCAAAATCTGCTTTGCCAATATAACTTCTGCAGATGGTAATCTACCATTAATGCAGTTTGTGCCCTAGACTATAAGTCTTATCAATGAGCACTTCTTGCTCTAGCCATGGTCTGCAGAGTATTTTATGATGAATAAAAGCATATCTGCAACTTGATCGTCACTCATCATAATACAAAGCGATGGTTTGCCAAAATATGCAAGGACATTTTAGTCATGCACAGGAATGTAAGGAGCTATGAAAACTATTGTCTAAATAGTGCATGTACTTCACACAAAACTAATCTAATTGTTTTCAAATTGTGCACTTAATAAACATGAAATAAAGATGGCGTCACACGTGTCACAGAGAATGATGTGTACGACCAACTCATTTTATTGTTTGTACGCAAAATCTAAACATTACGAAAATCAACAATGGGATGTGTTCATCCAAGATAAATAAGTATAATCTGACATGGAAACAAAAAATAACGTGTAGAACTTCTGCAAAAAAACTCAACATGTGTTACATAAATATTTGTCAAAAATAAAGCTGTCATATTTTAGAGGCAGGGGCGCATCTATTGGGTCTGTTTGGCTGTTATGACAGGCCCCTTTGTACTGCAGGTACTCAGCATCAAAGACGAAAAAATGTCAACCGCTGTCACTGCAGGTCTCTAATACAGGTGGTTTGGAACAGGCAATAGCATTTCCCTGCTAACGTTCCATAGTACTATTATTAAAGAACGTCCTGTCGTCTTTGCCTCTTTTAAATGGCGCCTGCGTAATGACATGAAACAATTCACATTTTTTAACACATTAAATTGACATTGCATTGAATGCACGTTTCGGAATTTCCTCCTCTGGCAGTGCCAACTCCAATGCAAGCAAAGCTGTTTTGTAGTATTTCGCTTCATGGCAAGAGGACAGAGAGTGTCCCATGGCCATCGTTTTGTTTTGCAGTTTCAGCCTACATTTCATCTGTTAATTACACCTGCTAGGTTACCACTAAATAAAACAAGTTTAGGCCTTCCTCAGCTTCACGACAAGTAATACGGGTTGCTTTCCACTGAAGCTATATTTTTACAAAGAATTACTTACAATGAAATGTGTGACAGCAAGCATCAAATTGTGGTCACATTATCTGAACAAAATATCTGTCAAGTGTTGTATTTTGAAAATATCCTTTTCAGAATTGAGCAGTTGATGATGTTGTTTTCTGTGCAAAGTCCTAATTGATTTCGAGTAAATGACTTTTACATTATGAGGTAAAATCATCAGAGCAATTGCAACTCAATCGTTCTTCTCCACGGTGATTTCACAAGTATATTTACAATAACACCATCATCTTGGTAGACAGCGCTCCACAGACGCAGTTCTGCAGTTTGTTTGTTTTTAACTGAAACGGATGTATTTGATTAAAATAATAGCTCACAAGCAAATGCCAATAATCTTGCTTTGAGTCTAGAACAGTGGTTCTTAAACTATTTTAGGTGCATCTCTTTTGGTGTTAGTCAGTGATACTTGCATCTCAGCAAAAAAAAACAATGAAAAGCTTTATATGCAATTATCATGATTTTCAAAAGTATGTTGCAACCACACCTGTGACCATCTTGCAAATCTTTCATGCCCTTTAGTTTGAGAATGCAGGGTCTAGTCCAGAAAGTAATAAAACAGTGGAAATGGAACTGCATCATAATTGCATTTCTTAAGATGCATCACAATAGTATTGCATGGTTAAAAATAATGGCAGGTTCAAAAGACTCTTTACTGCTGAAATCACACTACAGCAGGTTTACCATTAAGAAGGACCAGATCAGAAAAAATAGCATTTAGTTGCATGGAGCAATTGATAAGGCCAGATACATTTATTGAGATGAATATAATGCAAAGATTTTTTTTACCAGATATAAAATATTTTTGACACCAGTGCCTCAAGACAGTGAAACATCTCTTGGGGCTATTTTCAAGTCTAAATGCAGGCCAGCTTGAAATTTCACCCTCCAAAAAGGACAATATTTATGCATGGAAAAACACAATATTTATGTATGGAATAACAAGGCATGTTGAAAAATATAGTTGCATCAGATGAGGAACTTGTTTGTTGAATCAGTTAACAATGCACCACTAAGTAATCAGAGTTTCCTAAGTACTATATACAGTACTACATACAAGAGTGAAACTGAAGACATAAAAATGAGTGAGGAGTAAATATGGGAAAATCTGTGCAGTTTTTTTTAGCAAGCCTTAAAGCCTACTACTGGGAACAACTTTGAAAGGTTTTCTTTGAGGATGTTGATGATGAAACACCAACAAATGTGGACAAATCTTGCACAAAATTGAGAGCGCAACTAATACAAATCGCTTGTTGTGGGATTGGCCCACAGTGAAAGACATTATCTTCTATGCATTACATATTGTTTTTATGGTCCAGACCAGCCAATGCCTACAGATGCAGGCCGAGTAAAGGCTTGTTTAATTTATAAGCAAGAGCATGGTATCCAAAAAGTTTGCCAACCTCTTCAAGTTTGGGAAAGAATACTGATGACCTGCTCATGACTGCTTGTACTGAAGTGATCATTGTAATCTACTGTTTTTGCACATTAACACATTCAGACGTATTCACCATTCACTATTATACTCCATATGTCACCACCAGAGATGCAACGCACAACACATGTTCCACATTAAAAAAACAACTTTATTGCTTCTAGTTTTAAGATATTTGTAACAATTAAATGTCATTGATCAAGGGGTTCTTTGGATGACTCATGTGCGTTAAGGTGTCTAGTGTTCTGGAAGGCAATAAAAATGGCTAACTGGGATAATATCCCCATGCATAAAAGGGAGATATGAGAGAATGCACTAAAAACTAAGGTATAGTATATTTTTTCTTAACCTCCCTTGTAAAATTGGATGCCAAATGTGTTGAAGGAAGATGCTGCCAAATAATTCCAACCAAAGCTGTTAGGATTCCTAGTGCAGTTTTTGACCCAGCTATAGCACTGCATACCAAACTCAGACTGCTACAATAATGTGACAATGGTACTTTAAATTCTGTTTGAGCAATGATTACCGACACACATGTTGTGTCTGCATTTTGGCTCTGTTGCCGGTTCATCAAGCTTTTATTTCTGATGTGGTGGTCAGTACCCTCAGTGATTGGTTGGTTGTTGTATGCTTAAAGGGAACGTTGGGCAGTTAACTGCTGTACTACAGGGACAGGAAACAGTACAGATGCAGTAAAGAACACCCATGGAAAAAGTGGGAGGATCATCCAACAACTTACGAAAGACATGCTACCATGGCTTTGTCTTGTTTTCCATGGTAACTGCAAAGTGCAGTCTTTGCAAGGTCTTACACAACTTCCACATGCTTTTAAGTCTGGCTCAGGCCTGCATAGCTCAGAAGGCTTCAAAGGCCAAATTGATCAAGATAATTTTACTGCACGTCACCTAAGTCTATTTTGTTGTTTGTCAGAAATTCCGGAATGACAATTAATTACCTGATATCAGGCTATCGCAACATTTTCTGGGGTTGAGAAAGTGCTCGAGGACAATGTTTCCTCTAATTTGCGCAATGGCACAATGCCAATGAGACCATTTCTGCAATGAAATCTCATTTTTGCACAATTTCAACATTGGAAATTTAATATTGCATTTATATCGCATAGCCATTTGCAACATGAAATGCTTCACTGGTTTTGTGTCTGCAGGGTTGTGCAACTGCATGCACACTAAAATATGCAGTGTAAGTTTTTATAGGGGGAGCACCACTCATGGGCTGCAAGAAAAGCTCTCGCAGGCCGCATGCAACCTACGGGATGATGTTGTGTAGGCTTGGTCTTGCTTAAAGCAAGGTGCTTGTAGTTTCTATGCTCATTTTTATAATTACAGTTGTAAATACATAATTGCATAATTACAAGGTACAATTGTACCTTGCTTGTTTTTGTTGAAAAAAATTAGTGTAGATTTGCTTTCTGCATGATATTTATAGAACTGAACATTTGAATGCACTAATCCAACGTAGGGTGTTTTGACATCTTGTAATTAAGGTCACAGACAAATCAAAATGCACAGCAGGACACCCACCTGAAACCAATTGGAAAAAGATGTGTAAAATCAAGAAAAAGGTTTGCACCTTCACAAAATCAAAGAAAAAGACTGATGGTGATGAATGCAGAACATAACGTTTCAAAACCATCAATGCAAGCTTCATTCACGAGTTACATGCTTTGTTAGTTTAGCCTCATAAAGTTGTTGTTATATCATCACCATCACCCTTTACCTTTGGTGACAGGAACATGATGTTAGTTGGCACTGTCAGAAAAAAAACAAAAGTTTGCTCCTAAGCAACATATAACCTGCCAAGGAAAGGCCTGTTTACTTGACTGATTTTGCCCAACATGATGATGCAAAAGACATTTCATATGTTCCAAAGAAGAACAGATTAGTATTGCTTCTGTCATCTATGCACATGATTGGAGAAATCAATGCAACAGTAACAGACAAACCAGAGATAATCAAGTACTACAACAAAACCAAAAGGGGGTCAATGTTATGGTAAATATGTTGTGTGAGTACACAGTGAAACGACCAACATTGCGTTGGTCTCTTGCATTTTTTTACATTGTGATTGGCATCGCTGGCCTAGCATCCCACACAATCTACTAGGAACACAACCCACGATTCAGGACAAAAGATCAACAAAGAAAGTTACTGAAAGATCTGACCAAAGAGCTATGTATGCCTTTGATTGAAGCTCGCAGCGTCAACCGGATTGCGATTAGACACCATTTTCTTCAAGGTGCAGTATAAATGGTGCTTGAATGATGGATTGTGTCACCACAAGAAGCAACAGCTAACTCTACCTTGCATCATGGCAGTCATGGATTCACTCCAATCGTTGGAAGTTATTTTTGCAGAGAACCAGAACCAGAAATAATAGAAGACAAGAAAAGGTTTGTTGCTTGCATGCAGCTGCAGCCTGTTTGCAATTAGCATTTAGGATTATATGAAAATTACTAATCTCTGAAAGACGGAAAAATGTCAGGGAAAATGCAATGCTGCATCATTTCTCACTAGCAATACCCTGTAGTGAGAAAATAGCTTGTTTGAACAAAAAAACAAAACTACTAGTCAAAAATCATTTTGCTTTCACGCATTGTTTTCCTAGACATCAAGTGAGGTACAGTTGTACCTATATGGCCTTTTGTGGATGAAAAAAATGTCCCCCTTCCCCAGTAACAGGTAAAAAATCTTTCTGAAATTCACATATATTTTCTAACCTAAAAACCTGGAGATATCACGAAGTTTGAGCTTCCTACGATTTCTAACAAATATTCTATCACAATTTGAATATGCAAAAGTTACAATTGCACCTATGCGGCCTGATGAGGGTTAACAAATAAGGATTTGAAGAAGTGTGATTCACAAAAAATCAATTAAATTTTACTGCACTAAACCAAGACTCTTTGTCATTCATGACTTTAGGAACTTGAGATGTTTGGTTACAAAAACATTAACACAAAAACACAAAAACATTTTCCACACTTTTTAATTGCCTTTTCAAAACAAAATGAAAAAATTCAATACAATCATTTATCATCATTTTTCCAAAATTTTATTGATGTAACACAATGAAAAAAATACTGCAAAAATGCTATCAGCAGTAAAAAAATTGAAACGGTTAAATTTGGTATTTTTACGCACATTTTGGCCAAATTTGAAGATTAAAATTTGAATAAACAAATGGCATAATTGGGAATTTCTAGACTTTTTCAATACTTTATGTGCTTTTGGCATAGTACAATACTTCAAGATCTTGAAATGCGATTTCACAATACAGTGCTTTTTCAATACTTTCAATACCATGTGGGAACCATGTTTTTCTGCAATAAAACACAGAGCAGAGTACATGAACAAACCTTTATGGAATGTAGTTTTGTTTTACAAAGTGAATTAAATAACAAAGCTCCTGGCATCAGCTGAATCTACAAACTCACCGCTTAAAATTAAAACTGCGATGTTGACTTTAACAAGTCAGTCAAAGTAGTGGCCTAGTTTTCTGTCCAGTAAAGTTCCTTTATCCATTTGGAAGCACCGTAGTTTGAATTTGCGCAGCGCACTTCACTTATTTGAACTGAAATATGCAATTAAATGATGCAAATTTACAAATGAAATAATTCAATGCAAATATCTGGTTGATGTGATTGCACATTATGCAACATAAAAGACTAATTTCCTAACGTTTCAATGATCTTGGTTTCTGATTCCAGAATCCTAATTGATAATCTGTTTTTTACGTACTAACTGCTTTAAATACAGAATAGGACAAACGATGGCCTACTTTGTTGAACTGAATAAGACGGTTCATTCGCAAAAAACCAATCAATTGCCACTGTTGCAGATTCAGCGGAGAGTCAAGCATTGTCAAAACAATTAATTCTCCAGGGAACCAGGACAATAGATCCAAACAGAAGCTTGTCTTCATGTAATGAAGAGCAGTCTGGATAGGATGAGTCACGTAAATTCCTCCTTCATTTTTGAAAACAACATGAGCTCTCATATATTGATCAAGCATCGATAGAACATCCAGGCTATATTGTACTATTAGGAGATTGCTGTATGGTATCATCGCAAACTGAGAAGTAAAAATCAGAACAAACTAAATCAGGTTACTAGGAAACGTAACACCAGAAAATCATTCACATAAAGTTTTACACTTCCCAGCAATTTCATTGGTTTTGAAAACAATTACATCAACATTAAAAAAGCCTTCAAAAAAGTATACATGTTTTATTTTGAGATGTTTCGGATTATTCTTAATCCATCTTCAGTCAAAAAATAAAGCAACACTTGGCAATGCTAGCTATTCAAAACCAAAAGACTCTGTGACGCAAGAAATAACACTGTGATGCAAAAAGGGTCAAAAGCAAAATCAAGACCGCCAACCCTGACAAATTCACTAAAAGTAAAAGCAGGACCAACAGCTATGCAGAAAGTGCTAAAACAGAACCTACATAAGATCGTAATATATGTAAACAAGCCAAGACCAGCAGCAAGAGACTGTTCACAGAGCACTGCAAGCGAAGAATGCAAACAAATTTTTAACAATTACCAGCACTACAATCACCACGATATGTCTACATCAGCATCAACAGCAATGCACGAAACATGTATCAACATAAGAACTATGCATCCACCAATTACACAGGTCAACAAAAATAACCTGATCATTCAGACTATGCAAACTTTGTTATTTTATTACGAATGATCAAAAACACAAGTTGAACAAACAAGCAGAGGACTCCTGGCCTTGGTAGAGGAACTCACAAAACTTCTGTAAGTGTTTTGAACAAGATTTTCTCAAAAAGCGTAACTGGATCACCACGAGGCAATATCCAGCAGTGATACCATGATTGATTCTTTTCAGAACCCTTGGTATCTTGCTTCCATAGCTTGAATATTATTCACCCTGGTAGTCACTCATGGCATCAAGGTTTTTCAAAAGACATTGGTGTGAATGACAAAAAATGCATCTTCAGAGATATACGCAAGCCCATCTCCATGTAAGGTAAAGCAATACTGCTACTTCTGCTTAAAAACAATGAGCCTTAATATGTCTTAAGTGCCTCTTTAATTAATAATTTGTGGTAGTTAAAATCAGATGCCAAGATTTCATATTTCTTAAAGTCTATGAAATGACCTGGATATGTGTATAAATGTTTGACTGCATTGGTAGCTTGGTGGTTCGAGTTTGAAGGATTGTGTTCATCTAGGCGAAATTTCAAATTTCTTTGAGTTTGTCCAATATAAGAATGACCACATGAACATTTAAATTTATATACCACATTGCTTCATTCCAGATGTGTTTGCTTGTCCTTGTACTTAAAATGATCTCCAATCGTATGTGTTTTATGTATGAGAGACAGATGACCAAGTTCTTTCAGATATTTTCTAAAAAAGTTCCGCAATTCTTTTTCTAGTTGTAGAGATGTTTCGCCAAGGTAGGGCAGGTAAAGAAGAATTCTTCGAATGTCGGTCATCTTTTCTTGCTTGTTTTTAGGAGTGTTTTATTTACGTTTGTTGAGAAATATTTTGATTTGTTTGTCTATAAATCAGTGCGGGCATCCATTGCTAAGAAAACAGGATTTATAAATTTGGAATTATTTGTGAATTAATTGGTAAGAACTGCAAATTTCATAGGAACGATGTAATAAACTTTGAATTATACTCTTTTTGTATTGTAATGGCGACAAGCTTTCCCATTTATTGTACAGTCCCGTATGAGTGTTTTTCCTGTAGGTAGTTGATTCAATCCCAGTCTCAGTTTTGTACTCTTTAATACGTAGATTTTATGTCAAATAATTGGTTGATGCTCAGCTCTTATGTTGATTCTTGTTTTGTGCATTGCTGTTGGTGGTGACAAAGACTTATCATGCTGATTCTAGTACTGGTAATTGTTAAAAATGTTTTGCATCCTTGCTTGCATTGCTCTGTGAACGGTCTCTTGCTGCTGGTCTTGGCCGGTTTTCATATATTACGATCTTATGTAGGTTTTATTTTAGCACCTTTTGCATAGCTGTTGGTCCTGCTTTTACTTTTAGCGAATTTGTCAGGGTTGGCGGTCTTGGTTTTGCTTTTGACGTCTTTTGCATTACACTGTAATTTCTTGCGTCTCAGAGTCTTTTGGTTTTGAATTGGTAGCATTGCCAAGTGTTCCTTTGTTTTTTGACTGAAGATGGATTAAGAGTAATCCGAAACATCTCAAAATAAAACATGTAGTTTTTTGAAGGCTTTTTTAGCGTTGGTGAAACTGTTAAGTCTATCCCAGTTTTATGGCCCAAAAACAATTGCATTTTATCTTTCAATTAGAAGCTAAATTTGTGTCAATGCCAATTTGCTAATCATCTGGAGATAGCCAACCACAGAACTATTGATTGATGAAATGCACTATTCTAAAAATCTGATGAGGAATGATTAGGACACAGTGGTTCGACTCACCTTCAACTGACAAAAAAATGCCATTTAGGGTTTCAACTAGTTGCTCCTCCACTTAATTTTTGCAAAATTTGTGGTATCTATGCAGACGAGGTTGAGAAGTGCCTACTTCAATATTTCGACTGCATACAGCATGATTTCACCTTTGTATATGTTAGACAAAAACTGTCATTCACATGCATCTTTAATTAAATTACAAACTGTGACTTATGCAAGAAAAATATCAAAAAAAAACTTCCTGTGAGCCCAAAATCTTGCAGCCAATTTTCACACTTTCAACACTTCTGCGTCTGGGTGGTTTTGGTGATTTTCTCAAAAAAAACAGCAGTTTTCGGTTGCCTAACCAACGTCCTAGCTCCTCCGCCGATTGCGCTAAAGCATGGTTTCTCAAAGTGCTCCGTACGGAGCCCCCGGGCTCCGCGAGAGAAACCTCGGGGCTCCGCGAGCAATTCGTTTACATATTAAAATACTGAATTGGCTATATTTGCAACTGTCCAAAGAAGCAATAACGGCATTAATAAAATTTATTGTGGGGCTCCGTGAATTATGGTCAATCTCTTCATGGGCTCCATAACACCAAAAGTTTGAGAACCCCTGCGCTAGAGAGCTGTTCAACGGCTCAAACGGATCGGCCAGTCTAGTAG
>Ga0210059_1012903_pt1 | contig 12560 bp, 7 predicted proteins | sample Ectturendosymbi2_FD_188042 | JGI IMG/M metagenome (GOLD analysis project Ga0210059, IMG submission 188042) | Ecteinascidia turbinata endosymbiont from Florida, USA - Sample 2 (SPAdes) (version 2) | ecosystem: Host-associated > Tunicates > Ascidians > Unclassified | place: Key West, Florida...
TCAAAATCAACCCCACCTGAACTAAGAACTCCCTTCGGTCTAATAACAAGCAGAATGTACTCGCGTACCACCTGGAAGACTTTCACGTACCACTAGTGGTACGCGTACCACAGGTTGGGAACCACTGCACTAGAAACTGTCAAAATTTGCCGACAAAGTTACGTCCAAAATACGGATGATAAACAACACTTGGATGATTTTTTAACAAAAGTGTAAATCGTCTTGTTATTTGCCAGATTTTTGAATATGTTAACACAATTTTATTTGCGCATTTTGATTATTTCATTTACATTTGTTGGCAAGAGTAGACTAGAATTGATGCAAGAATTACAAACATCCGTATAAACTGTATTTGAATTCCATTTGAAACAATATTAATGAGTGCACGGGAACACACAGGATGTCAAAAACAATCGTTTCTCAAATGAGTATCTGTATCTTCAGTGCAGCAGCAGAAAACTCTAAATATAACGTACTACTAAGATACAGAAATTCTTATAATTTCTGATGCCCTGTTTGTTTCCCACCATTTTCTTTTTACATCTGTCCTAACACAATCTTTTGCATTTATATACACTTTTCATTGAATTATCTGCACATTTGTGAGCAGGTGTGCTGTTTATGACGATTTAAGTCAATGAAACCTTGCAAAAACATTTTAAAATCCAATGTCCGCAAGCTAAAGTAAATGATAACGGAAGACTCCTGCTGCAACAACGCACTGTGCAAGTGTGCATCATGAACACTTTCTTCCAACAGAGATGTGCACAATCCCGTGCAGAGATTCTTTGGGTCAGTAGTCAGCCAGGCGCGTAGCCAGGGGGGGGAATGGGAGCAATTGCCTCCCCAATTCCGAAAGCAGCACTAACAATTTTCAAGTTAATCAAGCTTTTGATGTGTAAGTCAAAGTAATACGTCAGTGTAAATAAACGAAACGGCTCAAAAAGCTATTCCACTTAAACTTTTAATCGATCCTGATCAAAGCAGTATGGTTTACCAATTGCCCATGATTAATCAAACCTTGTGTATACTGTAGACGAGTAGCTTATGTGGTCCTCGGATAAAAAAGTTTGGAGACCCCTGCACTAAAATAATCAGTGGCTTGCTTAGAAACAGCTCAGAACTGCATTGCGAACTTCCAAAGACAAACATTGTTTGGACCTAGCAGCATTCTGCTGCAACAGCAAGTAATGGCGTTTTGTGTAGACCCAACGTCATCAGTCTCGACATACTCATGAGTGTGGTAGGTTATTCTTGGTCAAATAAAGCTGCCATGAGGTAAATACTCACGTAATGTTTTTCCAAAACTTTTCACCTCTTCGTATTGGGGTCTTACTTATATAAATACTTGGGAGTTAAGCTTGCAAGTTTTACAAGGTATCAATCAAATGTTTAATGTGTAGCAGTAAAAAAGTGACTGTGAATGGCTCGGTCTTTTTTCCTTTCTTGCCCGGCTTATGTAGGTGACACGCTTGCGTGACTGCTGCAAATGGGAACATAACACAGTAAACTCGTGAAGTTTAAATAAAATTGCGTTAAAAACAAAATCAAAGTACAGATCAACAATCTACGCAGATAACTCCTGGTGTCTCATTATTCTTACCACAAGTGCTTCCTGTTCAGTAACTGGCTTTTTCACTTCATATCTGTCACATGAAACAAGTTATCTTGCTCAGTCAGGTCTCTGTGCGCCATGTATCCATTATTTCTGACTGAGGTAAAAGTCGCAGGCAAACACCAATCAGCAAACGTTTTGTTAAGATGTAATATTTATTTTTCCTTCTCTTGATAAACATACTTCTATGATAATATTTCCCAATGCTAGTACTTTCGTAGCTCAGCAAAGCTGGATAATGAGCATTAGGTTTTCAACGGAGTTAACTCAAAAAGTTGTTTAGTTTACTGAATTGAAAAATTGAAACGAGACACACGAAGAAAACAATTGATGTCAAACAACTTTTGTCTGAAAAACAGCACCGTTGCTCTTTGCTTTACGCACCACGTCTGCTTGGAAAGATCAACAACTAACGTTGAAACCAATCAGTGCGTCGAGTATAATAGTATGAAATAACAACATTTATTGAATTGAAGGCTATAGCAACAAATTTGAAATATTTCAACAACTTTTATGGAGAGCAGACGTTTATTGTATTGTTCTGGAAGTTGACAACTGAACCGTTGCATTTAAACCGTTGAAGAAATCTAAAAACGAAAGCAAAGACAATTCATTACTGTTCAATCATAAATCTCGATCATACCTTTGTTAGTGTTGTGTCGAAAATGTAGGAACAACAAAAGTACCATAATTTTGTATGACAGCAAAAATAAGAAGACGCCAAATCCTTTTCGAGAAAGCGAGTAGATTACGGTTCCCTCACTCCGCAGATCAAATGATTTTCGTTCAAAATCAAATCACTCAATGACCTGGGACAGTTTTTACCAAAGCAAACGTTTTAAATAAACAAAATAAACTGACTTTCATGTTTTCTTGAAAGACTCACAGCATATTTGTATTTGAGGAAAGATAAATAAAGAAATAAAAGTTTCGGGAAAAGATTGTTCGTTATAGTATTGGACAGCTGAACTTGCTTGAAAAGTTGGACTACGGTCGGTTAGTAACAGAAACATTCACGTGTTATTCGAAAAATTAATGTACCATTCATTTTGAACAAAACGTCACTGTCAACCAAATATGATGTGACAATGTCACTGTTGTTTTAATGTGCTACCACTTTCCAGTGACTTGTGATAATGCAGTGAGCGTTCAGTTTGGAAATTGGTAGGTATACCGCTTAACGCGAACAAACGCTGCAAGCAGTTGAACGCAGAACAGAAGCTGCCAGCTTCAGTTTGGCTGCAGCAATGCTTCTTAGCACGGTCGATCAACTTGGGTTCCGGACCGACGCAGATGAGACATTCACGCGTTAATTTATCAACCTTCAAAGTAAGTTGGTGTGCTAAACGCGCTTGTTGATTTTACAAGTGACTCAAGCTGTTTTCTCCGGTGCATCGAATTGCTGAGCCCGCTGCGCATATAGCTTTTGTGCATAAAATGTGCAGAAAATCATGTGCTAATAACTTCTGTCTGAACTGTAAAATGTACCATGCAAAAGAGATCGAAAGTTTGTTTTAAAGCAAGTCTTTTTTCTCAAAATGGTCGCTAAACGTCCGTGCTTGTAATCTTAGAAACATACATTCCAACGTGTTTCCTTTCAATATTTTTCTTAAATCGCCACAGTCTTTACAAATTTTGTGATAATTGGTTTGGAATAAATGATTTTTGAAAATGTTTTGTTTCTGCTACTTTGAATGTAGAGAATAACCATACACCAGTCTGCTTATCATTCGATGCCGATAGCTTAAAAATATCAATATCACATTAAAGACATCTACTTTTTTAATTTTTGTAAAGCTTTGCATAAACAAATTGTTCTTGGAAGTTCGTTTGAAATTGTTAGCAAGCTCCACTGTGTAAAATACATCGAGTTTTACCATCTCATCAATTTTCGGTCTCAATTGTCGAAGCATAAGCAACTACGCAATATTGACTAATATAAAAAACGCAAAAAAACGTTACCAAAAAAGGCATTGCTGGTTGTTAATTAATTCATCGAACAACCAAAGAGTTAGATAGATTGTTTATTCTGACCAAGATACCGAAAAGAATTTGAAAAGTTTTATAGCAAACAAACGCATAAAATAATTGCGTCAGAGTAAACAATTGTTCTTTGCTGCATTTTCTTGCAACTGAATGAATTGAATTTTTTTAACAAAAAGCGTCACCAAGAAACTGATTGGGGTATTCAACAAACTTGAAAAATAATGCTGTTATTTTAATACTGGCATTTGTTCATAAGATGTGTGCCGATTCTGCTTATTTCATAAAAATAGTCTTTTGCATTTGCAACAAAAGCATTGCACAAGTAATCGGCGATCCAAGAGCTTTAACTGCAGTGCTCTATTGCAGTGCTCTTCAACCTTTTTCGTAACGGTGCACCGTTAAAGATGTTTTGACGAACTCATGCACCCTATTTACTTAAGCACTTAAACTCATGCACCCTATTTATTGACACTTCCCCCGTGTCCCCCACGTAATTGCGCCCATGTCTGTAAGTACCCTGGTCTAAATAAGCAAGTCCCCTAAATCAGTAACTCAGCTACATATTCAATTGATAATGGCTCATAGTCTGTTGCTTATGCATCACAAATAATCATCTAGATACAACAATTACCTTGATGTGGTGTGATGCTTATGCACCACACTTTAGAATCTGCAAAGTCTCGGTTAAATCCTGAAAGTCATGTGGTTCCTTTTTGCTAACAGAAAGTTTTTGTAAAAATCATCTGTTTAGTGTGACAAATTTGTGATGCACCTTTGTGAACCCATTCTCAGTGGTGCACCCTACGCATATTTTGGTGCACCCTAGGGTGCACCGTGCACACTGGTTGAAGAGCAGTGCTCTATTGTTTTCCGTTTTGAGTGGAAAGTGTCTCATGCTTCAGAAAACGGTGGTAATGACATTCACAAATTGCAGAGATTGGTACTTTTTTACAAAAAAATTGCAAAGCATCCTCATTCTGTTTTCAACTGCACCAGCACTAATCTTTGCTTAGAGTTTATTGCCAGAAATTTTGTTGCCAGCACCTGGAAAACATATACAAAACCTTCTTTCAAAGTTGTTTTCAACCTTTGCGAGAAATTTCTTGAATGTAGATGAAACTTTTCCCTAGTGGCATTCTTCTAAGCATTCGTTTTCACGTAGTATCCTTTATAGCCCGCAGAAGTCACGATAGTGCCAAGCAGATTTCTGGCCATAATTCGCCAGCCGCTGGATCTACAGAGCTGTTCAAACTTTCTAAAGACGCAGGGAGTCTTGTAGTTTCGATTAAAAATGTTGGGAAGTTTGGATTTGAGTTTTTTGTGAGTGACGTCAAAACAGGGGTAGGTTTAGATACTTTTGGCCCACGTCACCGGGCCGAGGGCCCTAGCCCCAAGAGGCATTGTTTTTGTTCCTTTCTGAACAAAACTAGGTACGTTAATGATATGCATTGCTTCTATGATGCCAGGTGTTTTCTTAACTTGTTTGGGACAAATATTTTTTCTATTTGGTGTGTAGCCACTTACGCGATATGTAAGTTGAGCTTAAAGTGTAAAAGAATGTGAAGTAAAATAAAATGTGAAATTCAAATTGATCTCTAATAACAATATTTTTAAATATTGAGTTAAACCTCATTTGGTGAGAGCGTTGCCTGGCTTTTGCCATAACAGTTCAAAACATTTTAAAAGATGACAGGCGCACAACTCACAACAAGGTACCAAAGATAGAAAGTTATGAGCCGACTAAATGCGGCCTAACATTTAGATTAGACCGCTATATCGCATTCATAAGTATTCCAGGTGATTTTATCATTCCATTTTTACAACTCGGTTCATTCTACGCTTATCCTGTGAATATCGCTTTTGTCAGATGTCAAAATCCTGACTATTTCAATAATTGGTGAACTTAAATTTACGCAAAAGTATATTTCTGTCACATGTCAGCAAAACTTTATCGCTAATTCATATATTGGGCAAATGTGAATATTCATGTAACATGCAACTCTCTTTTTGCTTATCTGGTTTTTAAAAATAGAGCAGGTTAATTTAACTCACAACTGTTGCTACGTATTTCAAGTCCCAATACTGTATAAACTGTTAGGAAACAAGCAAAATAGAATACTCTACTAAACCTTTTGTTTTCCTTTTGATGAGATAAAACTGTTTTGAAATTAAATTCATTTCTTCAGATAAATTTCCGACTAGATAAGGTGGACATGAATTGCTTTTTTAATTAAAGTGCAGAACAGGAAAAACATTCTTCACTTTTTCTAAATGAAAGCCCCTGAAAGGTTTGAAACAAAAAGTACTTGTACAACTTTTTTCTGTATTCTTCCTTTCTCTTTGCAATGTGAATTGCAAGCAGAGGCACAGCCAGGGGGCCCTAGGGGGCCATGGCCTTTCCCAAATTTTCAGAACATATAGCCATTTTTTGCTTTGTGAGGCGGTATCCCAAACAAAATAGTGTTATTCTCCTAATATTGAATATTCCACCCCCGGATTTTTTTGCCCCTCCAAATGTTTGGGCTGGCTACGCTAGTAATTGCAAGCCATTTCATCTGAGCTATACAGTTTCAGAATCGCAGAAAGAATAAAGAAGGCATCTATTACACAGCTTAAATAGTCTGCATCATCTGCTGCATGTAGTTTTCAACCATTTGATGCGATAACAGTTTGCCGAACAAGTTGACTCTCATCGACCTTTTACACTTACAGCATTCAAGAACGATAGCATCTATTGTTGTGAATGTTGTAAACAAATCTTCTTGCAAAAATTGAAAGAAGGTTATTGGTGGATTTACACTTCTCAATTGTTCAGTTTAGAAAGAAGCTGTTCACACCTTGTGCTAATATAGGCACTCAGTGGTGATTGACAACAAAACTAAGAAACCAAAACTGTAAAAATAACTTAATCCGTTTTTCTCCAGTTTTTTTACTAACTTTGTGAAGCGATGAAACTTGTGCTTAAAAATTTTTACAAATGAAAAATCAAATACAAATACAATCTTTCACGGTCGCAAACATAAGCAAAGCTACGTCAACGACTTTCAAAGCTTACGAAAACGTGCTGAAAATCAAACGTTTAGCGACGTTTAACTTTCAAAATACTTCTGCAAAGGCAGTGATTGAAAATCAACTGAGTTAAAGTTAGAATTGCAACAGTATGGGAGGACACAGCCTAAAATACGCGGCGCAGAGAATACTATAGGCAGTAAAACCATAACTTAATTATAAATAATGACGAAAAACTTCTCTAAAACGTTTATAGGCACATTTCAATTTTTAAACAATCTCACTGTGACTGGGGTGATGTAATTGCTGCCGTCATTGCTGTCGCATATTCACACGCAGTCTCCCATGTCAACTCCAACAGGTAGTGTGGCTGGCACAAATGACGCAATCAATATGCTCAGAAGAATCCTGCATTGCTTGACTTCCATAGCAGTGAGAATTATTTGCCAAGCGGTTAACAAAAATATAAAACACAAAATATCAAATTTAGCATGCTGCTAAAAAGCATAAAAAACAATCAAAAAACATTTGAAAACAAAACGCTTAATTCTGTTTCCATGCTGAGGTCAATGACACGGTGAGAATAGCATCGACTGATCACGAATACTGACTTGTGTTGAAAATAATCAGCACAAGAATAAACGTGACGCTCAAACTGCTTTCAACACATCTTATGTTTTTGATCTGTAGCTTAATTAGAACACAGTTGTGTTAATTAGGACACAGTACCGAAGGGGCATCACATTATATTCTTTCATTGATTTGTTAATACATTCCCCAAAACGCGTCAAAAACTCGAAAATCGTGAACAGACATTTAGATCATGTCTCCTAAGCTATCAAAATACAAGGCTGCTACAAGCAAAAGAAAGGGCATTTAAAATTTGTTATTTTGTGCCGAATTTTGTTTCTTAGTTGACACATTTAAAATTGCAACAGTCCATAAAGGATCCAAAGACGTGAGTCTTCGGTTGGACAGAGCATTATATTTATTTCTATGGCTGCACAACCAAAATACAACAATCCACAAATTTTAAATTAACTGTTGCTGCAGTATAGTAATTCTGTATTAGTACTTGCGTAATCACAACGAAGTTTAAAAATTTTTCAGTGCTACTCATTTCAGTATGGCAAGCTCTAATCTGAAGAGCTGCCAGTTTTCACAACAACGTTTTGTATGAGTACGAAGCAAGAACAACTACATGCGGTAATTTATCGCTGATTTGTATTTTAATTATGTCTAGTCTAAAATATTAAATGTTGTGCGAAGACGTTATTCAGAAATCACAACCGTGTTTCATCATACACTGCTGTTACGATAGCGTAGAATGAGAGTAATGAAGTAATCGATTCGACTGCTTCTTGGTGCCTCAATCTGGAAGTTTAGCGTTTACTGTGCATCGGTTGCTTCGTCACCACAGTTCGAGTCGACTGATTGAGTCGTTTACCAATACACTTTTCGGGGTACTTCGATGCCCCAGACCAGAGACTAAAGTTAACGTAAAAGTCTGTCCTTTAAAATTAGCCGAAGTGTCTTTCACTCCATCCCTACATAAACATGTTTGTTTTCTTCGTTCTTATATCACAAGTTGCCTTTCTCTGCCCTTGCCTCGAACTGGCCTCTTGCAGTTAAGGTGTCGTCAATTCAGTGATTTTGTTTTGCACGAAACTTTTGGTCTTCAGAGAGAAAGGTCTTTCTGCATGAATAGCTGCACTCACATGCACCAGGCTACTGTCCAGGTTGTGCAGACGGTGCTGAACGTCTTACTGACGGTCAGCGGGTTTGTTGTTTTCCCATGTATGACACATGATCTAAACCTTCGCTACATGAAGCGTTGTTGCAGTGGCCAAGTTTTTGTTCGTATGATTTTGTAATTTGAAATAAGATAACAAACCACCTGGTCCTAGTATCGAAGTTATTTTAATTTTTTGTATCATACTCTAGTTTATACAGCTGGTAGATAAATGTTGTTCTCGTCTGGCATTGCAGATAGCACTTAAAAAAACAGACAGCTGGTTGCCGCTTGCAATCAGTTTTTTCATCATACACTAGGCAGCAGGGCCGCAACCAGCTGATATTTTATGGGGGTGTCAAAATGATTGTAACTCGTTGCTGCACTATTTTCGGGTGTTGGTGGTGGTCGAAATGGCTGCAACTTGTTGTTGTGCCTAACAACTATAACATGTTTTTGAAAATTTCGGGTGGGGGGAATTGCCCGGTTGCCCAATCCCAGGGCCGGCTAGGCAGCGAATTCAAGTTGTAGCCAACTCAATTCTGGTACTGTAAACCTAATTTCGTTTGTACAGCGAGGCAAACATAACTGGCCATATTAAAAAATAAACTACAACCTTTCACAGCGAAAGCGGGTCAGCGAAGAGAGGCAATACATTTTCAGTAAGAAACGTTAGTAATCAAGGCAACAGTTACAAGGTTTCATTCATTTTATGTGGTGCATCAAGTTAAACATACTGAGCAACATGCCCAGTTATTCGCATCAATTGCATAGCAACAATAATCGTACAGAAGACACACAAACAACTAAATTATAAGAGAAAATGCAATTGTTTATTGTGTAATCGTTCATTAACATGTGTTGCCCCCGACTCATCCTGTAGGTCAGGGAGTGGGGAACCTTCGGCCCGCGTTAACATTTAATACGACCCGCATCAGAATTTGCATTACCCAAATTAGAACACAACATCGTGTCAAGACGAAACTCCATGACAAGCAGACACGTAGGTACTAAGCCAAGAGAAGGATCTCTCGCTCCTGGCACTTTTAGAAAACACAGCTGAGGAATTGCGAACATTGCGTTCGTGCACGGTTGGTTGCTCTGGCATGCTCTGTTTTGCTCAGCGGTTGCCGTTGCTGTTGACCGCTCGCGCATAGAATCGATTGGAAGGTATCGAGGAAGCAGTAATGGGTGAAGAGTAGATTGTGCGTAAACATGGGACACAATTGGGTACCAGCTTAAGCTTCATCATTGATTTTTTCCCGTGGCAAGTTCCAATGAAGTACGTGACAGTGCATGTCTTGGTCTTTTCATTCCATAAAATTTAGCTTGATAAGGGCTAGCGCTAGCATATCATTATGAAATTTTTTGGAAGAGCATCAACACTGCAAATTTGAAATTTCGTCGATATGATTTTACCTACGTTCCACTAACTAACCAAACAGAGAAAAGGATTTGAGATCATCCCAACCTGGGTGACGATACAGTTGCTAAAATATATCCAAGGTGTTGCGTGCAAGAACAAGAAAACTACACTGTAAAAGTCTGTTTCAAGCGGCCTTTTCAAAATCATTTAAAAATCCTAAGAAAAAATTATACAACTGCTTAGTCAAAACTCAATTCACCATGGTTGAAACTTGACGACCTGAAAACATTTCAGTTTATTAATAGAAAACGTGCGGAATATTTAATATCCAGTGCAGCGGACATTTTTGCTGTTCGGTGAAATTCTCAACAAATTAAAATTGATATTATGCTTGTTCTAATTAAAGTTGCCTACTGTAACCTACACACAACAATCAGTGTTGAAAAAACTCTAGGGCTTTAAAAAGTTGGAACACGCTGGTGTAGAGTATTTAATTAGAACAAGCATAATGTCTTTCCCGTTGATTTCATCAAGAATAGTTCGACCACGCTGCTAATACTGTAATGTACAGTAGATTAAACAGTAGAAAGCTTTTGACTAGACCGTGGAAACCTTCTAGAAGTTAGTCATCAAAGGCAGGTTTCTCAAACTGAAAGATGTCGCACTAAAAATGCACTCTTTGGAAGCACATACGTGTGTGAGAATATATTTTTTAGAATGAAGCAAGTCAAATCTGAAAACAGAAATCGAATGGCAGACGAAACACTGGACAATAGTCTCCGACTTGCCACCGCAACATATTGGTATTGTTAGGAACAATAGTGTCAGAGAGGCCTCAACCACAGGCATCGCACTGATAGAGATTTGTTGTTCTTCATTTGAACCAGTTTTTCAAACCACTGCTTGGCCGCACTAGCTCTCGGGGCAAGCGTTGAGCAGCCATTCGATTATCTCATCGTCCAGAACCTTCAGGCCGTGCAGTTCATGAGGAGGTCAATGGATTGGACATTGGAGGACAACATGGTCGACGGTTTGTTTTTATGCGCCACACTCACAGGGCGTAGAGGAGGCCTCACGCAAGCAGGAGCGGAAACGTCCGACACCGGTGCGGAGGCGGATAATTCGGACCAACGCTGTTCTTGGGAGGATCACTCCGGTGCCGCCATGCCGGTGTCGGGAATGAAAGTGCGGAGTGTTGTAGGGTTGTCCGACCACTCCGCATTTCATTGGTGGTCCGCCCAGTGCGATGCATGTATGTTGGTATTGTCAGACAGACTGATGAGTTGTTGTGCTGTAGGTACAAATGGGTGTCTCGATTTGAGATGCCGTGCATTTGCACTCGATGGACAGGTGAGTGCTGAGTGGAACTGGTGTCTAGGCTCCATAGCACAGCCTGCTAGAGAAAGTATGGCTTCTTTACGACGAAGCTCAGCAGGTTGGATGCCTGCGAGGATGGAAGGCTGTCCACTGATGTAGGACACAGGCATCCAGTCACAATTCGCAAGGCGTTGTTGATGACGGGGTCAATGAGGCTGGTGCCAGCACTGCGGCACCAGACAGGTGCGCAGTTCTCTGCGGTTGAATGTACCAGGGCTAAGGTGGCCGTGCGCAACGTTGTTACGCCAGCACCCGCCCCGGAATCAGCAAGACGCCTCAGGAGCGCTGAGCGTGATGTCAGCTTCTTGCGAAGAGACTCAAGGCGTCGGCGATACGTGGGCGACCTGTCCAACGTTACTCCAAGGTATTTGGTTCGGGGCCGAAGGGCCCGTTGTTGTAGTATGTTGACGTTTAGCTCGTTGTTGTAGTATGTTGACGTTTAGTTCAAGTTTAGCTTCCTTGTTGTTAAGATGGAAGGCTCATGACTCCGTTTTTGTTGTGCTGAACTTCAGCTTCCAGATCTGGAGGTACTCACCTATGGTTGCCATCTACTTGCACAACACCCCTTCCACTGACGGCCAGTCTTCATGGCCTCAGGCGCCTGATGGCGGCAACAAGCTCCTCTGGCCTAAAAGGCTCAGAAATACTGTCCCTCAGGTGTTGGGATTTTCCATAGGCCAGACAGCTGCTTGTTGATGAGTGGCAGTTGTCCCAATGCCGGCATGCACATATAAAGCTCAGTCTTATGTTTTAGACTTTGTTGATCGCATTGTGCATAACCCATAGCAGTGCTTCTCAACCTTTTTTCTACCACGCCCCCTTGGGTAGTTTCTTGAGTTAAAGCTCCATACATTTAAATAAGTTGTAAACGTGTTAATTGGTAAATTTGTTTAACAAACTTAACATGCTGTAGAACGAGTGGACTCGCACACTGTGAGGGTCGCCCACCGGTTAAGAACCACTGAGCTGTAGCCTTTTGGCTCTTTCTATGCAATTATTTTTCTTGTTGTAATGCCATAATTTAATAACTGTTGGTGATTTGGCGAGCAGATAAGAACGGGAAAATTGTTATTCTTAATTACGACAATCATAACGCGATAATGATCAAAGAACTGCAGCAGTTTGACAAAATGGATGTGCCGGTAGATGACCATCGTCATTCTGGCAGAATACGCAGCACCGAAAGCAAGACGCAGTGTTTCTCTCGAAACAACGCAAATACCAATGATGAGCCCGAAATAAGTGATCACTTTATTTCACATCTACAAGTCTCGCATATTTCGAAAATCAAATAAAAATAGGGCAGGGGAACTTGGAATCCCAGCAGAATGACAACATTCCAAGGCCAGTCAGTCGGCGAAACGTCACTCAAACAAGAAAAACTTCAAAAGCGGTCAAAATCAACCAAATGCTATAATCATTTTCATAACTTTCCGGAATCATCGGAAAAAAATTTTAATGTTGTTTCACATCTA
>Ga0210059_1012904_pt1 | contig 12560 bp, 6 predicted proteins | sample Ectturendosymbi2_FD_188042 | JGI IMG/M metagenome (GOLD analysis project Ga0210059, IMG submission 188042) | Ecteinascidia turbinata endosymbiont from Florida, USA - Sample 2 (SPAdes) (version 2) | ecosystem: Host-associated > Tunicates > Ascidians > Unclassified | place: Key West, Florida...
AAACTACAGTGCAAGCACCAACCTATACCCCGCATCTTCGTGACGTGCAACGTTTTATACTAAAGCTGGGGCAAGCAGTTCTGGACGAAAGCAGCAGCGCCGCCGAGTCGAAAGCAATTGTTTTGAGCTTTGCTGCGCCTCCTTCGCGACTGGCGCTGACAGCAACGACAGCAGCACTGCAGACGTCTTGGAAAAGAGAACTGAAACAAATAATTGGCAATTTGCAGGTTTCTCCTATTCCTGGTAAGTTGCTAACTTACTAATTCCTTGTTTTTGCTTGACACAAGAACACTGATTTACAATCCTGTTGCTGAAGGACAGTAGTCCGGTTTTAAGGTTTGTTATGTGTTTAAAACATATTTTTCTGGGCACTACAAAATTTGAGGGGCACAAAAAACTTAGGGGGCCACTTCCCCGAATGCCCCGGAGGTTCCGAACGAGTTATCTGGCTGTGTCATAAGCAATTATGCGCATTGTGAAAGTACAAGCTTCGCACTGCAACGATGGTGAAACGTGGACGTCTTGCGTAATCCTAGCTTGGTGCTTTCAACACGACGCACTACTTTATGTATGAAATCAAACGACGTGTTGCATAAAAAATATTCACAAATATTCACAGATTGGTATTTAGCACAAGCTCTCCTGTCGAATAAACAGAACTGAATTTTGCGCGTGAAGGTATTGTTACGTCATTGTTGAAATCAATTTCGCTATTGTCACGTCACTTTCCACAATGCTTTTAACCTCTTGCAAACTCATTCACACGTACACCCATTGGGTTTGAGCAGGTTTTCCTAAAATTCCTAAGATCTTGGCAGTGATGATGGATGTAAGCTTGCGAAGCCTTTGCAATCTCCAAACGACGCACCAGGGTGTCGCGACGTCCCACAAACCAAACAACGCTGACGGTGTGTTTGCATCAGGATGTTCAAGTCCAAGCCAAGAGCAAATAAACATGCTGTCGGTTGCGGTGGAGTCGTAGAATTGGAGCAGCAATCGGTGTGCTCGTACAGCAGTGTTTCCCAAACTTTTTCTGATCGCGTACCATTTGTGGGGAGCGTGCAGCCACCACGTACCACTTTGTTCCGGGAAAACGCATTCAACCAAATATCATTCGATCAAAAGTTTAGAAAACTAGACTTGACACTAAAGCGGCATGTGCAAAATAGCGGTGAGAAATTATAATGGCAAGTTTTAAAATGCAATAAAGCAAGTACACAAAAATGCAGGAATTTATTCACAGCACCCGGTAAGTAAAAGTAAAAGCAAGAATTGTGAATACAGTTTTTTTGTGAAGAAAACAGAAGGTAAGCCTCCTGCTTTACCACCTTGAAGGCCTTCGCGTACCAGCAGATTTCGTTAGAAGAACGATAGAAATTGCGTTGACGCAAAGAGCTCCACGTACCATTCCCAAAGCAGCAACACTGCTCAAAATGATTTTTTTATTTGTAACAATGACTGCCATTATGACGTCTTGTGTCTTGATTTTTTTGTAGGTACGCCCTCCTTCGTCATTGAGCTGCGTGACGTCATGGTGAAACGTGGCCAACCGCTTCTGGTATTTTGCTACGTTTCCCACAGCGACAAATGCCAAATAACGTGGATCAAAGGTTTGTGTTTACACCATGAGCTTAGGTAGGGCTGTCGAGATAAATGACTCCTGTGTCAAAATTTACCAACTCTAAGAGAATGTGATCGTCCGGCAGGGCAACTGCGCGTATTTTGCTAAGCCCCACGTCACCCCAACCGGAAAACCACAAAAAAGCTCCCATTTTTATGCAATCATTAAAGAAGGTCCTTAGTTTCTGAAAAAAAAACATTACCAAAATTTTCAAATTTCAGAAGGAGGTTTAGACATAATTTGCTTGTGGTATGCGCCCCTTCCCACACACGCATCCCTGATCGGCGGGTTAGTACAAAATCGTCACTGACCAAACCGCAAAGGGACGACTAAACGCTGCACCTTGCATGCGGTTCTTGAAGCTTGATCAAAACGAGGTAAATGACCATAGGATGACTGAGATCTCATAAGTTTGTGATGCGTTTTCTACAGTTTTGAATTAAAAGTTTCCGCTAACCGGTAGTGCTCATATGTGGTGTCGTGAAATTCGTTCGAACTGTTTGAAACTTGACACTGAAAAAAGATAGCCGCTGTAAATTTGTGCTGTTACAGGTTAAAACTACCGAACAGATTTAATTCCGCTAACCCTTGGGTCGCGCTGCTCATAACTTACTTAATATTTGGCAAAAATCAAAACACTTTCAAGGTTAACGACTGTGCCATTAATGCATCGCTAGAACTGCCAGTTATAATTTAAAAAATATTCGGTACCGAGCCAGCGTTGCCCAACGCTTAGACGGGAACGCGTGGCTCTATCGTCAATTGTGTACTCATGCCAGACTTACAGTATTTGCTGACTAACCTGTGCGCATAAGGGTTGATCCTATTATAACTAGCCGAATCGTCTACAAACAGGTTCTCCTACAAGCAGCGAAACAACAGCTGCTTGTAATTTTCAGGTCAAAGCAGTGCTGTTTGAGATGGTTCTCCAGGGGTTTTCAGCCTGGGGGCCTCGGACCTTGTTTGGAGGGTCTCAATTAAAGATGGGCACGCGCTTGAGTTCCGCCTGCTAGAAACCAGTTTTAACATGTTCGTTGCGATTTGACGACGGAAGCCGTGGATATAGGGACGTTAAGTTATAATGGGTTGCTGTAATGGCTCGCGGTACTATGCACGTTGGAAACCACTGTAATCGAACAAGAATTAAGTTGAAGCACACACCAAGTTATTGACCGAATGCTGAGCACTAAATATTTCGCAGACGACCTGGTCGTTCTAGATGGTGACCACGTGACCCTCACTGAAACCGAGGACGGCTACTGCGCTTTGCACATTGACCACGTGACGGAGAGCGACGTCGGCTTGTTCCGCTGTGTGCTGCGCAGCGTTTACGGGGAACAGGAGACGAGATCATCGGTGACTGTTGAAAAAGAATGACGACTTTCACTTGTTCATGAAAAAGAAACACAAATACTTTGACCAATTTGCTTTCATATGGCTTCGTAGAAAGATTTGGCATTTTACTAGAAAGAAGTTCTCTCCCTTGTCCAGAAGGGATCGAACCGTTGCCATGGTAAAAGAGGAAGGTTCTTGTTGTGGTGAAGAGTGTAGACCGTAATCCTGTGGTAACAGCCATAGCGGTTGTGTGGTGCCTCACTCTCCCCCGACACAGGTATGACACAGCAGCGACATCGACCTCTACCACATGTTTGTTGACTCGTGATGTACATACAGGCTGCTCAGTGTTGTTTTGTTGTTGCGTGAGAGTGAAATAAACAACCGATTTTCATGATTTTTCAAAGACAAATTCTTACTGCTACTTTGTGTAGTTTTCATGACAAGTTTCAAAGTGGAGGGCCAGTTTTTTTCAGGGGAACAAGTGCATGTCAAAAAACTATGGAAATATTTTTTCATTAAAGGATTTGTTTTAACAATAGACCGTTACTGAATGTGTTGCTTAAACTTTGAAAAAGGTTCCTCCACCACTGACTAAGACCTCTCACTCTACTTTACTTTGCCCCCAGACGTGGCCACGTTCAGGGGTGCCGGAGCAGCGGTAGGGCAGTGGGGGACAGAAAAAGAGTTGGGGGCAATGGAAGCACATGAAAAAACAAAAAGAATCGTTACCAATTGAGCTTGTTTCTGTTCAGAAACAATGTTGACCTCAAAAATAATAACAGAAATTGTAGAAAAGCATTCTCAATTTTCTGGGTGCGCGAACAGCTGCAATAAATTTGTTTCAAATCGCTCTTCATAAACTGTGAAATCACCTGTATGATACTGTCATGAAAATACACCACCGCCCCTGTTGCCCCCCTTTCGAAATGGCAGGGGACCGCCACGTGGCTGCTTTCGTACAAGTGGGTTAGTTAAAAGTTCTGCACCATTTCATTCTCACACGAATGAGGTGATGACTTACTCTCTGTTAAAAGTTCGTTCTCTCTGTGGAACGTTTTAAAATCATTTTCGAATTTCTTCTCCCTTAAATTTCTGGCATCAGGTAAGAAGTGACCCGCGATAAGGGTGCGTGTTTTTTTCGGCATAGACAAGACTTTATAACAGGCTGTTGCTACCGGCAAAATCGATAACGCATCGAAAGGTCATGCAGTGCAAAATGTTTTCTCGTGCAGTTTTTGTAAACATGCTAGCTGATGGGAACAATCAATAACAAAAGATCAACGTGATGGCGTCGCTTTGCATAAATGAAATACGTACAAGACCTTACAGCAGGTGGCGAGCAGGAAAATTGCTTCCCCAAAATTTCCAGAAACAAGACGAGTTTCGAAAAGCTGCCTTTTCTTTTCGATTTTCGGAAAATGCATCGAGGATTCGTTCTAAAGTCATTCTCAGCTGGTCGAGTCTCTCAAAACACTCGCAACGACGCATGAAACGTTCCATAACATTTCCATAAATTTCAGCGCACGTCCAGTACGCCACATTGACCCTCAAGGTTTAACAGATGGTTGTTTAGAACAATTAAAAATTAAAAAAAAATTATCGACGTTCCATTTTATCAGACATCGTCACGCAGCAGTGCAAAACAAAAATTAAGACATTGACACAACTTAGACCTTGCTTGGGTTGTTGAAGTTCTGTATCTCTGATTTTTAATGAAAATTAACAAAAGTAGAAACTCCAACAGTTCATAATTTTGAACCGCTCCTGTAGACGTGTCGCCATAATTGCTTGCACGTTAAGCTGAGGCTGACTAACAACTGTTTCACTCGTATGTGGGCAGAGCAAAATCGAAGCATGTCACAATATCTGAACGTTGTCGGACGTCTTGGGCAAACAATCGAACCTGAAATATTAAAAAAGCGTCGTCCGGGGCTTTACAGCACTTTGTTGGCATTTGGCTAAGCCGCTATATTGATAAAGTGGGGGTTAAGGATTGCTTTCGCACAGTCAAGCTCGCCCATGCTTTGGTTTTCCATACTTGTGTTTGTTTGTGGTTTGAAACGAAAATAATTGACCAGACAAAATCAAACAAAAATTTTTCGTATGGCTTGAATAAAAGTTTCACTAAATTAGCAATCACCTGGACATTCCACCTGAATCACCTGGATAAATTCCGCAAAATGCAATCTCCTTTAATTGGTGATCGCAATCTCATCTGTCGAGGTGGGTGAAAGCGTTTGTTACATTCAATGTCAAAACAGCTCACACCAGCTTCACAAACCCTACACGAAACATTTTAAGCTTCCAACGAGTCACACTAATCTTCAACGCACTAAAACACTGCGTGTCAGTTTGCTTGTCCTCACTGTTTTACGTATTTTAGGTAAGAGATGCACAAATACATTTCTGCTAATCCTAAACTGCACCTGGAAAGGCGAAACCACATGGCGCTATCTAAAATTTAAGTCTATGAAAGAGCATTTGGAAAAGATAATTGTAAACAGTTGTGTTGTACTATATCCAAATATGTTGGCGTAATGTATAAAGTTAAACATTATGCGAATAATCAAGCATTACGTATGTTGTATCACAGCTTGATGAATTCACGATTGGAGTATAGGATTATTGCCTGGGGAAGAGCAGCTTCATGTCATTTGCAGCCAATATCGGTTGTTTTAAACAGCGCCATGAGATGCTTAAACACAGATAAACTTTTGACTAACAAAGTTACTACCATTTATAAAATGCAAAAAATTCTCCAACTAAAAGATATATACAACCTTGAAGTGAGAAAATTCATGTACAAATATACTACCTCTCAGTTACCGGCTACGTTTAACAATTATTTTAAACTGATTACTGATGTTCATTCATATAACACATAACAAATCAAAACTCGACAATTTGCTTTACCAAAAGCACGTTTAAACCCAGGTGCTAAAATGATAAAATATAGTGCAATAGAAATCTGGTCAAAAATTCCTCCGGAGATAAAAAATAAAACGTGTTTGGCACTTTTTCTGGCAGAGTATAAGAAATATGTTCTGCTCAGCTACTAAAACCATATTGTATGTTTTAATAATTGTTGTGCATAAAGCAAGTGGATTGATTTAATTACGTATCGCTATTACAGTGGAAAGTGTTAAATCATGAAGTATCTCTGTTATGTATTACATCGTTAGGCTTTTGTTGCGTTCACAGAAACTGGTCTCATCAAACCAGTGTGTGAATTTGTGGGATGCCTACAAAACAAATGCATTTCTGTTCTCATGCATGTATTGACGAGTTCTTTTCCGCAAAGCATGATTGCGCGACTGGTTCTCAACCTGCCTAAATCTCTTGACACAATTGCGATGTTGCAGTGGTCTATAGCTTTTGACGCATTTCCTCTTTAGCATTCACAAACATTTTTGAATTTATAAAAACAGTAAATGTTTAATGAGACAAATTTAAACCGTTTTATTCTGGTGTCCTGTCCTTCCCTGCAACGCATTTTACTTCAATTTTCCATATAATCGCTTGGCACATATTGCATTTTATACCCAGAGCAAAAGACTTTTACTTACTATTATACACTTTTCCCTTTACACTGAAAGCAGCTTCGTCCGTGGGAGGTCTGCAGCCTAGATGACCCTTGGTTCTTCGCAGCCTCCAACTCTCTCATGCATTCTATACATCGATGTACTTGGAAGCCATTGCAGTTCTTCATTATAATGATCACGATGGCGTCATTCATGCGTGTGTCTTAAAAGCTTGTATTTCATCAAAGTACAATAAATGCATTAGCGCCATCAAGCGTATACTCTATACGAGGGGAATGTATACATCCTCGTCTTCTTTCGTGTATTTGTGTTTTTTTCCCTTTACTGCGATGCATGTTAAAAGTCTAGCGCCTTGCGTGTGGGAGTGAAGGCGTTATCACAATACAACCTATGCATGCAGAATGTCTGAAATTAAGGATTCAAAGGAAATACTACAGACTTAACTCGCTTGTAAAGCTCCGCAAGAATTCGCGCGTAATATCTTTCAGTGCTGATCTGTATCATTAGTGTTTGACCGCCTCCGCGGATCACAAACCAACTGGCCAATTACTCGAAGATTGGCAGTGATCAGCTGATTCGATTTAAACAAGCGGACAATCTCTATATCACAGCGCATAACATTTTACTTAATTTGCGCAAGCAGACGTTATCATAATGTCCATGTTCAAGTATAATTGTAATGCTAATGTAAAACGGCATATCAAGCAAAAGACGAATCGCTTTTACGCAGCACTTGCCAACTTCAATGCCATTTCAGGGATCAGATGTTTGAAAAGTGCAGCGGAGGCTTGTTCCCGGTCAACGATTTAATCAACTCGACTGCTTCAACAGCAACTGGCGACACAAGTGTCCTTCGTTGCGAAACAAATTTGTATGCAGACCCGAAATCAGCCCGAAACATTTTGACAAACACAAGCCCGAACCCGATCCGACACCCGACGTACAATCCCGGTCCGTACTGACGTTATATTTCTATCAGGTGTCACTGGACATGTTGCGAAAAGCTTCTGAATAATTGAAATCTCAACGACAGCTTCACGCAGACACCTCCAACCTCTCGATAGCAATTTCCTATTTTAACAACTTTAAAAGTCATGTAAGTTGAATCAGCCTTTCACAACGCTCAAGGGCACACCAAACGTCATGGCAAAGTTTTTGGAACCTTTTTATGCACACACACACACACACACACACACACACACACACACACACACACACACAACAAACACACACAATAACCTTTAAAAAGATTTAGTTTTTCCCTGTTAACGTCCTCGAGCAAGAAGAACAAATTTTACCCTTGCCGGCAGGGCCGCAACCAGCTAACCAGCTGATATTTCCTGGGGACGTCATAATGGTTGTAACTTGTTGTTGTACTTAACAACTTGAACATGGTTTTTAAATTTCAGGGGGCAGTTGCCCGGTTGCCTCTCCCGGTTGCGGACCTGCTTGCAGGTATATGTTTTTCTGACCCTTGTCGCACCACTTTACAGGTCTTTTTAGCTGATGATAGCAACTTAAGGCGACTTTGCTGTGACGCACGGCGGTTATTCCTGTAATAGACGGTATATTCTCATTTACAACTTATTTTGGGTGAAAACGTAATACCACCTTTCAGTAAAGATCTCGTTTTGGTTCAATTCAGTTGATTGCGGGTTTGCCACGAGTCACAAAAAATATATTCTGACTACCAAATGCAAAACAGTTAAAAACCTGTGGCTGGACATGATACATGCAATGAGTTTTAAAGTAGGTCATTAGGCTTGGTTGACGTATAAATTCTAAAGGAATATTGGAATGAATATCTGAACCAGGCTTATCGTCATTGCACCGTGCAGATGAAAATTGCTTTCAGAAGTGGTGTACCATTGCGTCTACTCTACAACACTACATTTTCTACTAAAATGTCAAAAAATGAAAGACATGTTTTAACCAAGTAGCTTGTGCAAACCCTGAAATTTTGAAAATGTTGTGATAGACATCAAAAATTTTCAAAAAAGGGACATTTTTCAACAAGAAAAGTGTGATGAAGTTTCAAAATTTCCTTAAGCTTAGCCTCTTTCTGCTGATGAACGTTTCGGTTTTGCCAATAGTCTAAAATATTTAGCAGTTGTGCCCATGACTACAGTCTCGTGCATAAAACGTCTGTACACTTTCCACGCCCGCCATCCGACTAATAGCGTCTTGGCTCGCCAACAGACACTTCGCCATGCTTGCCTTGTTTTCACCCTTGTTTTCGTTTCGTCAGCGAACAATCGATCGGCGTTTTCGCCGCCGGTGTCAATGACGTCACAATTAATTCAAACAGACGAGGCTTACCCGAGAAAATATTTTTTCACTTTCGATCAAAGTTGTCACTTATCGAAATATGTGTGAGAGCTCCAGGTGTAATCGCTTAGGGAGAGACAAGGATCTGGCGAAGTGTTACAAGATATTGTGAATTGCAAGGTTTTATGAAGCGCTGATGTTTTCTTCTTGACTTTCATTTACATATTGCGTCCATTCACTCTCCATTACTCTGAATGTGTTTAGTGGCAATGGCATTTCTGAAAAAAACGAGGCAAAAAGCTGCAATTTCATTTGCGAAAAAAGTCAAGGCAAAAAATGCATTCGTTTCTTCCATTTGGTTTGAGAACAATAATGTTAGCGTGACAAGTAAAATCAAATGGCTTACAAGATCAAAATATTTTATCTTGAACATATCATTTGTTTTGATGCCAAACAAATGTTTATCTGCAACAACCGGGTGATGCCAGCACTTCGGACATGTGCGCTTGCGCCGACCAGGCTGAAAGCAGTTGTTGCAACGATAAACATCAATTGGAGTCGGTAAATCGAAGAAAAATCGACGTGGACAGAATTCAATACCATTATCTCGCAAATTCTGCCAAATAGCATGTGGCAGAAAGCAGCGTTGTCGTGGAATCCGACGCTGCTATTATTTTCTCAAATCATTTCAAGTCTTTTTAACGTGGGATTTGGAAGATATTCGAACTGAGCAAGCAGGAGAATTGCAGCTTGTTCCGAACATGACTCGTGCCAGTCGGAGTACGAGATCTTTATAGAGAAATTCCAGAGCTGTTTGCTCTTTGAAGTTGCGCCGTGTCGTTTTTGCTTTTCCTTTATCCTGATGTGTTATTCTCATTTCACATCGTGGTCAGTGATGCGTGACAGATTGCTAGGATTTATTTCATCATTTTGTAAAAAACGAAAAAGATGTAAAAAAAACGAAAAAGAAACAAGCGCAAGTTATAAAAGAATGTAAAATGTGTAAAAAACGAAATGTAAAAAACATGTAAAAAAACGAAAAAGAAACAAGCACAAGTTTAAAAAAAAATTAAATCAAAAGCCCATTTACCTACTGTATATTACCCCGTTTAAAAAAGTCTTTTCTCATGAGCATGGTTCGTTCAGTGCTCAATGGCAATAGCAGGGTTAACGTGCAGTGAAACGGAAGACAAAACAGCCAGTATAGCTCGCCATGTTTTTGAAAAAACGCATATTGCTGTACTGATATGGTTGTCAGAAAGAAACTCTCAACTTTAGAAATGCACGGTATTAGATCACTCGCAACCAATCGGTCAAGCTTCAACTATGTTGTACATCGGTGCCACCCTGTATTGCTTCCCAAACTTGTACAACTACAAAGTGTCTCAACTGATAGAGTAGTCATTCAAAATTTTGCGAACACAAAGGAAGCAAAGATGTTTGAGTTTATCAGCAAAAACTCCTTCTTGTGGCGGAAAAAACGCAGAAACACCCATTTTCATTCAAAGTCTCGGCAAAGTGCTGCGTATTCAGTCTAACGCTCCTGTGACTAACCTGACCCACAGTTAACGGCAAGCAGCTTTTCATTTCCAACCCACCAACTAATCGATGCTTGCAGGACTGAATGATGCGCAGTTTGATGTGGTAAGCAGAGCGAAGCAAAGGGTTGCGTTCGGAAAAGATATGTCGGTGGGAAGCAGCGAATTGAGAAGTTAGGCTTGGTTCAGAAATTAGAGCAGGGGTTCCCGCCTGGGGTGCATGTACCGCTAGGGGTACATTTGCCTATTTCATGAAGAACATTTAGCAATAGAAGGGAAAACTGTATTTATATATTATTAGCAATAGAAGGGAAAACTGCAATTTTAGAAAGGAAAACTGTATTTATGTATTATTTAGCAATAGAAGGGAAAGCTGCATTTATATATTATTTATTTTCTAATATTTATACATATATCAGCGTATAGTATTTAAAAAAATCATTACCTTCATAGTTCTAAAAATCTGGACGTTCTATTAAAAATTTAGTGGATTTTTGATATTTTGCTAAGCCTTTTCGTCATAAGAAATTTTAGTGGTGCATGCTTATTTTTCGAAATGCTGAAGGGGTGCATGGTCAGAGAAAGGTTTCGAACCTCTGACCTTGAGCATAAGAAAGCAAGAGAAGTGCTGGCAACGTGTTTTAGGTTTTCTCAACAAACAACGATATTAAAGCCTCTCATTCAAACTATTTGTTTTCAAATACGCACTATTTTCCCAAGCCAAGGTAATTGCCAAACATTTCCAAAGTGGGATTCGGAAGACGACGCATGACCTGGCATCAACTACTTAGAATATCTCTCGTACTTATTGTAGTATAAAGTTTTTACACTTAAGCAAGTAAACTGCTTCTCTTGTTGAGCAGTTCAGAATGGTTTTGTATTTCCCTTCTCCAGATTTGCCTTTTTATGATGTAGCTTGTGTTTGAAAATATTTGTCCATGCCAGCTTCGTTCTTTTTCGAATGGCCCAAACAAAACTAAACCCCAAGCGGGAGAGGAAGGTAACCTCTTAGCTAACAGAAGTGTATCAATTTTCAAAAAACACACTTTTTTAAAATACTTTGCATTTTGGAATATTTTATGTTCCACGCTTTTAACCAAAATGAAACGTTTTTACTGAAGTTATCTACAGACACTTTTCTTTGCTTCTTATGTGCTGTGCATCATTTAAATCTAATATATTGCTGACAAGCCGCTTCATCCCATAACACAGGTGGTATAAATCATTCCCTGTAGATCGACACGAAAAAGTGAACCATTCTTATTAGAGTGATTAACGCTAGGATCTCGTTGTCTGGGCAAAGCTCCTTCCTTAGAAACAGTTTAGTTTAGGCTCTGCAAGCAACGTGGTTCAAAAGATTCTTTGTAATCAACTACGTCAAGTAATTAAAAACAGGTAAGGAGAGTGCAACGCGATCGGCGATTTCGAGTACCAATGCACTGCAGTTGTAATCATCTACAGTACTTCAGGCAGTGGAAGATATCCATTGAACTACATAAAATAGTGCTCTTTTTCCCGGAAATACTCTTTATTTGCAGGTTTATCACCCTCTATTCCAGATACTATTGTGTGCGTTTTAGACTGAATCCTACTTTTGATGGCATCCCTCTCAAACCATCATTTCTGCATCAATGCATTATAGATTTCCGTTAGCACAACAGCAAAATAACAGTACTTTCTTTCCTTCTGTAAAAATGCCGCCAAGACACTTGGCGGTGGAGGCTTTGGCTTTGGTACATTTCAACAGGTTGATGTGTATTGCGCACGTTCTGATTCTAAATGCTCCAGTTTTTGAAAGAAAGGTAAGAACTTGAAAAATCGGACGAGGTTTGAGAGAAGTGAAACTTACTGTATTCCGACCTACTGTCATGCACATAGCGTCTTTCTGTTCAATGCTCTACAGAGGTAGAGTGAATTTTACCTAACTTTCGGAAACGAACTACTAAAAAAAAGATTTCTCTTGACTTTTATGGCGAATTCACCAGCACTGATTGAAACTTTTTGCCCGGTTCTGCTGCATGTTTAGTGCACGTCCTTCTCGCTGCTGCTTAGCATTTTTTGCATGAGAGCCCCAGCCTTTGGTTTTGCTGGTTGTTTTTATCGAGTGTTGTTTTTTAGGTGTATCCTTTTTTGGCTTTAGGTTTAGCCATCGCTGCTTTACAATAAGCGCATTCCATTGGGCTGGGCTGCAAATTATACGCAATAAACCCACAGCTGCATAAACTTCGTCAAGAGACAAAGATATTGGTTATA
>Ga0210059_1012906_pt1 | contig 12557 bp, 9 predicted proteins | sample Ectturendosymbi2_FD_188042 | JGI IMG/M metagenome (GOLD analysis project Ga0210059, IMG submission 188042) | Ecteinascidia turbinata endosymbiont from Florida, USA - Sample 2 (SPAdes) (version 2) | ecosystem: Host-associated > Tunicates > Ascidians > Unclassified | place: Key West, Florida...
TTTCAAAATTAAAAAAGTAAAACAGTAAAAGTATTGCAACTGAGGCGGGGCCCCTAGACATGGCTGGGGCCCCCCCGGCCGGGGGGTGCGGGGGGCGGTTCCCACGGCCCTGCCCTACTTCACTTGACACGGACAGAAAATCACTGCTAACTGTGCTTTCGAGAAATGTTGGAATTTTATGAAGCAAAAAGGAAAATTCGCAACTGTCGACAAGCAGCTCACAGCGAGGCTGACCACGAATGACTGAACAGTTCTTTGTGTGACTCATTCAAACTGGCAGCTGCAAATCAACCTTTGGACAATTATCGCAAAGTGTCTCTTAATTTCAGTGGCCAACAGCGATATGCGTTCGCACTGTAGTTCTGTATTTATTGCTTTCACTCTGCAATCGACGATAGCTTAAATTTTCAGTTCGGTCATGAAAGCGTAATAGTCTTTTAGTTCGGTAATGACAGCGTAATATTCATAGCGTATGCTTCAATCGAAAGTCCACCTTTTTCTAATGCTTTAGCAGATGTGTAAAACTACAGAAGCCTTGCTTAATTTTCATCATTTCACCAGTAGTTTTTGCTTAAAATTACATGATTGAAAATGCATACTTGACGCGTAATCGATATTCTAAGTAAAATGCTTTGTGAGCAGATTTGGCTGTTTTTCCGTCGTGGCCCTTCGTCGCTTAAATGTGTTCCAACATGTTTAAATCACAAAGGGTTGGCGAAAGACCATGTAGATCACGTTTCCAGCCACCTCTGTTGCTAACACATAAAATTTTGTATTTAAAGACGTTTCACATCTTGTAAAATAAACGCAAGATAGTGCATCGAATCAAGGTCAGATAAAATAAGTAAACAAAACAACAACAAACAGAGTGTGAAAAGCATGCCTACGGTGGGGTTAAGAACGGTGAGGGTGTAAAATATAAGGAAAAAGAGGAGCATCAAAACAATTTTACAGAAACGTGGCAAACATATGAAACGAAAATCAACAGGAATTTTGACAAGATAACAGGACGTTATTTTTTGTTTTCCAAATGATTAGGGCGAGAGAAATTTCAAATTTTCAGAAATATCAGACCACATTTTCAGACCAACATACCTCAAAGAAAGCTGACGGGGAGACATTTTATTCAGGATAACTGATCTTTCTTCAAAGAAACAAACTTTTGATATTTGTGGCCTGATGCAATATCAGAAAAGTAGTGATCAAAGTGATTAGGTAGTTTATCATTATCAAAAGAGAACATGAATTTGGAAATTGACAATATAAATAAGTCTGATATATTCAAAATTTTTTGCTTAGAACAGAGTGTAATTGTTTTAGTTTTGTCATATTTAATGGTTCTTACAAGCTTTGTTCTGCAACCTCATTACAGAGAGTGAAATAGTTCTGTTGGCTCTTTCCCTGCTAAGTATTGGATAAGCCCAATAAGATAGAAGAGCAAAGTAAATAGATTTGAGCATTGAAGTGTTGGTATGGTGTTTCAATGTGAAAACATATCAAATGATTTGGAGAGTTGTGTTACCAAACTTTCTATTCGATGCTTTCAACTGAGGTTATCATAAGGCATAATGCCAAGACATTTTAAGTTTCTTTGTTTTGATACTGGTTGATGATTAACAGAAACTGAAAAATTAATATTGCTACGGTTGTTCATGAGCTTGAAATTACTTTTGGAAAATTTGAGGCATACATTGTTGACACAAGCCCAGTTATCCATTTTTTGACTGCATTGTTGATTATATTTTCTAACGGTTTGTGTTTTTTCCTCAGATATGTAGATTGATATTATCAGCCTATAACACAACATTAAAGTTGGATGTTTTCACAAGGTCATAAATATACATATAGAAGAAGAAAAGCCCCAATGACAGATCCTTGAGGAACACCACAACCACAAGTTACATGCAAAAACGACGATTTAGTATTTGCTCTTTTAGTATGCTGAAACCTGTTGTCCAAGTAAGAAACAAGACGTTTCAGGGGTGTTCCTCTTACTCCATATTAAAACAATTTTTCAAGTAATATATTATGACCAACACAGTCAAAGCCTTTGCTTGTGTCTAGAAAGAGGGTACATGTTATTTGTTTGTTAACTTTTTTACGAATCATGCCATCATAGATGACAGCAATTGTGAATTCAATGGAATGGTTGGTGCGGAAGCCATATTGCTGTGGACTCTCTCTACAATTGCTTGTGTTGCAGCGCAGTGGTTGCTACATGCGACGCGCTAAGCATAACATCCCTAGTAGCACGAAAGCTACAGGGAACTTCCTTTAGCTTAGTGCGTAAGTGCGCAGGCAAGCCGCTTCTTCACTTGTAACAAAAAACAAAATCTGCTTTAAACTCGTTTTCAAAAACTTTGGAAAGACTTGTAAGTATGAATTATGGCTTATAGTCAATCGGAGATTTAGGAGTAGTTATTTTAGGATTGGATGTAATTTAAGAAATTTTTTAAATATTGAGAAATTCACGTTTTGCAATACTTTCATTAAAAATGCAGATAAAGAAGAGTACAAAACTTTTAGAAAAAGGTTTTAAAAATTTTTCTGGGATTTCACAAGAGTTTGATCTTATCTTTCATTTTAAAGACCAAATTACATTCTCTTTTAACAGCATTGGTTGGTGGGAATGTACACAAATTGGAGAAAGACTCATTAGGATAGCTATTGAAAGTTGTAAGGGGAGGGTCAATTTTGGAGGATATATTTTAACTAATGTTGATGAAGTGAATATTTAGTTCTTCACAATGGTTCTGATTTTTAAGGTCAGCAATGAAGGTTTCTGCAGATGGTCAGAGATGTCATAGAGCAGTGGTGCTTAAACCGTGGCCCGCAAGGCCTTCTGGAGTGGCCCGCGAAGCAATTTTCATTGGAAAGGAAACTTAACACTTTAATCATTTAAGAGAGTTTTTTAGAGAATTTTTATTGAGATTATTAATTCTTGTGGCCCGCCAAGGGTTTCTGAAAGACCAATGTTGCCCACGAGCCAAAAAGTTTGAGCACCACTGTCATAGAGTAAAAGTCCAATGGAAGTGTTGTCATCATTGGTAATTGAATATATGTGGTCAAGTAGGGATGTTTGAGAGGTAGAAGAAAATCTAATTAGTTTGTTCATAAAAGATAAGCAGACATAACTCAAAATATTGTTAACATGATCAGAAATATGTGTAAGTTGGGTATTTCAAATACATTTATGTTTACGTTACCACCATTAATGCAATTGCTCATAGCTTTTTCTGTTTATTAACAAATCCATATACTAAATCTAGTATGCATTCAGAATGACATTAAAACGCGAAAAAAAACTGTACAAGAAACCTAATTGCATCCTGCAGGACCTAACTGCGTTCCTCCACTGTTAGATTCATTATGCGTAGAAAATTGACTTTCACACTTCCATTGTGATTTAATAAACAACTAAGTAACAGTTGCTGTAATCCAGTTTAGCATTTGTTTTCTACTGATTTGGCATATCCGTTCCTAAGCTTCCGTGTCGGAGTCGGACAGAGAGCTTTCCGGATTAAAGGGATGAAATGCATTGGGAGAAATCCGTTCCTAGCAGTTTTGTGTCGGATAGCGGGGATTCCGGTTAATCGGAGTTTGGACAAACGACGTCTGACTGTATACAAACAGTGACAAGGCCCAATGAAAACTGCCCGAGTTTACAACCTTTCAGCGAAGTGGGTATTGGCACAAATATACAAAACAAACAAGCTCGCTCCCCTTCTACAATGCGAAGCTGGGTTTGCACTTAGTTACGCGCGGTAACAAAGCGGCAGATGCTCCGTTAACATTGCACGCAAGAGAAGCGCATTGCTGATGAATGATGATGGCTGTTGCCCTGGCAACATCATCTCGCGGGAGTTCAACCGCTTGAGCTGTTGCAGGCTTTCAGTAAGCCTATCAAGATTAGCAATCATTGCAATCAATCAGGGCAGTGCTGCTGACTTCGACAACTGACATTTTAAAGGTTGTGTTTCAATGAAACTTTATATGTTTTGCTGCAAGTAAATTACTAAATAGTAGACTATTTGCCTATTTGCTACCAACTGGATGTTTACATGCAGGGTGGATGCATAGGCCCAGACCAGAATCCATTTCAATAAACTGTTACAAAAGAGTTAGCAAATTGTAGTTGATAAATTTTTAAGGACAACCTGTTAAACCTGGATACGCGTGTCACAATTTGGGAAACACTGGTTTAAGAGGCTGGTTGGTACAACGACATTTGATTATATAAATGCCCTGGGCTCACTTGGTTAATTCCCTGATTAGCTTCGTAATGATAAGTTGTTGATGCTACTGATAGTCTCATAATGAAACAGTTTTTAGGGTAGCTAAAATTGAAACCTTCATGCCTTAGATTTGAGGCAAAGCAAGTGATATGTGGAACAAAATGTGTAGGATTAGGTATAATTAGCAGATACCCATTACATGATATGCATGAAGAGAAGTTAAGTCCAGAGGTGAAAGTAAGCCGGAACGGCCCGGAACGCCGTTCCGGTAAAAGAATTATTGCCGGTACGGCGTTCCGCTTAGAGTTTCAAGTACGCTAATATGTGTTGTTGTTGTTGTTCAACTCATGTTTTTTTACTATGCTGTCAACAAAACATTCTGCAGAAGAACGAGCGCACGACCTCAGAAAATGAGTGAAATACGGTGCAACGCAAACGGTTGAGGTGAATCACGATGAGGAATCTCTATTTGTGGCGTTGCGAATGAATTATTGATGTGTATAGTTTGTCGCACAGGACGTCTGAAGCCGTTTTCAAATTGCATGAGGACAGTTATATACTTTCGTTCAGACCGGATGTCCTTGCTTTTCATGGGTGAAATACGGGTAAAGGCAAGATTTAGCTATGGCTGCACTGTAGCCAAGGCTACATATATTCAGTGGAGCAAAATATTAACAGTTTGTAATATCGCGCGTGTTCAAGCTGGGCATGTTCTTTGACTTCAATTGTTTTGTAGTACAGTAATCTTGAGTCGTTCTGATTTACAGCTCAGTGCATAACAAAGATTGATTTCAATTGCCGTTGACCAGTAATAGACATGTATCTTGATGTATGGGTAACGCAAATTTGTAGCTTGAGCCTATTGGTGAAATTAGCAGTGTGAGTTTCACGTGTACCACGTTTTTTAAGGCGTTTTAGGGACTCGATTTGGGTCCCTAAAATTGAAAATCGGATCCCTAAAATTAGGGAAAAACATTACCGGGTCTTTAGAATCAGAGAAATCAGGTCCCTAGAATCATAGAAATCGGGTTCCTACAGATCCATACTGGATACCTAACATTTTCCTTAAAAAATAAACTGCGTGTACTGTAAGGTGTAAGTTGTTTTCTGTTTTTCAAAGTATTCAGAATAGGGGGATCTCATCTAGGTTAGGCTGTATTTATTTGAGAATGCCGAAATGTGCATATGAGTGTAGATCCAGTCAGCGAAAGAAAGCCACTGCCAAAGCAGATGCACTACGAGCTGTTATTGTAAAGACGAAATCACTAATCCAGTCTTTAGTGTGCCTATAAGGGTCTAGAGATTATACAGCATGAATATTTTAAGGCTTCGTAAGCAGAGTTTTAAATGGATTACCATTGATGGAGTCTCGAGACTTGGTCTTGGTCACGATGGCTACAGGTCTCGACACTTTGAATATTGCAAAGAAATGGTTGAGTAAAATTTCTATAATTCAACGATTTTTATTAGTTGCATTTGCAGGTAAAAAACAACCTAAAAAAGGTCATAAAAATGCCATAAATTTGAAAAAAATTCAACTTAGAAGTGATGACAATATTTTATAAACAAATTCGGCACAATCCACAAATTTTGAAGTCTCGAGTCTCGGAAATTTTGATAAAGCCCGGTCTCGAAGTTTTAACCAGGTCTCGGTCTCCACGGTTACGGTCTCAACTGCATCACTGTGGATTACACACTTTTTGCTAGGACATAGCTATACTGAGGCAAAATGAGGCACTTGCCTCGATAAACTTTCTGTAATGCTGCCACAAAACATTTTTGTAACTCTAAATCAAATCATATTATATCGTGTGGCTGTTTTAAAATAAGCAGCACTCCAGCTACACTATGTTGCAACCACCAAAGATACTACCAGCCTTGATTAAACAAGGGCAGGATGTTAGGTCTCCATAAACTACATGTAGCAACATACCAAGCCAGTGACGTGATTAACATATTCGCCTCGGTAAAAATTTGACTCTGACTATGGCCATGTTTTGAATTATTAGCCTTTCTTTGTGCAAAGCTTTTAAATAATTTTCTATATTTGTGTTGATGTGTTGTGATATTTAACCTCTTGGCGTGCGGAAAACTGTGGAGGTGTCAACTCAAGTTGCATTGCCTGACCCACTTTCGGAGGTTGTGCAAGTTGCCGAACGTAGCCCATAACGCTTTTTGGTTGATTTTGAAATGGTTGTTTTCAAAATGTTTGTACAGTACATTTTTTTGCGTTTTTACAATGTACAATACAGGGTGGGCCAAAACTAGACGTGCTCTTGACTGCGTTTTTACAATTATGGCTGAAATTTCGGGCCGGTATTGACAAATACTGGATCGTTCCGGTAAGAAAATTATTCTACTTTCACCACTGGTTAAGTCATGAAAGATCCTCAAATAGTAAAATAGTTACTGCTCATGAGTGACCATTCGCGACAAAACTAGGCCTACCAAACTGTCACTACCGATCCATATCAAACCATACCCATATCAAACAACAAATGTTCCGATTTTTTTAAAGAATATCAACAAAAGTTTTGATACTGATCCATATTAACCCACACCCATAACGAACAACACGCATAGCCCAGGATCATTTTGAAGTAAAGCACTAAAACACAACTAACCATCTGGTACTTGCAAGGGGTTGGTCACCAGACGCTTTCGTCCGCCATCTCATTTTCGCGCGTACTTTTCGCTCTTCGCGCGATTGGACCCTCATCGATTCGCATGACTGCGCAATAAACCGCCGCAGCGCACACGGCGACGTTAAATAAATAAGACTGCCGCCCGGTTTTCCGCGCGGAAGCCCCCCATATTGTAAATTGTAATCGAAGACTCGGGCAAAGCCCGAGTGCCGGAGTCGCCACTGCCTTCAAGGGTTTGAACCTATAAAATACAAGTTATGAAAATACAAATATGTCCCATGCCATGGCTTTTAATTATTTTGAAACTGGTGCACAAACGTCCGATATGTTAAATATGTCGCAATTCCACAAAATATCTATTACAAAATGCAGTCACAGAGAACGTACAGAACAACTGTTAGGCTTTCCAGACTCATACACACAAATACACCATATCGCTATTGAAAACATGCCAAATAACATCAATAAATGCCTAACACTGTCTATGGAAATATATCCTTTCTCAGCAAAAAATCAGACACTTTAAGATCTTACAGAGTATATATTTCGCCTACGATGTAGGCATCATCGGCTCTTATTCAAATAGAATATTTTATTTTATTTATTTTATTCAAATAAAAAAAATGAATCAGAATATTGCAGACGCTGCAAGTGATGCCTGACAGGCTGAAAATAATCTAAACGTTTCAGCTCAAAGGAGAGAAGTTTGCAAAAATACCAAACAACTGATTTGTCTGTCAACACCACTAAAAAGCCAAAACCATGCCAAAGAATGACGCAAATACCAAACAGCATTATCTCATGCGAAACATTTTTAAAAAGGCCAAATGTCTGGAATTTGGCGTTAAATTAAAAATGTCAACCTGTAAAAGAAGCACTCCGTGACTCCACTACGATGACTGATCGTCGACGCGCTACGGTTGCGATTTCACAAAGCGTTCGCTGAACGCTGACACGCAGGTCGATTTAGTTGGAAACACTGCCAGTGCAGAAATCGAGGGAGTCGATTTAATTTCAGGTCATTGCTGCCTGCGAGTCACGACATACGGTCGAATCCACAAACTGGATCAAGAAGCATCAAATCGATGGGTGGATTGTGACGTTGGCGTGACTGGAACCGATGTTAACCTTGGCTAAATTTATAAATTTTAAGGTTTAATTTCAACTTTAAAAACGCTATACTTGCCCTGTGAACCTCCGATAATACACTATGGCAAGGGCCGAAAAATCGAAAAATTTCCCCCTGTTTATTTCCTGACAAGTACTTGTCTTGCGTCTGCATTTAAGCTTCTACCTACAATTAATTCTAAGCATTTTGCGTTTATCAACAAAACTTCACGCAAAATTCGCACAACAACACTAGCTAGACGTGGATTCTTCAGCCAGTAAAAGGGCTCTCTCTTAAAAAATTCGCTTTTCAAACAGGGAAATTGGAAAATATGTAGTACACTCAAGTGTACGGAGTTTTTGTTGTTTGGCACGTCAAAGCAAACTTCCGGGGAGTGGCAATAACTTCATTTTGAATCTCAACATGCACCAAAAACGATGTTATTAACGAGATTGCTGTAAGACTGGTTTCAACTATTTGAAAATCATCACTCAGCGCAATGAGCCGTGAAAAACTAAATAACGAAAAAATATCATTTTTTACGACAATTTTGTTGATTTAGTAGAATGTAACATATTTACAAACAATAAGATTACGTAGGACGGCCATGTGAATGTCTGTCGGCTAAGTATCACTGCAGGCTGGCTTAACTTTGTCTGCCAGTTTGTCTCAATCTGAGGTCTTTACTAACGGTAGGTTCTGTACAACCCATTTGAAGCCTGATTTACCTACTGTGGCAAAATCGATGATGCAATTCCACCATTCCTTTCAGCAATTGTACTTTCATTATTAAATGACATTCTTTAATTTGTACCGAGAGGTCATGTACCTTCAATTGTTATGCAACAGCTCATGCTCGGATCGGCAAAAAATGTTTGGAGACCTCTGATTTCAAGCATCAAACAGTTGAAACAGGAGAAAAGCGATTAAAGCTTGAAGACGCTATTACATCGACAAAGGTTTGCTTGAACCGAGAAAACAATCTAAAACTGTCGAACACCTCAACTGCACTGAAATGTTTTATTATTAATAACGTTTATCTGTTGCATGTTACATATTGCATCAAATGATTTTACTGTGTAAGTAATTCCGTTCTGTTGTAATCTGCTCATGTGTGTACATTTTCTGTGCTACTGATGCCACGACAAAGCACTTTCAGTGACGTGAGCTTTGGGGGTTGGTTGACTAGACCAGTGCTCCACAACCGGTGTGCCGCGAGAAACTGCTAGGTGTGGCGCGGGATAATTTCATCTGAAAATATACGCCTTAGAGTTCGCTAGCTCATAGGCCTACCTTAGCTCAATGTTTTTCAACCTTTTTGCTGCAGCGGAACTTCCCGCAAATGCTTGCGTTGCTCATGGAATCCTATGCAATGATCCAATTGTCTATTATACTTTCTGTAATAAACCTTTGAAGCAGTGGTATTACTACAACCGCATAGAGCTGTGTTTGTAAATTTTGTCCCAGGCAATTTCGGTCTGTTTCGGCGGAACCCATGGCAGCCACTTGAGGACCCTGAGGCTCCGCGGCAACCCGGTTGACAAAGACTCAGTGATGCCGGGTTATTTTGCAAAAACAAGCAAGCAAATTTGAAAAACAAGCCTAAAATACGTAATTTCACCGAAAAACAAGCCCAACAGGTGTTGGCATGAAAATTCAACAAAACGAAAAATCAGCAACAAAATTAAATAAAAAAGCAGGGAGGCAAATCCCAAAAAACAAGCCCAAATTGAGCAAATTTTCATAAAAACACGCCCAATACGCCTTTAGCAGTAAATTAAAACAGCAAAAGTGCCATAAAATTTGAAAAAAAGCGATCGGCAAAACAGAAACCTGCAAAAAACAAGAAAATTTCAACTAAAACAAGCCCAAAAGCAAGCAACCCGCAAGTCTTCAAAAAACCCGCAACTCCACAAAAATATAAGCCCAAATTCGCGGGAAAACCGCAAGGTTGGCAACACTGCAAAGACTGTTTAACTAGACTTTCACTGAACATTTATTGTGCTTTTGTGACGTCATAATTGAAGTTTTCACAAGCAATACAGTAAATGATGAAGTGTATTTTCTGAGTTAGTGGTCGAGGTGTGCCGAAAAATTTTGGAAAGTTGTTAAGTGTGCCGTGAGTGAAAAAGGTTGCGGAGCACTGGACTAGATGACCGCCATGACCCTTCACCAATCGTATGTGACACGGTGACACTCTTTGTTTACACTGATCAGTTATTTTGCCATTTTGTTTTCGTTTATTCTAATTTCAACTGACAATTGGTTACTTTTTTGCATGGCGGCTCTTTGCATTGTTTCTGTTTGTCAGTTGGAGTACACAGTAATAAAGTAATCAATCACAACGTTGTGCAGAATCTGAGAGAAAGATATTTTGAGTTCTCTGAATGATATGAGCGTTGTGCAACTGCGTGACTACCGCGTGCTAAGTTAGGGGGAAGGATACTTCTCTCGTGAAAAGCTGACTATAAATACTGTTGCATTGGGCGGCTGCGTTCAAATCGGTTTCCACTCTGGGTGATTCCGCAAGATTCAGTCAGTAAGACTTTTTAATTTTAGCTTTGGTAAGTGCAACGTCTGAAAGAAATAACAGTAATATCGCATCTTTGATAAATGAGTAAAGATTTTCTTGACGTAAATTTTTCAATGAGAGGTACTAGAAACCACGTATCTTTATAAATCGCATTGTGGCTTTTCCTTGATTGATTTTTTATGCTTGCGTAACATAGCATTACTTTGGCTCGATGGTTCTTTCTTGCTTCTGAATGAACGTTGCGTAATATAAACTAATGAACAAAGTAAACTTTTTAAAATCCGCTCTATTACTTCGAAAAAAGCTTTACAGGAAAGTTAGACATCCACTTTCCTTACAGTTAAGTGCCCGGTGCTAAAAACCGTCCTTTGGTAAGAAAGGCAGAAGAGGTGTGCAACGGTAGAAGGTGGAAGGAAAGTCGGCTGGACCAGGACTCGATTGTTCCGCACGTTTATTGATGGAAAGGTTGAGAGATCGATTCTCAGTTTCTTAAGGAATAGTGAAAACAATGGCGCCGTTCGTCGGAGGTCAGCATAGACCCGAAAATGTGGCAACGTATGAAAAATGCTTAGAGCTACACAGTCACGTTGCGAGCGACGAAACAACGCCACTCCTACAGTGTATGTGATTTTCGCTGAGCTGCTACTACTGCTATGTAACGCACGATCGTTGCGGCATTGCATGGAGCTGCGTAACAACTGTATTAACACCACGTATACCACAGCGGAAAACTGAACTATGTCTTGTCAACTATCGTCACAAATCAAAGCCGAATTTCTGCCGCTGTCACGTGAATCGGCGCAAGGACACAATCATCCCAGTGCGCGCGACGTCATGCACACTAGAGGTAAATCCCCGAGAAAGCATCAGAAACGTCAATAGCGAAGCGGCAGCAGGTTTATGGGCTACTGGTCATGGTTGTCTCAAACTATCCGGGTGTCTTTTTCATAGTACGGCTTCTGACATAGAAACAATGATGACAAAACAACTGAAGATTTGAAGATTTTATCAGATGAAGTTTCCACAATTATCCTGCTGAAAGATGGATGGACTAAAATAAAAATGGCCCAATCAATTGTTGCAAGTATCCATACTGGCAGAAAATATTTTCTTTGAATTGTGAAGCTAAAGACTGCTGAATTTTGTGCTGAGACTGCTCTCTCAGCAATACAAGAGTGTGAAAAATTTTTAGAAAAACAGTGTTTGCAGTTTGCACAGATAGTGAAAACTAAACGGTGAAAATGCGGCAAATGTTGAAAGATGCCATGCCATTCACATATGGGTGTTCATCACACGATGTAATTTTGTTGGAAAATAAAGTTACTCCACAAACGCATTTCAGCCCAGATCCCTAGTATCAGCAAACGTTTATGCTTCCTTCCTCCTCCTATGCGTCGAAGGCATTAATGTAGTTATGACAGCTTGAAAAGTAAACATGTTCTATCAAGCTGTGTATTGGTCTGGAAATCCATGAAAGTTTTGGTCTCGTGTTCTTTTTTTTAATGTGAACGCAATATTAAGTGTAAGGGAGTTTCTTAAGAAAAACAAACAAGGATTTACAGTCATTCGAAAACGCTGTTGTCTCACAAAACATAAAACAATGTTCCAAGAAGTCGTTCAAGAATCTGCCGGAAAGCAACCGATTCTACGATTTCAATGAGTATTTATTGGTAAAACGCAAAAGCAGCATTCCTACCAGACAGAAAATCGTGTCATTGTTTTCATTACGTTGCAGCAGTCATGCGTTGGTACGTGTAAGTCTGCCTTTAGGGATATACCGATCAACAAACATACTTCGAAGTCGGCAAACAAGTCTTTAAGATAGGTTACCGGTTGCACATGCCGTTTCTTCTTCATTCAGCTCTCCGTAACAAAACACATGAGTTCATAACCCTCTGGGAAACGATCCAGCACAAGAACACGCGTGTTGGTGTTGTTTGAATTCTTCTGCGTGAAACTCGTGCGTGACTCGTGTTACCATACGCGCAAAATGATTGCTTAAGGCAGGTTTACGAGCAGGGGCGGAGCGAGGGGGG